>Ga0213835_101204_pt1 | contig 17380 bp, 16 predicted proteins | sample SWPATP01_FD_160576 | JGI IMG/M metagenome (GOLD analysis project Ga0213835, IMG submission 160576) | Coastal seawater microbial communities from Marineland, Florida, United States - SWPA TP0 #1 | ecosystem: Environmental > Aquatic > Marine > Coastal | place: USA: Florida | collected 2016-08-05 | reverse complement strand
ACGAGGTCGATAGTAGACTACGTGACCGCCCCTAGGTAGCGCTCTATAACCATGATGCACCTTGTGGCAAATTTGATCTATTGAGAGCCATTCTGGAGCAATGGTTAGCTGAATTGACGGCAACCCACGATCAGAGGTCGCGGGCATGCCAGGGGGCAACGCTGATAATGTGGGGCTGGACGTCTACCGAGATGACTTCGGCCTCAATGAAGACTTGCAGCGTCGCAGCCCACCTCTCTCCGATCTCGTTCAGGGAAATTCCGATCTCATGCTGGATGCGTTCACCGCCACCCATCTCGCCATACGACCAAAGCCCGTTGCCGAGGTCTAGTAGGCATTCGCCATCCAATTCATCTTCAAGTTCTTCGCCTGTCGCCGTTTCTTCAACGGAGAACGTTTCGTGCCAAACTTCGAATGGGGTATCATCGAAGTCTTCCAGCACCTCGGAGTAGCGATTGAACTTCGCTGTCATCGCGGGCTGGAATGACAAGTAAGGAAATGCTGCAGCTAGGTCGCCCATGGCGTATTGCCAGTGCGTGCGGAAATGCTCCCATTCCCCATCTGCTCCCTGGTGCTCAAAGTACACTTCGGTGCGCATCTTCGACATCCACTTGATCACGGTCAGCCGAGTTCTGCGACCCTCCTTTTCCGCGTCTGCCAACCATTTCACCACTGACGAGTCTCGTAGGAAGCGTGCTATATGGTCATCGTTATTGTCAGCAAATCTGCTCCGCAGAACAGGGACCAGGTTTCTTTCGAGAGCGATCCGAAAGAACTGTTCGTCGAGAGCATTTTTCTTATTGACCCTGACGCGGACGGTTTTCTGATCGAGGGTCAAAATGTCATCGCCAAAATGATCGGCAACCCACTTAGTGATGTCGATCGCCAAGAACTGATCGGCGCTTTCAATATAAACTGCCAGATAGGTCGGCTGGATACTCATGTACCAGAAGCGTAGGTGCCCAATTTCCAGGTCAATTCCGACCCCTTCGGCAGCCTCATAGTCGGATTTTGACAAGGTGCCCGCCATGATGCCTTTCATCTGAAACCACAGCAGAGCTGGCGAGATGATCTTGCCGTTTCCAGTTTGAGCTGGCTGGGTCAGATGAAGACCGATATCTCGCCCTGCCCGGTCGCGTGCGTATTCGACGAATACCCCAAATGGAGCGGCGAGGGCTTCGAACCGAGCCATGTATCTGTTCTCAAAGTCATCCCTAGCACCGATCTTCATGGCGCTCCTTCTACCTGCTGGCTTCCTGAACATAGCATACCAGTGCGGGACGTTCGGTGGTCACCCATTTTTTGGGACGGAATGCCTCCACCTTAAAGGCTCCAACACTGATTCACCGCCGTCTGGTGAATCGTTGAGCTTCACGAACGGCAACTTCCGGGAGAGAGACCGCGCCGGTTGGACGACCGGCATGAGGTCGTGACCAGAGTACACGCTGAGGCACGGCGCCAATCGGTAATTCATTGACGGCTAGTTGTCGTTACACCATATGTTGAGTCTACTCGCCAACGGCGTGCCGTTGGCTCAAAGGCCGACCAAGGTGAAAGCTGCGGCGGCCTTTGTTGTTTCTGGAGGTGAATGCCCGCATGCGTCTGTGGGGCGGCCGGCCAATAGACCCTGCCAACCATCTTCGTTCGCGCCCTTTGCTAACGCCCCGGCCATTGCCCACCCCACCCTCAAATCCGGTCCCGCAGCGCATACCAGTTCAGCGCCAGATAGAGCAGCAGCGGGCGCAGGCGGGCGCCGCCCGGAAAAGGCGGGATCTTCAGGTCCTCGAAAAGCTTCAGCCGGTCGCGGTTGCCCGACACCGATTCCGCGTAGAGTTTTCCGGCAAAATTCGCCAGCATCACCCCGTGGCCTGAAAACCCGCCGATCGACATCACCTGCGGCTTCACCTCGCGCATGAAGGGTTTTCGGGGCATGGTGATGCCCACATAGCCGCCCCAGGCATGGGTCAGTTCCACATCGGCAAGGTCTGGGTAGACCTCAGCGATCTGCCGCCGGATCGCGCCGCGAATGTCGCTGGGGCTGGCGGCGGCATAGATCTCGCGGCCGCCAAACAAGAGCCTGCCATCGGCCGAACGGCGGAAATAGCGCACCACGAAACGCGAATCGTCCACGCTCTCGCCGCCCGGCAGCACGGGGCTCGCGTCGCCCAGCGGTGGCGTGGCGCCGATGAAGGAGCCGATCGGCATGATATGGGCGGCCGACACCGGGTCGAGGTCCTTGCCGTGCGCGTTGGTGGCGATCAGCGCGCGGTCGGCCGTCACCGTGCCGGTGGCGGTCCTGATCCGCACCTTGCCGCCCTCGGCCTCGATGCCGGTCACGCCCGTCTCCTCGTGCAGGCGCCCACCCGCTTCCGCCGCCACGCGCGCGGTGCCCACCACCAGCTTCAGCGGATGGATATGGCCGGTGCCCATGTCGCGCATGCCGCCGAAATAGCGTTTCGAGCCGACGCGTTCCTCGGTTTCCGCCGCGTCCATGAAGCTGACATGGGGATAGCCCACCCGGTCGGTCAGATAGTCGCAATAGGCGCGGTAATCCGCGACATAGCGCTTCTTGTGGGCGACCGACATGTGGCCGGCCCGATAGTCGATCTCGATGCCGTTGGCGCGGGAAAAATCGAGAAGATGCGCCTTGGCCTCTTCGGCGAGGTCGAACAGCGCCTTGGCGCGCGTCCAGCCGAGTTCCTTTTCCAGTTCGTCGATGCCCGAACGCTGGCCTGTGTTGAGCTGGCCGCCATTGCGGCCCGACGCCCCGTCGCCGAAACGGTGCTGCTCGACCAGCACCACGTCCACGCCGGCCTTGGCCAGATGGGCGGCCGCCGACAGGCCGGTGAAGCCGCCGCCGATGATGACGACATCGGCGCTTGTGTCGCCGGCAAGCGCGGCATAGCGCGGCCGCTCGCCGACGGAGGCTTCGTACCAGGAAATGCCCGGCGAGATGGGGGATTGATAGGTCATGGCAGCAATCGTCAAGAAAACGGGCAGGATATGGCGGGCGTAACACCCTGGCTGATGTTCTGGACGATCCCGCGCCGCTTGCCAAGGCGACGCGAGCGCGCGGGCGAAAACATGCGGCAATGGGCCGGTGGCCCCGCCCTGCATCCCCTGCTATCTGCCGGAAGCAATATCATGCCGGTGCTCAGCGCATATGGGTTTGAGTGCGTGCCCCCTCCACCGCCTTCGGCGGTCCCCCTCCCCCGTAAACGGGGGAGGATCAAGCGCAGGCGGCCGCGACGGCATGTCCTCCCCTGCGAAGCGGGGGAGGGGGACCATGCGAAGCATGGTGGAGGGGGCACCCGAGACGCCATACGCGCTCGCAACACAGGAGACAGGCATTGTCCAACGCACCCACCCTTGTCTTCATTCCCGGTCTCCTTTCGGACGAGACGGTCTGGGCGCCCGTGGCCGAGCGCCTGCCGGTCGAGAACCCGGTTCATTTCGCCGCCGTCACCGGCCACCGCTCGATCGAGGCGATGGCATCGGCGATCCTGTCCGATAGTGCGGGTCCGCTTGTCGCGGCCGGGCATTCGATGGGCGCGCGGGTGGCGATCGAGATGTCCCGGCAGGCGCCAGGCCGGGTGGCCGGCCTGATCCTGGCCGACACGGGGCACCATCCCGTCCGGCCGGAAGAGGTGCCGAACCGGCATCGGCGCGTCGCGCTCGGCCATCGCGACATGGACCTGCTTCTCGACGACTGGCTGCCGGGCATGGTGCATCCCGACCGCCACGGCGACACCGCCCTGATGAAGACCTTGCGCGAGATGGGGCACAGGGCCGGCCCGCATGTACACGAGGACCAGATCGCCGCGCTTCTGGCGCGTCCCGATGCCGGCGCCTGCCTGGCCGGGCTTCAGGGACCGAAACTGCTTCTGGTCGGCCGCGAGGATCTCTGGAGCCCGGTCGGGCAGCATCAGGAGATGCTTGAGCTCGTCAGCGACGGCGAGTTGGTCGTCATCGACAATGCCGGCCATTTCGTGCCGCTGGAACGGCCGGACGAGACGGGTTCTGCCATTGCCGACTGGCTCGTGCGCCACGGCCTCGGTGCGCTGCGTCAACGGTAAGCATCGACTTACGCTTGGGTCAGTTTTCGGCGGAAAGCGGTTCGGTGCCGATGCGCGACAGGCGGATCACGGCCTGGGTGCGGCTGTCGACGCCCAGTTTCTGCAGGATCGCCGAGACATGCGCCTTCACCGTCGCCTCGGAGACGTTGAGTTCGTAGGCGATCTGCTTGTTGAGCAGGCCCTCGGCCAGCATTGACAGGACCCTTGTCTGTTGCGGCGTCAGCGTCTTCAGGCGCACGATCAGGTCGCGGATCTCGGCATCGCCCTCCACGCCCAGATCGATGTCGACCGGCTCGACGATCTCGCCTTCCAGCACCCGGCGCACGGCGGCGCGGATGTCGTCCATGCTGGCCGATTTGGAGATGAAGCCGGAGGCGCCGAGTTCGAGCGCGCGGCGGATCGTGGTCGGATCGTCATGGGCCGAGACGATGACGATCGGCAGCGAGGGGTCGATGCCGCGCAGCGCCACCAGTCCCGACAGGCCGCTGACGCCAGGCATCGACAGGTCGAGCAGGACGAGGTCGATGTCGTTGCCCTCGGCGATGAAGGCCTTGACGCCGTCGAAGTCGCCGAACTCCATTATGGTGCTGTTTTCGTCGAGCCCGCCGCGCAACGCCCCTCGAAAGAGGGGGTGGTCGTCCGCAATGACGAAACGATATCCGGTTGCCAATTCTTCCCCTCCCGCGATCCCGCTAGCGAAAACCGTCGCCGACGGGGAAGCGTGGCCGGGATTTTGCCCTTTGCTGTGGCATTTATCAATGCAAGGGGCTGAAACCTGTCGTGGCATGCAGACGACGGGCCTGAAGCCTTCTGAACGAGCCCCTGCCTTGGCGGGGCACTCCTGAAATCGTGAATTGCGGGAACTAATACTTTAGTCGAAAGTTGCGCACTCGAGGATGCATGAGACACATTGTCCGAGGTCCCGATTCGATGAGCAAAGTCCGCAAGATCGCAACGTTCTGCATCGCGCGCGCCGTGTTCCTGGCAAGCGTGCCGATCTACGTCATCATGATCTTTCTGTCGTCCGACCCAGCCTTCGCCTTCAAGGCGGGCGCCATCCTGACCATCATGGTTGCGGGCGCGCTGGTCTGGAAGGCGGGCTTCGTGCTGCGGCAGGAGCCAAGCAGTACCGAGGTCTGGCTCTATCTCGACAACAGTTCGCGTCCACGCAGCGAACAGGCCAAGCGCGAGTTTGCTGATACGCTGCGCAGGGTCTATGGCCGGTTCGCTCTGCATGCTACCGCCATTGCCTGCATGATGTTCGCGATATCGACGGGCCTCCTGCCGATCGCCGACCTGACGGGCGCGGCGCCCGTTCAGATGGCAGGGACGCACTAAAGACTGGACTAGGCCTTGCCGAGTTCGACCGAACGCGCGCGAGCGGCTTCCACCGCGTCCTGCATGAGGCGCGCCAGGCGTTCCTCACCCATCAGGACATCCAGTGCCGCCTGCGTGGTGCCGTTAGGGCTCGTCACCTGGCGCCGCAGTTCGGCCGGATCCTCTCCCGTCTCGACGATCAGGCTTGCCGCGCCGAAAGCGGTCTGGCGGGCAAGCTGCGCCGCCACATCCGCCGGCAGGCCAGCCTTCTCGCCCGCGCGGGCCAGGCATTCGACGAAATGGAAGAGGTAGGCCGGGCCGGAACCGGAGACCGCGGTTACCGCATCCATCAACGCTTCGTCCGCAACCCGGGCGACTTCTCCACTGGCCGACAGAAGATCGGCAACGAAGCGCTCGGTGGGCGCATCGACATTGGCATTGCCAACCGTAACCATCATGCCGCAACCAATTGCGGCGGGCGTATTGGGCATGCAACGGATCACCGCCGTATCGGAGCCAAGCAGGGCCTCGAAGGTTGCGATCGGCGTTCCGGCGGCAACGCTCAGGAATGCACTGCCGGTCTGCGCGTAGCCGCGATAGGCGGGCACCACCTCATTGACCGATTGCGGCTTCATGGCCAGCACGATCAGTTCTGGGCGCAGGTCCGGTGCCAGCGAGCCGGCCTTGGCCACCACCGTGACGCCAAGCTTGCGGGCACGTTCGGCATTGTCGGACGAAGGTTCGACAACCGCTACGTCCTCTGGTGCCAGCCGCCCGGCCGTCAGCCAGCCCGAGAGCATCGCGCGGCCCATATTGCCGCAACCGACGAGAATGACCCTGACACCCATGAATCGCTCCCAAAACCGCTTGATGGAGCACCTGTTTGGACCGAATGCCGTTGCTGCGCAATCCCGCCATTAGCGGACGTTTACCTCCGAAATGGCGTCTCCGGAAAGTTGCTGTGCGGCCGCCCTTTGCCTTTCCGCCCCAACCGCTCTATATAGGTTCAGCGAAATCGGGAACGTGTTTCCCTCGCAGCGCATGTGCGCTGTGGTTGTGCCGATCATCGGCCTTATCAATCGTGTCACGCGGTGTTCGCCAGCCTCCCAGCGGAGGCGTCCGGCATTTGCTCCGCCGCACGCAAGAGATGAAGAAGGAAGAACATTGCAGGTATTCGTTCGCGACAACAATGTCGACCAGGCCCTGAAAGCGCTCAAGAAGAAGATGCAGCGCGAGGGTATTTTCCGCGAGATGAAGGCGAGGCGCTCCTATGAGAAGCCCTCGGAGAAGCGCGCTCGTGAGCGTGCAGAGGCAGTTCGCCGCGCCCGCAAGCTGGCGCGCAAGCAGGCCCAGCGCGAAGGCCTAGTGCCCGGAAAAAAGAAGCCGGTCCGTCCGGCAGCCCGTCCTGCCGCTCAGCGCGCCTGATCAGGCTCGACAGTAGTTCTGCTTTTGCAGGACCGCTCCTCCCATCGGAGGAGCGGTCTTCTTTTTGTCCGCAGTCAGGCCGGCTTGCGGAAACGCTGAATGCCCCAGGCGAGGTAACCGGCGTCTGCCGCGTTTACCCAGCTCTCCAGACCCTTGATCATCTTGTCGAGATATTCCTTCGACGCGGAAGCGGCGAGCTTGTCATAATTGGCAACGAGTTCCTCGCGTACTCGATCGTAGTGTTTGCGCAGATGCGCGGTCAGCTCGACCTGATCAAGAACCTGGAATCCCTGTGACAGCGCAGCCTCCCGATAGAAACGGAAGGAACCGAGACTGGTCAGGCTAAGACGGTCATAAACCGGCTGCAGCACGCCTTCAGGGCAGTCATCGGCCTGCATCGGATCGGTGAAGATGAATTCGCCGCCAGGCTTGAGCACCCGGAACACCTCGGCCAGCACCTGCGGACGCGCATCGGAGTGAAGGATCGCATCCTGCGACCATACCACGTCGAAGCTTCCGTCCGGCTCGGGAATGTCCTCGAACACGCCGTGGACGACTGATACCTTGTCGGCTAGGCCCTGTCGGCTGCTCTTGTGGCGGTTCGTGTCGTTCTGGATCTCGGAAATGTTCAAGCAGCGCACGCTGGCGCCGAATTTCTTCGCGATCCTGCGCGCTGAGCCACCATAACCCGCACCAATATCGAGAACCTTCGCATCGGCGTCGAGCCGCTCGAGCATGCCTGCCATGCGGTCGACGGTCTCCGCGCTGGCTTCGCGAATATCGTTGGTGGTGTCGTAGATGCCGATATGCAGGTCCTCTCCGCCCCACACCGTGGAATAGAAGACATCGGCGTCCTCGCTGTCGTAGTAGGACTCGGTAACCTCACGCACGTCCGGCTGGTCGTCGATTCTTGAGACCCCGCCCCACCGCTTCACATGCAGAGCCGATTTCTCGGCGACATGCACGAAGAAATCCGGTTCGGCCTCCTGGTAGGTTTCCTGGAAATCTCCATAGGTCCGCACACGCTGGAACCCTGCTTCCTGAAGCAGCTTGCGCACATAGTTCTTGCGGATGGGGCACAGGTTCAGCGTGTATTCCGAACCGTCGTCAAAGGTGTATTTGAAGCGAACCAGCCCCTCGTCGACATGTTCGGGCTCGGCCGATACACGATCCCCGCAATAGTAGTATTTGTGCTTCGACGAGAAGCCGTGATCGAGGATCGAATCGTAATTGCGCTGGTCAAGGATCAGGATCCCGTCATGTTTCAGCGCGGCGTAGAACTCCGCCAGCGCACGGCGGCGATCCATCTCCTCGTGCATGTGGGTGAAGGAGTTGCCCAGACAGATGATCGCATCGTATTTGCCCTGGATGTCGCGGTTGAGCCAACGCCAGTCGGCCTGCACCGTCTTCAACACGAGGCCGCGCGCCTGCCCGTTGGCGAATGCTTGGGCCAGCATCTCGCCCGAACCGTCGGCACTGGTGACGTTGAAGCCGGCCTGCGTCAGCCGGACCGAGTGAAAACCCGTTCCGGTCGCGACATCGAGCACGGTCTCCTTGCCGCGGGCACGCAGCACGTCGATGAAGAACTGGCCCTCGCTTCTGGCCCGCGCGTCCCAGTCAATCAGCTCATCCCATTTCTCGACGAAGCTCTTGACGTACTCACCCACATATTTGTCGGTCTCGCGCACGGCGAGTGGATCGTCGCCATAATCCTGTATGTCCAACGACTTCGCTGTTGCTGCTTGAGAACTCATTACGATCACATCCCTCCTGGTCTGATCTCTTCCGCTGAAGATTGACCCTCGCCCGCCATGCGGGCTTCGGGTCGCAGGCAGCCGGGGTGCCCTTGCGGACCGCAAGCGAGGATCGCTCCATCCACCTAATTGGGGGGTTCGGAACGTTCAACGGTGATGATTGACTGCCTTTTTCAAGCATAAGAGCTTATGTTACAAAGTCAAATTTCGAAATTAAGGCCATCACTCAAGATATGATCATTTATATATCCATACCTCCAAAAGTCTTTTTGCAATAAGATGCGCATCCAGAATTCCAAATTTCGTTAAGAAAAGAGCTATGATGACTATTATTTGATGAACTTTTTTTTGAACTTTCCGCGAATCAATTGCCCGGTATAGCGTCGGCGTTTGGGCGGTCGGCGAAGATGAAAACACTGTATACAGGCGACTCCCGCAGAAGCCCGGCCGCAGGTCCTGCCGAGCCAAGGAATCATTGCGCCAGAAGGCGCCGTGCCATATGAGATCGCTCGGAAAAAGGAGGCACCGGCTTCATGACGACGACTCGCACCGAGACCGACACTTTCGGCCCCATCGAGGTTCCCGCTGACCGTTACTGGGGCGCCCAGACCCAGCGCTCTCTGCAGAATTTCAGAATTGGTACGGACCGCATGCCGGTTCCGGTGGTCCATGCGCTGGGCATCGTCAAGCAGGCTGCGGCCGACACCAACATGGCGCTTGGCCTTCTCGACAAGGAACTTGGCGCCAAGATCGTGGCGGCTGCCGCCGAAGTCGCCGAAGGCAAGCTGGACGATCACTTCCCGCTGGTCGTCTGGCAGACGGGTTCTGGCACACAGTCCAACATGAATTCAAACGAGGTTATCTCCAACCGGGCCATCGAGATGCTGGGTGGGCAGATGGGCTCCAAGAAGCCGGTCCACCCGAACGACCACGTCAACATGAGCCAGTCCTCGAACGACACGTTCCCGACTGCGATCCATATTGCGGTGGTTATGGAAACGCACCGCGTCCTGCTGCCCGCGCTCGACCATCTGATTGGTGCACTGTCGGATAAGGAGAAGGCCTTCGCCGACATCGTAAAGATCGGCCGCACCCACACGCAGGATGCCACCCCGCTGACGCTCGGCCAGGAATTTTCCGGCTATGTCGCGGCACTTACCTATGGCCGCCGCCGGCTGGTCGAGAGCCTTCACGACGTGCATGCGCTGGCACAGGGCGGTACCGCTGTCGGCACCGGGTTGAATTCGCCGGAGGGTTTCGACACGGGCTTTTCCGCGCGCGTCGCGGAACTGACCGGCCTTCCCTTCCGCACTGCAGAGAACAAGTTCGAGGCGCTGGCCAGCCACGGCGCGCTGACCTATTTCCACGGCGCGCTCTCGGCACTCGGCGCCGACCTTTTCAAGATCGCCAACGACATCCGCTTCCTGGGCTCGGGTCCGCGTTCGGGCCTGGGCGAATTGGTGCTGCCGGAAAACGAGCCCGGCTCCTCGATCATGCCCGGCAAGGTCAACCCGACCCAGGCCGAGGCGCTGACAATGGTCGCGACCCGCGTCATGGGGAACCAGACCACGGTCGAAATGGCAGCATCACAGGGCCATTTCGAGCTTAACGTGTTCAAGCCGGCCATTGCCGACGCAGTGCTGCAGTCGGTGCGGCTCGCGGGCGACGCCATGCGCTCCTTTGCCGACAATTGCGTGGTCGGCATCGAGGCAAACGAACGCCGCATTTCCGAACTGATGCAGCAATCGCTGATGCTGGTTACCGCGCTTGCGCCGAAGATCGGCTATGACAACGCTGCCAAGATCGCCAAGACGGCCCACAAGAATGGCACGACTTTGCGCGAAGAAGCCTTGGCAACTGGTCTGGTCAGCGAAGCCGAATACGACGCCATCGTGCGGCCGGAAAAGATGGTTCGTCCCGGCTGAATTTCCAAACATCGGTAAACGCCTGCGCATCGTTCGTTCAATGAGAGTGAACGATGCGTCTTCATATTGGCGGCTTCCGCAACGGCGGCTGATGCGGCATCTGGTGCTTCCCAAGACACCTAACCGTCAACCCGCAGGGAAGTCATGTCCAACAATCTCTTTCTTCTCGTCGCCCGCGTTTTTCTGGCAACGCTCTTCATCGTCTCAGGCCTCGGCATCCTCGCCGACCCGTCCGGCTTTGCCGGCTACATGGGCTTCATCGGCCTGCCCTTCCCCACGCTCGTCGCCTGGCTGGTGATTGCGCTCAAGGTCCTCGGCGGCCTCGCCATCCTGGTCGGCTTCCAGACGCGCTATGCCGCCTATGCCATCGCTGCCTTCACCGTCGGCTCGGCCTTCCTCGGTCACATGGACTTCTCCGACCAGATGGAAATGACCGCCTTCATGAAGAACTTTGCCATTGCAGGCGGCTTCCTGGCGCTCTCGGTCGCTGGCCCGGGTGCATTGTCGCTCGACGCCCGTCGCGGCCATGCAACGCTGGCACACGCCTGACACAACAGAAATCTCCTTCGAGTGCATCTGGCCCGGGTCTCACGATCCGGGCTCTTTTTTTGGTGAAATGCCGATTAGTGGCCGTTCAGCCTGCCGACGAGGCCAGCAATGACGGCTTCCTCGACCTCTGGCCTGTCCTTGCGCGCGACAGCCAGGCAGGCCTCGGAGCGCAGGATGACACCATCCGACAAGACCTTCAGATGGTTTGCCTTCAGAGTCGACCCGGTGGTGGTGATGTCAACGATCACGTCGGCCGAGCCTGCCGCAGGCGCGCCCTCGGTCGCCCCCAGGCTCTCGACAATGCGATAGACCTGGATACCATGCTGGGCGGAGAAGAATTTCTGGGTCAGCCGCCAGTATTTGGTGGCGATCCGAAGCCTGCGCCCGTGGCGCTGGCGGAATTCTGCGGCGACGTCGTCGAGGTCACCCATCGTATCGACGTCGAGCCAGCATTCGGGCACCGCCACCACCACGTCGGCGCGTCCGAAGCCGAGCCGTGCCGCGATCTCAAAGCGTCCGTCGGCATCACCGAAGCTCTCGCTCAACAGATCTTCGCCCGTGATGCCGAGATCGACCTTGCCCAGCCCGACTTCGCGCGCGATCTCGCCGGCCGATAGCAGCGCGATCTCGATGTCGTCGCGGCCTTTCACGACGGCGCGATAGCGACGGTCATCGCCAGGCTGTACGATTTCGAGCCCGGCCTTGGCCAGCCGCTCCAACGCCGCCTCCTTGAGCCTGCCCTTCGAAGGGATCGCCAGGGTGACCGCCATCAGACCCCTCCCCGCAGTGATGCGACGCGGTCGAGCCAGACAGAGAAGCCTACGCCTGGAATGGACGTTTCGGCGCCGAGCAGAGTCAACAGCCGGTCGTATCGGCCGCCGCCCGCCAATGGCCGGTCCTCCCCGGTGACCGAGATCTCGAAGACCAGGCCCGTATAGTAGTCGAGCGGGCGACCGAAACCGGCATCGTAGGTCATGACGTCGTCAGGAAGACCGTTTTCGGATAACGCACGGGCGCGCCGGCCGAACGCCTCGAGTGCCGCGCCCAGCGAGATGCCGGCATCGCCGGCAAAGCCGCGCAGCGCATCTCCGGCCTTGCGCAGTGGCGCGCGGATCGAGAGGAAGGCCTCCAGTGCCGACAGAGCATCCGGCGCCAGGCGCACGCTGGAGAGCTGGGTCTTCTCGATCAGCCTTGCGGCGATTTCGTCCGGTTCGCGCCCGGCATGGGCCGAAATGCCTGCCTCACCCATGCGTTCGGCCACGTGGGCCGACAGCGCGGCATGATCGCCAGCGGCCACCAGTTCCGAGACATCTTCGGGCAGGGGCGCCTTCCTGGGCGGATCGGCGAGATCGGCCAGAGCCGATTTCAGCAATTCCGGTGAGCCGAAGGCGCGCGCCAGCCGCTTCTGCCAGCCGCGCGGCAAGCCGAGGGCGGCCAGCACCGCCTCGAAGACGCGCTGGTCGCCCAGCGTCACCGAAATGGCGGCGCCAGGCAGCAGCCCGTCGATCAGCGCATGGGCATCGGCGATCGAGCGCGCGTCGGCTTCCGCCATATCGGGCGAGCCCAGATCCTCGATGCCAGCCTGGAAGAACTCGGCCCCGCCCTCGCGGCGCTGGCGGAACACCTCGCCCAGATAGGCGTAGCGGCGTGGCGTTCCCGCGCGGTTGGCGATGTGATCGCGGCAAACGGGGATGGTGAATTCCGGCCGCAGGCACAGCGTCTCCCCGGTCTCGCTCTCGGTAAGAAAAATGCGCCGGCGCAGATCCTCGCCCGCCATGTCAAGAAACGGGTCGGCAGGCTGGATGACCGGCACGTCGACCAGTTCCGTGCCACGCGCGGCAAAATGCGCAAGGATATCCTCGGCGAATTCGGGATAGCGGGCAGTCATCCCCGCTCCGCCGCCTGCGCGTCGATCACGCCGCGAACTGCGGCCACCAGTTCCTCTTCCTTGACAGAAAACTGTGCTGGGCGGCTTTCGCGCCATTCGGTGTTGTCGGTAATCTCGGCTGCGGCTTTCGCGCCGGCGACCAGATCCTTGATCTGCACCTCGCCGCTGGCGCGCTCGTCGGCGCCCTGGATGACCACGCAAGGCGCTCCGCGCCGGTCGGCATATTTCATCTGCGCCTTCATGCCCGAGCCGCCGAGATACATCTCGGCGCGGATGCCGGCATCGCGCAGGCTTGCGACCATCTTCTGGTAGCGGCCGAGGCTTTCCGTGTCGCGGTCCATGACCAGCACGACGACAGGCGCGGTGGTGCCGGCATCGTCCAGCTTGCCGAGATTCTTCAAGGCCGTCATCAGGCGCGAGACGCCGATCGAAAAGCCCGTCGCCGGCACGTCCTGGCCGGTAAAGCGCTTGACCAGCCCGTCATAGCGCCCGCCGCCGGCGACCGAGCCGAAGCGCACCGTCTCGCCCTTCTCGTTGGTGACGGCAAACGTCAGCTCCGCCTCGTAGACCGGACCGGTGTAGTATTCGAGGCCGCGCACGACGGAAGGGTCGATCTTCACGCGGCCGTCGTCATAACCGGCGGCCTTGCACAAAGCGGCGATCTGGTTGAGTTCCTCTACGCCTTCGTTGTTTTCGATCTCGCCCGTCTCGATGTAGCCCAGCACGGTCGCGATAGCTGCCTCATCCAGCCCAGCGCCCTTGGTAAAATCCCCACTTTCATCCAGCCTGCCCTTGCCGAGCAGCAGCCGCACGCCTTCCGGCCCGAACTTGTCCAGCTTGTCGATGGCACGCAGCACGCCGAGCCGCCTGCCGGCATTCTCGTCGCCGCCAAGCCCGATCGCCTCCAGCACCCCGTCCAGCACCTTGCGGTTGTTCACCCGGATCACATAGTCGCCGCGCGCAATACCGACAGCCTCCAGCGTATCGGCCATCATCATCGCCATCTCGGCATCGGCCACGACGCCTGGTGAACCGACGATATCGGCATCGAACTGCATGAACTGGCGGAAACGGCCCGGCCCCGGCTTCTCGTTGCGGAATACCCAGCCCTGGCGGTAGCTGCGATAGGGTTTCGGCAGTTGCTCGAAATTCTCGGCCACGAAGCGGGCCAGCGGCGCGGTCAGGTCGTAGCGCAGCGACAGCCACTGCTCGTCGTCGTCCTGGAAGGAGAACACGCCTTCGTTGGGCCGGTCCTGGTCGGGCAGGAATTTGCCCAGCGCATCCGTATATTCGATCATCGGCTGCTCGACCGGCTCGAAGCCGTAGAGCTCGTAGACGGCGCGGATCTTGCGCGTCATCTCCTCGCTGGCGCGGATGTCTTCGGCCATGCGGTCGACGAAGCCGCGCGGCAGTCTCGCCTTCGTGCGTTCAGCCTTGTCCGCCATGTGAAATTTCCGCCTGCGAAAATGAGAAAACCGGCGCCCGCGAAGGGCGCCGGTGTCCTAACCGATCAGGCCGGAAGCGGCAAGGGCGGGCCCTGCCAAGTAGTCCGAGCTATTCCGCTGCAGGGCCGCGGCGATGATGCCAGCCGCCCCGGCGCGGGCGCTCGCCTTGCTCCATGCGCTCCATGCGGCGCTCCATGCGAGCGAACATTTCCCCGGCGCGGCCTTCGACCGAGGCCAGAAACTCCTCGCGCGAGATGGTGCCGTCACTATCGGCGTCGAGGGCGTCGAAGCGGGCGGTGGCCCGCTCCTCCATCAGGCCGGAGAAATCATCGAGGTTCATACCATCGCGCATCATGCTGCGCATCTGGCCGTGCATGCCGCGCATCTCCGCGCGGCCTTCGCCACGCATGCCGCGATGGCGTCCTTCGCCGCGCCTTTCCGCTCGCTGCTCCATGCGCTCGCCGCGGTTCTGTCGCCGCTCGGCAAAGCGCTCCACGCGCGCCTGCAGGCCAGCCTCGAACTCTTCCAGCGAAATCACCCCGTCGCCATCGGTGTCGAGCCGGGCAAACTCCTCGGCTGCACGCTCGCTCAGCCGCTCGGCCCGTTGTTCGGAATCCATGCCGCGCATCGAACGGCCATGGTCGCCGCGCGGCCCGCGATTATGCCGGCCCCAACCCCCGCGCTCACGGGCGGAGCGGGTAACCACGCCATCCTCGTTCGGCCCCATGCGCTGGAACATTGTCTCAGCGCGTTCGCCGGTAGCTGCCAGGAATTCCTCGCGCGAGATCGTGCCGTCACCATCGGCGTCCAGCCGATCGAAGCGCTCGCCGGCCCGTTCGCGCATCAGTTCGGCAAAACCCTCCGGCCCGAGTTGAAGCATCTGGCTTCGCATTTCGCCCCGATTGGCACGCTCGCCTTCGGATGTGCTCGCGGCCTCGGCATGAGCCTGTCCGGCGACAGCCACTGTGGCCAGCAACGTCGCAACGATGATTTTCCGCATCTTTGTCGTCCTTGTCCTGGGATCGGGCCAATCGCCCACGGCCACAGTGGCGATGCCGACATTACGGCGCGCTTGCCAGCGCATTACATGTCGGTAATGGTTGGCAGACGGCTCGTTTCTTCTTTCGTGCGATATCGTGTCGGCACCGCTGGACAGGCGCAAAACTCGTGATATAACCCGACCGCTTTCGGTGGCCGGCCAACGCCACCGACCGGGCCTCACTTAGGCGGCTTCCGGTTCACGGCATGCCCAGGTAGCTCAGTTGGTAGAGCATGCGACTGAAAATCGCAGTGTCGGCAGTTCGATTCTGTCCCTGGGCACCATTTTCCTCTTCAAAGCAATATCGACCTTGGAAGCCATATCGGCGCGCATGGGTCCCTGCGGCCATTGCCGGCAGGACTGCCGTGCCCGACATCCCGCCGCCCTATACTCAGCATGGCAGCTTCCCTTTATAACGCTGCCATGTCCAAGCGAATCGCCGGCCCCGAGATCGAACGCGTCATCCAGCTTCTGGCCAAGGTGCCAGGGCTCGGGCCCCGCTCTGCGCGGCGTGCAGCGCTGCACCTCATCAAGAAGAAGGAGCAGCTGATGGGGCCGCTTGCGGCAGCCCTGGGAGAAGCGGTCGAAAAGGTGCGCGTGTGCTCTACCTGCGGCAATGTCGACACGACAGACCCCTGCACGATCTGCACCGATCCGCGCCGGGACAACGCGACACTGATCGTCGTCGAGGACGTTTCCGACCTGTGGGCGCTCGAGCGCGCGGCGGCGATGAATGTGCGCTACCATGTGCTTGGCGGCACACTCTCGCCGCTCGATGGCGTCGGACCGGACGACCTCAATATCGCTTCCCTCGTTTCGCGCGTCGCACAAGGCGGCATCAGCGAGATCATCCTGGCAGTAAACGCCACCGTCGAGGGGCAAACGACCGCTCACTACATCACCGACCAGCTTTCGGAACTGGAGGTGAAAGTGACGCGGCTTGCCCATGGCGTGCCTGTTGGCGGCGAGCTCGACTATCTCGATGAAGGTACACTGACGGCGGCACTGAAATCGCGCACCGCATTTTGACTTCAATCCGGTGAGAGGAGAGACGGATGAGCCATTCTTCGACAAATCGAATGCCGTTCGCTGCCGCCTTTGTGCTTCTGCTTGCCGTTTTCCTGAACGCTCCAGCCGCACATGCTGATATCAACCGCCAGTTCGCCGACTGGCTCCGCAACGATCTCTGGCCAGATGCCTCCCGCAATGGCGTCTCTGCCAATACGTTCAACGCAGCCTTCACCGGCATTTCACCCAATCTGCGACTGCCGGATCTCGTGATGCCGGGCGAAGAGGCGCGGATCCCACAGGCACAGCATCAGGCCGAATTCGGCCAGCCTTCGGCCTATTTCGCCGAGAACATTGTCGCGGGCATCGTCAATGGCGGGCGCCAGCGGGTCCAGCGCCACGCCGCCGCGCTTCAGTCGCTGGAACAGCGCTTCGGTGTCCCGCGCGGCATATTGCTGGCCGTCTGGGGCCGGGAATCTGCCTTTGGCAATGCCTCGATTCCCCACAACGCGATCGAGGTGCTCGGCACCAAGGCCTTCATGGCACGGCGCAAGGAGATGTACAGGGCCGAGATTATCGCTGCCCTCGTCATGCTCGAACGTGGCTACGCAACCGTGGACCGCATGAAATCCTCCTGGGCCGGCGCGCTCGGCCAGCCGCAGTTCCTGCCAACCTCCTATCTCGAATATGCGATCGGTTTCGATGGCAGCCGGCGGGCGGACATCTGGGGGTCGGAGACCGATACGCTGGCCTCGATTGCCAATTATCTGGCAAGTCACGGCTGGGTGCGCGGGCGTGACTGGGGTTTCGAAGTGACGGTACCAGAAACCGTTTCCTGCGCGCTGGAGGGACCGGATCGCGGCCGGCCGATCTCGGAATGGGTGTCCATGGGCGTCAGCCGCGTCAGCGGTCGCGCTTTCCCCGATCACGAATTGCGCGGCCAGGGTTTCCTGA
>Ga0213835_101200_pt1 | contig 17424 bp, 17 predicted proteins | sample SWPATP01_FD_160576 | JGI IMG/M metagenome (GOLD analysis project Ga0213835, IMG submission 160576) | Coastal seawater microbial communities from Marineland, Florida, United States - SWPA TP0 #1 | ecosystem: Environmental > Aquatic > Marine > Coastal | place: USA: Florida | collected 2016-08-05 | reverse complement strand
GACATATAAACAGTTATGGAGATGGTCAGAGGCAAGCCTCTTGTATTCAACCAAGGGGCTGAAATCTCCACCAGGCAGCTATTTCGGGTATCTCATCCCTATTTCATGCCTGAACGTCTCGCACCCCTGATTAAATTATGGATAATTGGGAGGCTTTTTAGTTCCTTCCCTAATTCTACCCGCCACTGGTCGTCTATGGGTTTATTAATAAAAGTATCCGTTTCTGTAGTCGGGTTTAACCAAAGTTGCGCTTGAGTTTGTAGATAGTTTTCCGGGTCGGTGTAGTTGTCCGGTTGCAGTTTTTCCAAGTCCTCTAACCTCGGTAGGGGGAGGACGTTTAATAAAGCATTCCCCCAAAATTCCCCATCACTTAGGCGGTCTTCTTCAATTAAAGCCGCCGCCTCAAACTCTTCTTGAAAGATAGTTTTACTATATGCTAAGATTTCCGTTTTATCACTTTTGTTCCCTAAAGTCGCCGAAGTTCCCACACAAGCCAAATGTCCTGGGGGAGTTTTTAGGCGGTGTTTTAGCCGACGCAACAAACAAGCCAAGTCCGTCCCCTGTGCGCCATCAAAAGTATGGAATTCATCAACTACCAAATAGCGCAAAGTTTCCGGTTCATTATTTGTCCATAAAGCTTGAAGGTCCGGTCTAATTAGCAGATAGTCCAACATTTTATAGTTAGTCAGCAGGATATCTGGGGGAGACTTTCGCAACATCTCTTTATCAGTAATCACCTTTTCTGGGGTCATCACACGCGTGGGTTTTTCGTCTTTTTCCCCTACATATAACCCAGCCGTAACCTGACCTTTTAGCGACGGGGTTTTCTCAATTATTTGGGCGATACGTTTACTTTGGTCCGTGGCTAAAGCGTTCATAGGATAAATTAAAATGGCTTTTATCCCCGGTTTATTCCCCTGTTGGCGACAATGTTCTAGGAGGGGAATTAAGAAACATTACGTTTTCCCCGAACCCGTCCCCGTGGCGATTATAGTTGACTGATAGTTAGGGGGACTGAGGCGATTAAAAGCGCGTTCTTGGTGCAAAAACGGGATAAAACTCAGGGGAATTTCCGGGAAATAGTCCTCGCCAATTGTACCCTGTCGAAACGGTAAACCCACCGAAACATAAGGTCCTCGATAGAGGTTATTAGCCGTTTTCAGGAATCGTTCAATCAACCCCTGGAACCCTGGCGTTGTCGGTCGAAACGTCGTTATCAAATAGTCGGAAACACAGTTCCTAATTTGGGCGGCTACAACTGAAGGAAACATCTCTCTTCTCTTAATTAATAATTAATAATTAACAATTAACAATTGGGGGATAAGAAACCGGGTTTCTAGACCTCTCGACCAAGAAACGAGGTTTCCGTCCCGGGTCGCTGCTGCTGGGGGGATAAGAAACCCGGTTTCTCGCCTCCTGGGGGGGATAAGAAACCCCGTTTCTCAAAGAAGCCCGGTTTCTAGACCTCTCGAAAAAGAAACCCGGTTTCCGGGTGGTCTTAATTAATAACCAATAATTAACAATTGGGGGGAAGAAACCGGGTTGATCGGCTCCTGGGGGGATAAGAAACCCCGTTTCTCCAAGGACGACAAAGAAACCCCGTTTCTCAAAGAAACCCGGTTTATAGGCTGCTGGAGTAAGAAAGGAGGTTTCCGGGGTGGCTGGTGGGGGGGTAAAGAAACCCCGTTTCTCAAAGAAACCCGGTTTATAGGCTGCTGGAGTAAGAAAGGAGGTTTCCGGGGTGGCTGGTGGAGGGATAAAGAAACCCCGTTTCTCAAAGAAACCCGGTTTATAGGCTGCTGGAATAAAGGGTCTTTGACAATTTGCCGATAGTGTGTTATGGTGTCCATAATCGAATCTCCTCTAAATCAATTATTAATTGTTAATTGTTTCCCACACTGTGCGGTAGTCCTAAATGCGATCGCATAATATAAAAGGCGCTTCGTAGGCGATTTTCCGAGTCGTTGGACTCTGGGGGAGCGTGTCGTCGGTAACCGTTACTTCTATGATACCACTTTCGAGGTCTTTGATGTCTTCCCAACCGATGATTTGCTTTTTCGCGTTCCCTTGGCGCGGTAAACCTACCCCCGTTAACCCTTTGCTGGTCGTGAACACTATTCTACCATTCATATCATAATAGGTTTCCTTTTCATATTGCTGCATCACCGGGAATTGTACCCTGTATATGGTGATGAGTTCCTCTAGGGTTAACCCTAACGACATGGCTGCTAATACGTCTATTTCTACTAACGCTTGACGACGTTCGTAGTCACTCCGCAAGGCGTTATTTCGCCATTCTGGGGTTAAATTACCGAAAAAGTTTTGATTCAGTCGCCGGTCTTCCCCTTTTGTCCATCTCTCTTCACGGTATCCTTCCTCCCAGCATTCTTCCCATAATTCACCATAATACACTGTTAGGCAATTTAACGCTAGAGTGCGAACTCGTAAAGCGGGTTTAAGTGTAAAGTTTTCTGGAATTAAAGGCAGAAGTTTTAAAATATTTTGATTTGCATGACCCATTCCAGTTGTTTTCACAAAGAAATCAATGGGGAGACTCATTCCCATAGCCAGAAAGTCAACGGCTTTGATTGTCTCTTGAAAACTTGTTCCTATACAGGTATTAACATGAGCAATACCTTGAGGCATCATACCAGGAATAAAGGTTCTTTCTGCTGATGAACCAATCATTTCTCTATTAACTACCCGATAAAACTCAGTGACGGGTTTTTGGTCATCCCAGGGAACGCAGGGAGTGCGACGACGGTATTCAGCAGGGGAACAGTCGGGGACGTAGTTAGTGCGCGGTAGATAGTCGTCGGGAATTGCCGTTAAATCAATAATATCATAATGATTATTAGCTGTGCAAACTTTTCTCGGAGTTTTATTTAATGGTGTTCCGACAAAGAAATGGGGTCCTGATAAAATCAGGTCTTGGGGAGACTTCGCAAACTGAGTATCTCGGCGAATTTTCTTCTCTTTTTGAGCATTAGTTTCATGCCACATTTCTAGGGCATAATATTCACCTTGTAAATTACCCAGTAGCTTTTCTTGGGTGGCAAACTTTTCTAATACACTGACTAAGTTTTGCGAATGTAAAGCCGGGAGTCGCGCTTCCTCGGCGGGGGTTCCTTCCGCATCATATAATCTCGCAAATAGCTGTAAGGTCTCGGAATTAACGCTAATAATTCGGCTCGGATGACCTTTGGTTTCCCATTTGCCCTTATCATTTTTAATCCCTGGAATTAAACCCATGCCCGGAGAGTCAAAACATTCGGCAATAGTGGCAACGCTGAAAATATTGGCAATATGAACAAAGCGAATAATTGTATCATCCTGACTACGGGGTTTCTTATATATATTGATACTATATTTTGTTTCATTATGAACATCTTTAAACAAAGAAACTTTCATCTCATTCTGTAACTGAAAATGTGCTTTTAACCGCCGATATAATTCCCGGCGCAAAGTTCCCCCTTTGGGGTCATCATAAACCCCTTATGGGTGTAAGAAACCCGACACCTCGCCAGACTTGCCAAAATTCCAGGCTTGGGGAAGGAAACACTTAAATAAGTTGGTTTGCGACCCTTTCAATAACGGATAATTTTGCACCGCGTTGAGGAAATTCTGGGTTCCGTGTGACTCTTCATATTCCTGAAGATATGCCGCTTGTAACTTTGGGTATTTACTAAATAAATCTTCCCGCCGTTTCGCCAACTCACTCGCCGATAACTTTCTAATCACCGTCAACGGGTCATATTCCCCCAATATATCCCCTTCTTGCCATTGTATCTTCACCCAGGGAGGGTTACCAATCATTAAATCAAACCCGCCTCTCTCTAGGAAAATATCCGCAAATTCCAACTCCCAATGGAAAAACTTATAAGTTTCCGCCAAAGTTTCCACCAACTGCAACCGAGGGAAAAACCCTTGAACTTCTCCAAGTCCACAAAACCAAATTTCTTAATAAAATCCTCCGCTTGCTGGGGTGTTTGAGTTTCCGGGAATAAAGATAGAATAAAGATAACTGTTGGGAGGATACCATTTCCGTCACCCCTAAAATCATCCCTATGTCGCTGAAAAACTCCTTCCGACTCGGTAAGTTTTCCGCCTCCTCTAGCGGCCAAAACCATAAACTGCACCAATAGTCCATCACCAACTTTAGCCGCCGATAATCCGATGAATTACTCACCCCCCGCGAGAGTTTTTCCTGTTCGTAGATTTTATCTTTTTGTGCTAGGGGAACTTCCCGTTTCTCCTGTTCCGGTTGTCCCCACACCGTTAATCTGTCGGTAGTCCGTTGGCGCATTGTGGCTAATTCCTTGGCGTAAGTATGCCACAGTTCATCAATGCGAGTTGATAGGTATATCCCATAGTCGGCTTGGTCGGCATTTAGGGGAGTTTTGATAAATTCTTTCTGCCATTGGTTAATCTGTTTTATGGCGGCGGGGGTGAGTTTTTTAATCACTTTATCCGTATAATTAGCCATACCTGGGTCCCCTAACAAAAAGTGAAAAATACCGTCTTCCGGGAAGGTTTCTCCCAGGGGTATCGGTGACGGCGGCATTTCCCACCAGGAGAGGTTTTTTTACCTTGACTCACCTTTTGGCGGGGGTATATTTGTCGTCTCGCACCCACCAGGGAGTTCCCACAATGCAATTGCAAGTCAAACCAGGGGACGAATATTTGGCGGCTGTCTTTTTCCCCATAGATACAATTTAACCACAGGGAAGCCTCGGCTAATTCCATGGCTATGGGGTTTTTATCAATGCCAAATACATTGCGGTCAGCCAGCAGCATTTTGACTTTCTGCTTCTCTAAGGTGATGTTTTCATGGGGTATCCGTTGATTAAGTTCCTCCTCTTTTCGCTGTAAATAAGCGTCCGCTAATTGAGTTATAGCTTCATTAAAAAAAGCCGCACTTCCCATAGCTGGTTCGCAGACGGTTAACTTTAAAATATCGTCAGCGGTCTTGTCGGCTAAAAGTTCTTGGAGAGCATATTTTACTAAACATTTGGTTAAGGTTTGGGGAGTGTAATAACTGGCACTTTTTTGGCGGTCTCTTCCCGCTAACCGAAACAAAAATTTCCCTTTCTCATGTTTGCGGGGAGTTTTTCCCGTCTGGGGGTCTGTCACCAACTCCTCGGTTTTTAACTCCTCCAAACGGTCAGCGGGAACAAAATAAGCCACCTCTAATTCACTGTGTGGTTGGGAACCTTTCGCGGCTTTGGGTTTAACTGTGGGTTGGTCTTCGTCGTCGTCTTCGGTGTCTGTCTTGGTAGAGGTTTTTTGGCGGCGGGTTGAACTTCGTAGAGGTTTTCCTCCGCGAAAAAAGCGGATAAACTCAATAAACCCTCGTAAACTTCCCCTAACTGGTTAACCCCCAATTGCGCGTAGCTAATGCGTCCCCGTCGTCCTTGTCCTGACCGCGACAAAGACATCAATTCCAAGACTTTCTGTAGGACGGAATTGCGAAACCTGACTCCGTTTAACATGGAGGTATATTCGGGGTCAAACAGATGACTTTTTAAGGCGGGTAAACGGAAGGTATTATAAATGGCTGTTTTCCTCGGCAAAAGTTCCGCTTGTTTATGGTCTTCTTCAGGATATCCAAACCACAATAATTTAAATAAACGACGAATAGAGGTATCTATATAATAGCCTTCGGAGTCCTCGGAAGAAAGTAACTCCACCTGTTCCAAGTCTCGCAGGGTTTCTAAACTATATCCCTCCCGATAAATATCAGAACCCATGGGGGCATAACCTAACTCGGGTCACGCTTCAATATAAAAGATAAATAGCAGTCGATAAACCCACCGCAAACACTGGATTTTTAACAGGTTGGGGTCAATTTCCTGTTCTCCCTTTTGGGTTTGTTCCTGGGTGGAATACACCCTTTCCCCCACTTTACGCCGATAATAAATAACCTCGTTTACCAAAAGTTCGATCGCCTCCCGTAAGGCAAATTTCAAGTCTTCGGAAACGCTATAAGTATGGCGGTGACTATTTTCATCAAGGGTATCTAACAACGCCATTCCTTCCGCTGGACAAATGCGATCGCGGTGTAACAGGGTAGCGGTAGCGAACAAAGAATGGCGATCGCGATCGGCTAAAATCTGCTCTAAATCAAACCTTAACAACCGGGAAGCATTCCATTTATAACGGTCAATTAAAGCTATCTGGTCTACACTAATTAATAGCACCCAGCGGGGGGGTTCATTTTGACCAAAAACCACATCAGTTACGATATCTTCCATGGTAGAATTTAGCCAGGTTTGTTGAAAGCGATCGACCCGAAATTCCGGGAAATCTTAACTTTGAATAGGGTCAAATTCCAGGGAGAGAATATCGAGAGGTTCTCCGGTAGGATTAAACCCTTCCAAAGCCCACAAATTTGGCATTCCAGAACTCTGTCTAACTTCCGCCAAAATAGGGAGCAAGGTATCATTATCCAACCACTTTAACCCCGGTTCTCACTGATACCCCAAAACCTCCAAAACCTGCCGAAAAAACTGCCGTTGCTGACCGAGAATTTCAGTTTTATCTATATTAATAGTTTGGGTGCGAGTTTTAAGGCGAAAATAATCTCCCCGCAGCCTCCCCAAAGCCTGGGACGGCGGCCCTTGATTTGCCCCCACCTCCGAGGTGATCGTCTTTAGGTCTTCGGTTAAAATTGCATCCAAATAATAGGCGGCATAAAATTCATTTTCGTTAGCAATTCCGATTAACATAATATTCGATAACCCCGGCTCATAGTCAAAGAAACCCTGTAAATTTTCATTTTACACTACTCACGACCAACAAGAAACCCGGTTTCTCAAAGAAACCGGGTTTCTAGACTTCTCGAAAAAGAAACCGGGTTTCTAGACCTCTCTTGCGCTAAAATTTAACGGAGTTATAAAAGTTGAAGTTGTGGGAGTTGATTGGAAATGCCACGTCGCCAAATTGTTTTTGAAACGGGTCATTACTACTATATTTATAATCGAGGTAATAATCATCCAATTATTTTTTTACCCAAGATAACTATATTCATTTTTTGCGCCTGATTAGAAAATATTTGGTTGAATCTAATGTGGCTGATATTATTGCTTATTGTTTGATGCCTAATCATTATCATTTATTGGTATATTTTAAACAGAATTGTTTTTCTGAGGTGATGCAAAAATTTAGCTTGTCTTATGTGAAAGCAATTAACAAGCAGTATGACAGGGTTGGCGGTTTATTTCAAGGTAGATTTCAAGCGATCGCTGTTGATAATGATGAATATTTATTCCATTTAACACGATATATTCATTTCAACCCAGTTAAGGCTAATTTGGTTAAAAAACCCGAAGATTGGGAGTTTTCTAGCTATCCCGAATATCTCCAATTGCGTGGGGGAACTTTGCCGAAAATTGATGGGGTGCGATCGCTTTTTAATTCGGTGAATGATTATCGGTCTTTTGTCGAAAGTCATATCCAAACCTCATCAATTCAGCACTTACTACTTGATGAATAGAAGCTAAAAGAAACCCGGAAATAAGAAACCCGGAAATAAGAAACCCGGTTTCTGGTGGGGGGGGATAAGAAACCCGGTTTCTCAAATCAACCGGTTTCTGGTGGGGGGGATAAGAAACCCGGAAATAAGAAACCCGGTTTCTGGTGGGGGGGGATAAGAAACCCGGTTTCTCAAATCAACCGGGTTTCTAGACTTCTCGACAAAGAAACCGGGTTTCTATGCTTGCTGAATCACAAAATCAACTTGAGATAAGGTTCGCTTTCCGTAGTCATTGACAACTCTACCCAATCGCGATAATCTTCGAATATCTTGTCAATTTTATGGCGTTCTTTCTGCTGTTTATCCTGCTTCAGATTAGCCGAAATATTATCACTTTCCCACCGCAACTCTAACTGTTCCACATGATAGCCTTGCAGCCTTTCCAGGCGTTCCCGTTGTGCCTCTAACTGAGGATTTAACTGGTCTTGAAACCGTTTCCTTTCCGGCTGAAGATATTGCCGCGCTTGCTGAATAGCCGGACTCCGTAAATGGAGTAAATCATCAATATTAACCGTCCCGGAATTCGGCAACTCATGCCGTCCTAATTCCGTGCGTTCCTGAGTTTCCGCAAAGGGTTCAACCCGCTGAAATTTCCCTTGTTTAAAGATAACCGAAACCCAGCGATTTAGGACGGAAGTTCCTCGGCGGTTGGGGAAACTACCAAAGCAGATAAAAATCACCTCATCGGATTCTAATCCCTGAGATAATTGTATCACAGGTGCTTGATTTCTGCCAAAATAAAATAAACAGCGATCGCTAATCCATTCTACCAAAGGATGCAATTCCCAAAGGTATTTAACAGCCGACCAGTCCGCGTCTTCGGTTCGCGCTTGTTCCATGGCCCGCATCATATCTTCGGGGCGATCGCTAAGATATAATAACCGATTATCCTGGGGTTGTATTTCTTTAGGAAGGCGATCGTAACGGCTTTTTAACTCTTGAGTAAGTTGCAATTCAATAAACCCTTCATCTTCGTTAATTTGGAGATTATGAACCGGACTGGTCTGGGAATTAATGAACCTTAAAGCCGTAGCGGTAAACTGAAAAATTGACGGAAATAGACTTAACAAACTCCCCGTTTCCACCAGAGGTTCACCCTGGCTAGAGTCCATGGAAACCCCCTCATCAGTATCCCAAGACTCCGACTCAAACCAGCTAAAAATATCGACATCTCCCCCTCCCTTGGCGTTGCGGTCTAACTCCTCTGCAAAATCCACCGCCGACACTCCGCTTTCAATAGCAGCAGCGGTCAAATTTTCTTCTTTTTCCTGGTCAAATACCCCCATAAATACGGAAGGATCGCCAATATTTTTAATCGCCTGTTCATCCTTAGTTAAAAGGACTTTAATAATACGCTCCACCTCATCCATACGTTCAACCTGGGAGCGAGTCAGCAGATAGCGAATTTCCGGTTTTCGAGTTTTTCCGTAGAGGTCGCTCCGTCCGTTTCGCTGCTGTAAAGTCATCAACGACCAAGGGATATCAAAGTGAATCAATTTATGGCTAAGATAGTGCAGCTTTAACCCTTATGATGCCACTTCCGTAGCAATTAAAATCCTCACCGGGGAATTTTCATAGCCAAATTTATCGACAATTTCCACTTGGTCAATATCTGCCATACCCCCATCTAAACGAGCGATCGCCTCTGGTTTTAAGCGCAAGTCTTGGGGTAGTTCCGCCTCCAGAAACCGCAAATTTTCCCAACGTCCGGTAAAAATTACCAAGCGGTCTTTCGGGTCTTTTTTAGTCCAATTAAACTCAGTTTTAATCAGTTGGAGAAGTCGCTGATACTTAGAAAAAATCCCGTTATCTATTGCCGCCAAACCTGCCGCCAAATCAGTCAATTCTTCCTGGTCTAATTTCGTGGATATATCCAGCTTTTTGTGTAAAGTTTTCAGGCGATTTTTCACGGTTTCCATACCCGCCGCCGGACTAGATAAGAATGCCTTGAGGAGAGTAGTTTTAAATAGCTGTCCGGCACTTTTGCCTCGGTCAATACTGACCAATTGCAAATCGTGGAGTTGCCGAAAAACTGCCTCTTCTGGGGGGGAGGCGATCGCTTCTACAGGTTCCACATTCCGTTCAGGGAGACTTTGGTTTAAATCCCGCAAAACATCTTTTTTAAACCGCCGCAAATAGAGGTCATGGATATCATCTTTAGTGTAGTTACTTTCATTAGCGATCGCCGTCGGATCTAGCATATTCATCAAACTAGCAAAACTCTCCGGTTTCCCGTCATGGGGAGTGGCGGAAAGCAAAATCAAAGTATCCGAACGAGTAGCTAAACGTTCAGCCAATTTCGCCCGCTGCGAAGCCGACTGACCCTTACCTCTGCGGGCGACATTATGGGCTTCATCAATTATAATAATATCCCAGTGAGCCTGTTCTAAATAACTGCGATATTCCCGGTCTTGTTTGAGGGTATCAATAGAAATAATTGTCCGGTCATCATAGTGAAAAGGGTTATGATTTCCCGGAAGTCGCGATCGCACCCGTTGAATTTCCCCAGAGTCCAAACGCACCAAAGGAATAGTAAACCGCAGCCAAAACTCCTTTTGAAACTGCCCCATCATTTACTTAGTAGTAACCACTAAAATCCGGCGACCTTTCCTCCTCCCAATTAACTCAGTTACCAGGATACCACATTCCAGAGTTTTACCAAACCCCACCGCATCAGCAATTAACAAGCGTTGGCGAGGCATTTGTAGGGCTTTAGTCGCCGGAATAAGCTGATAATTCAGGGCATCCATAGCGGCTTTATGTCCCCAATAAATCCGCCCATCTTCCGGGATAGTTTGCTTTAAATTAGCCTCAACAAATAATAAACTACGGACATAACCAGAAGTTTCATCAATAACCAAATTAGTCTCTTCGGGTTTCAACACTTGTAAACCCCGTTTCCTGTCTTTTTTTTCCAACTCTTCCAGGAAGCGAATACGACGACCCCGGAGAAATTCCGACACTCCCACTGCTTCAATAATGCGATCGCCATCAGAAGACAGGGCCACAGATTTAACCAACCATTCAGCATCCCGGCAAAGAATTCGTGCCCCTGGAGCAATATCTGTTAACATATTTTAGCTTATTATTACACCATATTTGCCTCAAATTAGTTTAGCATCAAACCCTCCCAGAAACCGAGTTTATTGTTTCCCACCGAGACTCTAGGGAGTGAGATGTTCAAGCGATCGTCTTCACTAAAGACTTAGCTAGGTAATAACCTAGTTCTACAGGTACGGCATTACCAATTTGTCTCATTGATTCTGTCCATGATCCACAAATCCTGTAGCTATCAGCAAAGGTTTGAATTCGTTTAGCTTCAAAGATGGTATAATAGCGTATCGCGCCATCTTCATATCGAATCATATTTTCTCCCCCAGGAACGCCGTGGTCTCCGGCTTTGAGAGTTTTAGATGGCATATCAATATAACTTCCAGTATGTCCCGGATACGATCTAGCCCCTTCCCTTAAAATATGCTCTACATCAAAACTACCTTCAGCATCAGGTTTTGGCAACTCCCCAATTTGATCCCGAACTGTTTTCCAAGGTTTTAGGGGAGGAGGGAACAGGGTAGGTTGTTGTCTGAGTTGAGCAATTTTCTGCTTAGTTCTTTGGTTCAAGTCTTCAAATGCTGATGCTTTAACTCCATGATTATTCCAGTAGTCAAAACTCACATATTGTGACCACAGCAACGACTCCAAAGAATGAGATTCTTGAGGAAAAGACCACTCTCGTTGCCAATCTTCTCGGACCCCTACAATAAAAACTCGCTCCCGACGTTGAGGTATGCCATAATTCTCAGCATCTAATAAACGAAAATCAACATTATATTTAACTCCGTGATATCTACCAAAATCTCTAGTATTTTCCAGCCTGATTAGATGTTCTTGCCAGGATTCAGAATCTCTAATCACCACTTCAGGATAGGTCAATCTGAGTATAATGTAATCAAAATAACGCCTAAATGATTGGCGTAAAATTCCCTTAACATTTTCAAATATAAATGCCTTGGGTGTACAAACCCTAATCGCTTTACACACATAGGGAAACATATCTCGCCGATCTAAATGTCCCTTATGCTTTCCCCCCATAGAAAAGGGTTGACATGGCGGGCCCCCTGAAATGAGGTCAATATGACCAAATTCAGCGAAATTTAATGAGCGAATATCAACATAATAAATCAATTCTGGTTTATAGTTACCAGCTAATGTTAGGCAAGCATTATGATCTATCTCAACTAAGGCTTTATGCTCAATGCCAGCCATTTCTAAACCTTTGGCTAATCCACCCGCACCAGCAAACAACTCTAAACCCGACAATTTAGACATCTTCTACACTCAATCCAGACATGAAAATTTCAATACTTTGAAGCAGTTGTTTTTTGTCAGCATGAATTCCTTGACACTTGTCAGCCCAAGAACGTCCTGGATGACAAACATCCCAGTCAGATTTTGCTTGTTTATATCTACCTTTACCCGGATCGTGATTACCAAATCCATCGATTAAAGTGTTCCAAATTTGTTGATATATTCTAATTAGTGCCGCTTCTACAGTACCGATGAAATCACTCTCTTTACCTTCAAGAATCATGAAACGACAGAAAAAATCAGACGGCTCTAAGCCTTCTCCAAGATTGATGCTGCGGCTATGTTCTCTAATTCGATTGTTTAGCTCATAGCCTTGAGAATTAACAGAGAAGGACTGCATGGCTTTTCGCCAGCCTTTAGGAACCTCTTTTCCTACATAGATAGGTGCGCGAAATGCCGTCCTATTAATTAAATAAAATCTTGAATAAATCTCGGTTTTTCTGATGCAATATATGGCATATACTCCGGTTCCTGGAAAACGGTATTGGATAGATATGGGATGTACAGGTGTTCCATTAAAAAAGCGAATTGTATCTTTGATTATTTCATCAAAATCAGGATAAATATACAGATGCTTGGAGCGGTCACAACTATTCATTAAGGTAACTTTAGATCAGTTGCTATAAGGGCAGTAATAACCGTTTATTATATCAGATTATGCTGCATCGCCTTAAACGCAGACTAATAACAAGCCTCTGCAAAGGGAGGGTCATCAAATAAACTCAAACGGTCTTCCACTTCTTCCACTTCCTCCGGGGTCGCCTTCTGCTCATGTTTTAGCCAGTCGAGAATCTCATCACAAGATACCCCCCGCAACCAAGTTTGAGCCGCTTGCAAAGCCACTGTCACCGAGGAATAATCCGGTAAAATTTGATAGAGGCGCAGGGTCACCAGAGTCGCCGCCAGTTCATCCACATTCCAGAGACTGGCCACCACCGTTCGCGCTCCGGCGTAGAAAAACGCACTGGCTAATCCCACATAATCATCCGTGTGGGAGGTTTCCACCAAGCCAGTTTTGCAAGCCGACAGCACCAGCAGGCGACAGAGGGGAATATTAAGACCGTTGAAAGATTGGTCAGTCTCAGATAGGCGTTGAGGGGGTTGCGATCGTCAAATTCACCGTGACAGCCAAAGTGGACGGCGTGACTCTGTTCCAGGAAGGTTTGGGTCTGGGGTTGGCTTAAATTCTCCAGGATAGCTTGGTCGCGACGCAAGACTTGATGGGGGCTGAATTGGCGCAGTAAGAGTTCCACCCCCCACTCCGCATAGTCCAGGTCTTCCGTCGGGTTTTGAATGGCGAAAAAGGGGATGGTTTCCCCGTTGAGGGGGGACGCTGCTGGAGGTTGTTGAGAATTTGACAACTGGGGGCATATTGCACCGGGAACCCGTCTTGTAGGGGTTTGCCCTCACCCCCAGCCCCTCTCCCAGAGCCAGAGAGGGGAGAAGAGGGGACAGGGAGCGCGTGGAGGGGGATGAGGCGCAGTTCCCGGTGGGGAATCAGGATAAGCTGTTGAATCTGGGATAATTCACCCAGAAGGCGGGGGAGTTGCAAGGCGGCGCTGAGGGTTTCCAGGTGTTGGGGGAGTTGCTGATTCCAGGAGCGTTGTCCGTAGTCGCTGCGGTAGTCCTGGAGGGCTTGGTCCAGGTGTTCGCGGTCTTCGGCGCTGAAGTGGTGGGGGGTAATCTGGATTTGCTCGTCTCGGCGGGTGACGAGGAAGGCGTAAAACCCGGATTCCGCTTCCCTGGGGAGATACCACTCCATGAGGGCGGTTTGGGGCGGGAGGAGGCGGCGCAAGTCCGGGAGTTGGGCGGGGACTTGTTGGGTGAGGGTAAAGTTGGGGTCGTCGAGTTCCGTGAGCAGGTCTTGGAATTGCTGGTTAGCGGCTTGGAGTTGTTGGCGGATGAGGGTTTCCGGTGAGGGTTGGTTGGGGTGTTTTTCGGTGGTGGGGGTGAGGGTGTCCCTGGGGGTGTAGGCGAGTTGTTGTTGGTAGCTGGCGATTTGACGGCGCAGGTCGCTGATATTGACGTGGCTACAGCCCTAAAATGTTACAGAAGTATACTGTTAGCTAATTTTGTTGCAAGTTATCGGGGAATAATATAGCATCAAAGCCTAAATGAGTATTCTGCTGTAAACGCAATGAGAAAATTGAGTGCTTCCCTACCTAGTTTAATGACAACAGCATTGAATGGTGTCATGTGTTGGGGCATTAATCAACTACCAGGAAAATCCGATCTACCAATTCCAGAACAACTATTTTTTGGGCTAACAGTATTCTCTATGGTAGGAATTGGCTTCTGTAGCACTCAGTCCAGTAATTCTAAAACAACTTCTGAAACAACAAACCGTGCTTGGTTGATTGGACTACCCCCAGTGATTGGAAGTATTGTCCTCTTCCTATTACTCAAGGGAGATCATTTGCCCAATGAGCTAGTTCAATATGCAGGTTATGCATCTTTATTTTTGTTTGTTATGGGAACATTATTGCCAACTCTCATAGCTTTTTTACAAATACGGCAAAAACCCATAATTACACCCTCTAGTTCATCAAATCTAACTCCCCAAGCCTATAAGAACCGTCAAGCACTACTAAACAAAGTTAAAAACTATTGGATTCAAGGAGTTTTAAAAGGTTCTCTATCTGACCGAGCGCCAATTGAGTTAGGGTTAGAAGAGCGATTTGATGCCGTGCGATTAGATTGGCAAACACCGGAACAGCCTCGCAGAAGTTTGCCAAAAGGTACTAAGGCAATCAACCAATTTGACAAAATGGGGAAAGGTTGCACTATGCTCATTTTAGGAGATCCAGGTTCGGGGAAAACAACTACTTTGCTACAAATAGCAGAGGAGTTAATTCAGCGTGCGGAGCAAAATACTGAACTGCCCATTCCTGTAGTTTTTAACCTGTCTTCTTGGGCGGCAGCGAAAAAGCAAAGTCTTGCCGAGTGGCTGTTGGAAGAACTAGAAACTCGATATCAGATACCACAAAAAATCGGCAAAAATTGGCTGGAAAATCAAGATTTTTTATTGTTATTAGACGGTTTAGATGAGGTAGCTGAGGAACGTAGAAATGATTGTGTCATTGCTATCAATGACTTCAAAAATAGTTACGGAACAACCGAGATGATTGTTTGTAGCCGTATCAAAGACTATGAATCTCTTTCTAGCCGTTTAGAATTTCAAGGGGCTATCTTCATTGAAGATTTAACCCTAGAACAAATCAAGGATTATTTTGACCAGGTAGGCGAGCAACTACAAGGAATAAAAGAAGTATGGGTCAATGATGCGGTGTTACAAGAATTGACGAAAACTCCACTAATACTTTCCATTGTTGCCATTACCTATGAGGGGATTTCTGCCAATGAATTACCCAAAATGCCTTTAGAAAAAAGACGAGATCATTTATTCAATAAGTATATCCATAAAATGTTAAATCGTCGTCAGCAGAATCAGCAATATTCCGATCAGCAAACGCTTCGCTGGCTAACTTGGTTAAGCCAAAATATGTCGAGTAAATCTCAAACTATATTTTTAATTGAGCGGATGCAGCCTAGTTGGTTGTCAGAACAAGAAAGATTTTGGTATGGCGCGACTCTTTTTAGCATTCCTATGTTATGGGGATTAAGTTTGGTGTATTTGGTGAATATATCAATTTTATCAAAAATATTATTTATTTTATGTTTTTTTATATATGGAGTTATATTAGCTAGTTTAACAAAAATCAATCCTATGCAATCTTTAAAAATAAGCACTTTTTTAGGGACATTAGGTTTTATGGCATTAATTATAGGTACTGCCGCAACAATATTAGTTTTGTTTCTAATAATTGCTGAATATATTTTTCAAAATTTATATATAACCTTATCCTCACCTCTCATAGCAGAAATTTTATTAAACTGGTCATTTGTATTCTGGATTTTGGCACTCGTCTTCTGGCTTATATTACTAAGCGATTCAGAAGAATATGTTATAGACTCAACTATAAATCCTAACCAAGGAACTTACACATCACTAAGAAATGGAATTATCTTGCTATTTATATTGATTACTGGATTTGGCGTATTTACAATTTTGACAAGTTTTCCTGTATTATGGAGTGCAGTTATTACGAGCTTTATGTGGATATTTTCGCCAGCAATGTTTGCCTGTATTCAACACTTTGCACTGAGAGTTATCTTAACCCTAAGTGGTAAAGCTCCTTGGAATTATGCCAAGTTTCTGGATCATGCCACGGAACGAATATTTTTACAAAAGATTGGTGGGGGCTATATTTTTATTCATAGAATGTTGTTGGAACATTTTGCATCAAAAACTCAGCCTGGACTCGCTGTTCATCCATAGCCACACACCGGGTAGGGGATACCATCGGGATTTTACCCCATCCCCGCAAGTGAGAAACCCGGTTTCTTTGTTAAATCTTTGTGAATAAACACCAGATGCTAGTAGAAACCAAGTTTCTTCTCCCAGACTTTTTCCCCTTTACCCTCTCAAAGTAGTACAATCAAAGAAATCCCAAAGTTGAGGTCAATGATGAGTCCCCTCCTAGAAAAAGTCTTAGCAGAAGTCACCCAACTCGATCGCCAAGAGCAGTTGCAACTCGTTTCCTACTTAATTACCCAGTGGCAACAACAGCCGAACCTATTTGTAGACAAAAAAATCAGCCGTAAAAATTTATTTGGTTGTATGCAGGGAAAAATAAAGATTGCCGAAGACTTCAACGCACCCCTCAATGATTTTGCTGAGTATATGTGATGCGCTTATTATTAGATACACACATCTTTATTTGGCTGATAGACGGCAACCCAAAACTTAGCCAAACCGCAAGGCAAGCCATCGAAGATGAAAGTAACACGTTGCATCTAAGTATTGTTAGCCTCTGGGAAATAACCATTAAAACTAGCCTCGGTAAACTCGAACTGGCAATCCCACTCGAACAAATTGTTATCAATTTTATTCTTCCCAGCGATATTGAAATTCTACCCATTCATCTGCCGCACTTATTGATATTACAAACGTTACCTTTCCATCATCGAGATCCGTTTGACCGATTATTAATTTCCCAAGCCAAATCTGAAACTTTAACCTTAGTATCAGAAGATGGTAGGTTTGAGCAGTATGAAGTAGAAATACTTTGGTAGTTTATCGAATACCACTCCCACCAAAGTAGGGCTGTTTCATTAAAAAATTAAACTTATAATCTTTAGGGAGTTCGATGAGTAGGTATTTTCTTCATTAGGATAGCCGAAGAATTCTTGAATCAGGGAGAGATAAGCCTGCACTCTGGGTTCATCCATCGCCACGCACCGGATAGGGGATACCATCGGGATTTTACCCCACCCCCGCCACCGAGAAACCGGGTTGCTGAAGACCTCTAGCGATCGCTTCACTGGAAATGACTTACCAATTCCCTAGAGATTATCGTCCCCCTTCAACGTTACCACTCCGGGCGGACGGGGGGCGAAACTCAGGCGATCGCCTCCCCAATGGGTAACTAGAGATTGATATCGAGCGATTCCTTAGCCGC
>Ga0213835_101199_pt1 | contig 17426 bp, 17 predicted proteins | sample SWPATP01_FD_160576 | JGI IMG/M metagenome (GOLD analysis project Ga0213835, IMG submission 160576) | Coastal seawater microbial communities from Marineland, Florida, United States - SWPA TP0 #1 | ecosystem: Environmental > Aquatic > Marine > Coastal | place: USA: Florida | collected 2016-08-05 | reverse complement strand
GACGCGGCGTCCATGGCCGAGCATCCTGAGGGCCAGACCGAAAGCTGCCGTCGACTTGCCCTTGCCGGGACCGGTATTGACGATCAGAAGCCCCTTCTCGATCTTCTTTTCAGCGACCTCGGCGTCCTGAACCGCCTTGCGCTTGGCCATCTTGGCACGGTGGCGTTCAGCTTTCGTCTCGTCGATATCGGTCATCATTTCACCTTCATGGGGATGCCGGCGACCAGCAGCAGCACGTCGTCGGCGCGTGACGCGACCATCTGGTTGAGACGGCCCTGCGCGTCCCGGAAACGGCGGCCGAGCGCATTGTCGGGGACGATGCCGAGCCCGACCTCGTTCGAAACCGCGACCCATGGGCCGCGTGGTCGGCTAAATATCTCCAATAGGCGCTCATATTCGGCCTCGACATCGTTTTCGGCCAGCATGTGATTGGACAGCCAAAGCGTCAGGCAGTCGATCAGCACCGGCACGCCCGGCTCGATCTGCTCCAGCGCGTCGGCCAGTTGCAGCGGCGCGTTGATCGTCCGCCAGCCCTCGCCTCGCCTGGCCTGATGCTGGGCAATGCGGTCGCGCATCTCCTGATCCCAGGCTTCGGCGGTAGCGATATACGTCCATGCCGGCGGAAGGGCCGTTACCAGCCCTTCCGCATGGCTGCTCTTGCCGGAGCGGGCGCCGCCCAGAACCAGCGTGAGGCGGCCGTTCTCAGGCAACGCTGCCCTGCTCCGCCCCAGACTCGGGATCGGCAAACCTGTCGCGCAGGGTGCCGACCATGGTCCCCAGCATCAGCCAGAAGACGAGGCTTGTCAGCGTGACGGCGGTTACGAACTGGTTGTGCAGTTCCACCGGCACGGGCGAAGCGTGGCTCTCTGGCTGCGGTGCGCCGACAATGTGGGGCGCCACGATCAGCGCTACGCCGACAACGGCAAACACTGCCCTCTTGCCGAAGGCGATCAGCGCCAGCCCTCCGGCCGTGGCCGCGACGGTCGCTATCCACCATGCCTGCCTTGCCACCAGATCGGCCGCCGGCATGCCTGGCAGTTCTGGTGGCAGGCCGAGGCCGGGCGCCAGTGTGAAGACGGCAAAGCCGGCAAAACCCCAATAGAGGCCCTGCCGCCAGGACTGGATGCCGCCGGCCAGTTCGGAGACGACGACCAGTACGAGACCGAAGCCGATAGCGGTCACGACATTGGCAAGCACCGTCAGGCTTTCGCGCTGAAATCCATCCTCGGGCATCCAGCCGTCATGTGCGTGGCCATGGTCCTCATCATGCGCGTGGGCATCGTCCGACGCATGGGCGTGGCCATGATCGTCATGCTCATGGCTGTGGCCGTGATCGTGAGAATGGCTCACTGCTCCGGCTGTAGGCGCGGCGGTCGGTGCTGCCGCGACCTCCATGCCCTCATATTCCTCGGCCGCGACGATCAGCGGCGTGGTGGCGAAAAACTGCATGGCGCTCATCGCCAATCCGGCCACAAGCCCGGCCAGCGCCGCGACGAACACGACGTTTCTAAAAATACTCATTGGTAAAGCTCCGCTCGCGCGCGTCAGTGGCAGGGAAAGCCCATGGAATGGCGATAGTCGTGCGCGGCATTGTGCACGGCATCGATATGGGCAAAGCCCGAGAAGCCGACGATGAAGATGCCGAGCATGCCCGCGAAGGCAAGCTGCATGATGCGCGATTGCGAGGAGGCGGATGCCGAGATCGTTCTGGAAGCGGTGTTCATGTGAATGTCCTTTCGCCCTCCACCCGAGGGCCGTTTGTCCCCAATCTTCGTGCCGGCAGGTCTCCTGGCTCGCGGGTCGACACTTCCGCCCCGCCTTCCCGGAACCGAAATTCCAGTGGCATTTGGGGCAAGCTCGCCGCTTACAGTTGCGGGGGCAGCCGCGGCATTGGACCAATTGTCCGCACCGCATTCCCTCTTGGTCCCTTTCGGGAACCGACACACATCGGACAGTAAAGCAATTTGGCGTGAACGGAAACCCGTCTTGCTCCGCGTTGACTCCGTCATGGGGCGGGGCCTAAATGCCGGCTGACGGTCCCCTTCCCTCAAAGGTCGGGGCTAAGAGGGAATACGGTGCGGGTCCGCCCAACTCCGTAGCTGTCCCCGCAACTGTGAGCGGCGAGCTTTCGGCCGACAGCCACTGGGTTTGGTCCCGGGAAGGCGGCCCGAAAGCGGCGACCCGCGAGCCAGGAGACCTGCCGTCGCGACAGAAATCCTGCAACGCCTGGCGGGTGTCCCGGGCAAGGAGAACGCGATTTGACCTTCGATAGCGACCCGGCCGATTCGGCCGTGCCCGACGAGACGTCAGCACCCGTCGATACGGTAACGATCATCATCTGCTCGTCCTGCCGGGCCGAGGACGGGTCCGACGCCCGCCCCCGTCCCGGCGAGAAGCTTGCGGACGCCGCGCGCGCCGTGACTACCGACCCTTCGATACGTGTCGAGACGGCCGAATGTCTTGGCAACTGCAAGCGCCGCCTGTCTGCGGCCTTGGTCAAGGATGGTGGCTGGTCCTACGTCTTCGGCGATCTTGCGCTAGATAACGCCGCTGATCTCATCGAGGGCGCGCGCCTGTTCCAGTCGTCCGACAACGGCCTGATCCCCTGGCGGGGCCGCCCCGACTGCCTCAAGCGAGGACTGATCTCGCGCATCCCACCCCTTTCCATGCTCAAGGAGCAGAAATGACCGCTTCGCTTTCCCGCGTCCCCTGCACCGTCGTCACCGGCTTTCTGGGATCAGGCAAGACCACGCTGATCCGCCACGTGCTGGAAAACGCCAATGGCAAGCGCCTGGCGCTGATCGTCAACGAGTTTGGCGATGTCGGCGTCGATGGCGAGATCCTGAAGGGCTGCGGCATCGAGGCTTGCCCGGAAGAAAATGTCGTCGAACTCGCCAATGGCTGCATCTGCTGCACCGTGGCCGATGATTTTGCCCCCGCCCTCGATCTCATCCTGTCGCGCGAGCCGAAGGTCGATCACATCCTGATCGAGACCTCCGGCCTTGCTCTGCCCAAGCCGCTGATCCAGGCCTTCAACTGGCCGAATATCAAGGGCAAGGTGACGGTGGACGGCGTGGTCGCGGTGGTCGACGGTGCGGCGTTGGCAGAAGGACGCGTGGCCCACGACATGGACGCGCTTGCCGCCCAGCGGGCGGCCGACGAATCGCTCGACCATGACGATCCGGTCGAAGAGGTGTTCGACGACCAGATCGCCTGTGCGGACCTGATCGTGCTGTCCAAGACCGATCTGATCGATGAAGGCGCGCGCGGCGCAGCAGAGGCCCGTATCGCCGATCATCTGGCGCGCGCGGTCAAGATCGTGCCGGCCGCCAACGGCCGTGTCGACGCCTCGGTGCTGCTCGGCATGGGCTTGGCGGTCGAGGACGACATCGAGAACCGCAAGACCGGCCATGACGGCGCCTTCGACCACGAGCATGACGACTTCGACACTTTCGTCATCGAACTGCCGGCAGTCGCCGACGCGGACGAACTCGCGCGCAAGGTGGCCGCCGCCGCCGAAGCCGAGAATGCGTTGCGTGTAAAAGGTTTTGCAGAGGTCGAGGGCAAGCCGATGCGGCTTCTGGTGCAGGCGGTCGGCCCGCGCGTGGCGCATTATTACGACCGCGCCTGGCAGCCGGGCGAACAGCGCGGCACGCGCCTCGTCGTCATTGGATTGAAGGGCCTCGACCGCGCTGCGATCGAGAAGGCGCTGGCGGCCTGATCCGATGCACCTGCTCGCCACCTCCACGGCCACGCTGGACGACCTGATCGAGCCGATCGATCTGGCCCAACAGCCGGCCGAGATGGTGGTGCTGTCCTTTTCCGACAGCGATCTGTCGGCCGTGGCCGCGGCCTGGCGGGCACAGGGGTCGGAACTGCCGACGCTTCGACTGGCGGCCCTGCGCGACCTGCGACACCCGATGTCGGTCGATCTCTGGCTCGACACGGTGGCGGCAAAGGCCAAAGTCATCCTGGTGCGGGTGCTGGGCGGCTACGAGTGGTGGCGCTATGGCTGCGACCGGCTGTCGGAACTGGCACGAAAAAGGGGCATCCAGCTGGCGCTGCTGCCGGGCGAGTGCCGCGAGCATGACGAGCGTTTGTCGGGGCTGTCGACGCTGGCGCAGGACGAGCTTTCCCGGCTGCTGGCCTGTTTTCGCGAAGGCGGGCCGGACAACATGGTCACTCTTCTGGCGCGCATGGCAAGACTTGCCGGCCATGAGATCGAGGCGCCGGAGGCCAGAGAGGTGCCCAAGGCTGGCTTCTGGCTGCCGGATCGCGGCATGTGTGATCGCGAAGCCGTGCTCGCCGCCCGGTCGGAGGGTGCGCCTTGCGTGCCGATCCTCTTCTACCGGTCGATGCTGCTCGCCGCCGACATCGCGCCGGTCGAAGCTTTGTGCGCGGAACTCGCCGCGCGGGAGATCTTCGCCGCGCCGATCTTCGTGTCCAGTCTGAAGGACAAGGCAGTCGCCCGGTTCATCGAGGAGGCCTGTGTGTCGCTCGCCCCCTCGCTGATGATCTCCACCACGGCCTTTGCCAGCGGCGCGGAGCCAGGCGCCGAAACCCTGTTCGACCGCATTGGCGTGCCGGTCCTGCAGGCGGTCGTCGCCACCACGCGCCGGGAGGCATGGGAGAGCGGTGAGTGCGGCCTGGCACCGGCCGATCTCGCCATGCATGTCGTGCTGCCGGAACTCGACGGACGCGTCCTTGCCGGCGCGATCTCCTTCAAGGACGTGACCGAGATCGGCGACGGGCTCGACTTTCGCGGTCAGATCAACCGGCCGGAGCCGGACCGGGTCGCCGCCGTGGCCGAACGCGTGGTCAGGCTCATCCGGCTGCAGGTGACACCGCCCCACGAACGCAATGTCACGATCCTGATCCCCGACTATCCGGCCGCCACCGGTCGCACCGGCTATGCTGTCGGCCTCGACGTGCCGCAGAGCGTGCTGACCATGCTGCACGATCTGAAGGATGCCGGCTATCATGTTGATGCCATTCCCGAAACGGCCCGTGACCTGCTGCGGATGATCGACAGGTCTGAGGAAGGGATCGCGGCCGAGGACTACGGGGTTGCGTTCGACCGTTTACCGGAGACGGCACGGCAAAAGGTTATCGACACGTGGAGTGACCCGCCCTCCCACGAGCGTATAGCGTTCCGCGCTGCCCGGTTCGGCAATGTCACCGTCGCGCTCGCCCCAGATCGTGGGCGCTCGGACGACCGGCGGGTGGACTATCACGACCCCAGCCTCGCCCCGCGCCACGAACTCATCGCCTTTGGCATCTGGTTGCGTGAAGAACTTGGCTGCCACGCGATCGTCCATGTCGGCGCCCACGGCACGCTGGAATGGCTGCCGGGCAAGACGGTTGCGCTGTCGCAGGACTGTTTTCCGGAGATCGTCACCGGTGGCCTTCCGGTCATCTATCCCTTCATCGTCTCCAATCCGGGCGAGGCCGCGCAGGCCAAGCGCCGCATTGCGGCCATCACCATCGGGCATCTGCCGCCGCCGCTGACGGGTGCGGGCCTCTCGCAAGACCAGCAGAAGCTCGAACGCCTGGTGGATGAATATGCGCAGGCCGACGGGCTCGACCGCCGCCGCCGCGACCGGCTGGGCCAGCTGATCGTCGAAACGGCGCGCAGGACCGGGCTGGCAAAGGAAGCCGGGATCGACGACGCCGACGCACCGGACGAGGCGCTGATGCGCATCGATGCCTGGCTGTGCGATCTCAAGGATTTCGCCATCAAGGACGGGCTGCACGTCTATGGGCGCGCGGAACCGGATGACGAACCCGTTCGGCTGGAAAGTGCGGAACGCGAACGAACCGCGCTTCTGGCAGCACTCGACGGCCGCCACGTTGCGCCCGGCCCGTCGGGTGCCCCGGCGCGTGGCCGCACCGACGTGCTGCCCACCGGGCGCAATCTCTTTGCCGCCGACCCGCGCACCATGCCCACGCCAACCGCCTTCGAACTGGGACAGGCAGCCGCCGAGGAAGTGCTGCGGGTCTATCTGCAGGAACATGGAGACTGGCCGAAATCGCTTGTCTTCGACCTGTGGGGCAGCCAGTCGCTCAGGACCGGGGGCGAGGAGATAGCGCAGGGGCTGGCGCTGATGGGCTGCCGGCCTCAATGGGACCACGCCACAGGCCGCGTTACCGGCATCGAGGTGCTGCCGCCGGCCGTGCTCGGCCGCCCGCGCATCGATGTGACCTGGCGCATTTCGGGCCTTTTCCGAGACATGTTCCCGACCCAGATCGCCCTGATGGATGCAGCCGTTGCCGCCGTCGCCGCGCGCGACGAGGAGAATGGCGAGAACCCGCTAGCGGCGGAACGGCGCGCGAAGGGTGCGGCCCCTACCCGCATTTTCGGCTCGCGCCCCGGCACCTATGGCGCGGGCATCGAGGAATTACTGTCTTCGGGTCGCTGGGAAGGGCGCGAAGAACTGGGCCATGCCTATCTTGAGGCGACCTCCCATGCCTATGGCGGCGCGGACGGCAATTCGCGCGAGGCCAAGGGCGCGTTTGCCGAGCGGATCGGCGGCGCGGACCTCTTGATCCACACAGGCGACGATCCCGGCCGCGATATTCTTGAAGGTTCTGCCGACGTCGCCTTTATCGGCGGGTTCGCGGCGGCCGTCGCGGCACTTGGCGGCAAGGCCGATCTCGTGGCGCTCGACACGACCAACCCGCAAAAGCCACGCGCACGCTCGGTGGCCGACGCGGTGACCCGCACCGTTCGCGCCCGTGCCATCAATCCGCGCTTCATCGACGGGCAGTTGCGCCACGGCCCGCGCGGGGCGGCGGAATTCGCCGAGACGGTGGACCGGCTGGTGGGCTTTGCCGAAACCACCGAGGCCATCCCAGGCGCGTTGCTGGAGGCCGTCCACGACGCCTATCTGGGCGACGAGCGGGTCCGCGAGTTTATCCTCGACCAGAACCCGGCTGCCGCCCGTGCGATAGCCGAGCGTTTCTTGTCGGCGCGCCGGCGCGGCTTGTGGCATCCGCTGCGCAATTCGATCGATGCCGATCTCCTGGCCCTGATTGAAGAAGCCCAGGCGCTGGAGGTGGCATGAGCACGCGACGCGGCGCCTGCCCTTCCCTGCGCGAGCCGATGGCGACCGGCGACGGGCTGCTGGTGCGACTGTCGCCCGCCGGCACGGGCTGGACGCCGCACGAGCTTTCGACGCTGGCGGCTGCCGCCGCGCGTTTCGGCAACGGTATTCTGGAGGTCACCAGCCGCGGCAATCTGCAGATAAGGGGTCTGACGGCAGAAAGCGCGGAAGGACTGGCCAAGCATGTCGAAGCCGCCGCAATCCCGCTGCGCACCGGACTGGCCATCGACATAGGACCGTTGGCCGGCATCGATGCCGAGGAGATTGCCAATCCGCTGCCTTGGGCGCGCGCGCTCCATGAGGCGGTCGAAGCAGCGGGACTGACGGCCCGGCTGGCGCCCAAATGCGCAGTGGTGATCGATGGCGGCGGCAGGCTGCCGCTCGACGACCTGATCGCCGATGTGCGTCTGGCCGCCGACCCTGAGGGGAGCAACCAGTGGCTGATCTCGGTGGGCGGCACCGCCCAGCTGGCACGGCCTGTGGGCTCCGTCGTCGAGACGGAGGCGGTTGCGGCGGTCATCGGCCTTCTCGAAACCATCGCCGCCAAAGGACAGATGGCACGGGGCCGAGATCTGACGGATGCCGATCTGGTTAGTTTCGGGCCAAAGCCCCTTCACGCTTCTGCTGCCCGTGCGAACGCACCTGTCGGACGCTTTCTGCTCGCTGATGGCAGCCTCGCCACGGCCTTCGCCCTGCCCTTCGGCCAGTTGGATGCCGACACACTCATTGCATTCAGCGCAGCCGTCGCCGATACCGGCGCCTCGGAAATCCGCGTTGCGCCCGGCCGAGGCCTGATCGTGCCCGACCTCGATGCCGAGACCTGCGCAGCCCTCGAAGCGAAGGCCCTCGCGCTCGGCTTCATCACTGATGCGCAAGATTCGCGCCTGCGCATCGCGGCCTGTGCGGGCGCGCCTTTCTGCGCGTCGGCGCATTTTGCCACCCGCGCCCTCGGCGCTGAGATTGCCGCGCGGGCGCCCAATCTTCTGGCCGGCAGGACGCTCCACATTTCGGGCTGCGAGAAACGCTGCGCGGAGCCCCCTGCCCCGGATTTCACGCTTCTGGGCGCCGAAGGCGGATGCCTCGTCCTGCCGGGTGAGGGGCGCCATGCGCCAGCCACGGGCGCCGTCGCACCCGAAGAGGCCCTTGCCGCTCTCAGACGATTGGCCGATACGGAACTGACGCATGACAGGCCGATGGCGCGTGAAACGCAGCCGGCAGACAGTTGAACCGGGAACAGATGATCACCACCGACTACATTCGCGACGGCGACGCCATTTACGAAAAATCCTTCGCCATCATCCGTGCGGAGGCCGATCTGTCGCCTTTCGCGCCGGAGGAGGCCGATGTCGCCATCCGCATGATCCATGCCTGCGGGCTGGTCGAGGCAGCAAGGCACTTCGTCTTCTCGCCGGGTTTCGTGGCGGCTGCGCGTGCGGCGCTCAGGGCCGGCGCGCCGATATTGTGCGATGCCGAGATGGTCGCTCATGGCGTCACCCGCGCGCGCCTGCCGGCCAACAACGAGGTCATCTGCACGCTGCGCGACCCGCGCACGCCGGAACTGGCAAGGGAGATGGGCAACACGCGCTCGGCCGCCGCACTCGAATTGTGGCGCGACCGGCTGGAAGGTTCCCTCGTGGCCATCGGCAACGCGCCCACGGCACTGTTCCACCTGCTCGATATGCTGGCCGCGGGCGCACCGAAACCCGCCGCGATCATCGGCATGCCGGTCGGTTTCGTGGGCGCGATGGAATCCAAGGAGGCTCTGGCCGAGGGCGCCCATGACGTTCCCTATGCCATCGTTCGCGGGCGTATGGGTGGAAGCGCCATGACGGCCGCTGCCGTCAATGCCGTTGCGAGGGTAGGCCTGTGAGCCGCCCGGGCAAGCTCATCGGCGTCGGCACGGGCCCCGGTGATCCGGAACTGCTGACGGTCAAGGCAGTCAAGGCGCTGGAGGCGGCCGACGTGGTGGCGCATTTTGCCAAGCGCGGCAATTCCAGCAATGCGCGCCGCATCGTCGAGGCGTATCTGCGCCCGGACGTGGTGGAACTGCCCCTGCTCTACCCCGTCACGACCGAGATCGCGCGCGACCATGAGGATTATCGCGGCCAGATCGGCCGGTTCTATGCCGACTCGGCCGAAGCAGTGGCGGCTCATCTGGACGTGGGACGCACGGTCGCGGTGCTCAGCGAGGGCGATCCGCTCTTCTACGGCTCCTACATGCATCTGCATGTGCGTCTTTCCGACCGGTACCCGACCGAGGTGATCCCCGGCATCACAGCCATGTCCGGCTGCTGGTCGCAGGCCGGCGTGCCGATCGTCCAGGGCGACGATATCATGACGATCCTGCCCGGAACGCTCGCCGAGGCCGAGCTTGCTGCCCGGCTATCGAACAGCGAGGCGGCGATCATCATGAAGGTGGGCCGCAACCTGCCCCGGATTCGGCGTGCCCTGCAGATGGCCGGCAAGCTCGACCGTGCGATCTATGTCGAACGCGGCACGATGGCGAACGGACACGTGATGCGGCTTGCCGACAAGCCGGACGATACCGCACCCTATTTTTCCATCGTCCTTGTGCCGGGATGGGCGGGGCTCGCCAGTGTCAAAGCGGCGGCCGGCGCGGGGATGGCCGCGGAATGAGCGGGCGGCTCACCATCGTGGGCATCGGCCCCGGTAGCCCCGAGCAGGTCACGCCACAGGCGCGCGCGGCCGTCGCGGAGGCGGAGGCCGTCTTCGGCTACGGACCCTATCTCGACCGGCTCGACATTCCGGCCGAGCGCAAGAACCCCTCGGACAATCGCGAGGAACTGTCGCGCGCCGAATCCGCGCTCACCCGCGCCGCTGCCGGCCAGACCGTCGCCATGGTCTCGGGCGGCGATCCGGGCGTTTTCGCCATGGCGGCGGCCATCTGCGAGGCGGTGGAACACGGTCCGTCCCACTGGCGCGAGATCGAGATCGAGACGATACCGGGCGTCACCGCGATGCTGGCAGTCGCCGCCCGCGCGGGCGCGCCGCTCGGGCACGATTTCTGTGCCATTTCGCTGTCGGACAATCTGAAGCCATGGGAAGTGGTGGAGCGCAGGCTGGCGGCGGCAGCGAGCGCAGGCTTCGTTATCGCGCTCTACAATCCGATCAGCCGTGCGCGACCCTGGCAGCTGGGCCGTGCGTTCGAGCTCCTTGCCACCATCCTGCCTGGCTCTACGCCGGTGATCTTCGGCCGTGCCGCCGGTCGGCCAGACGAACGCATCGAGACCGTGCGGCTCGACATGGCGGAAGCCGGCATGGCCGACATGGCTACCTGCGTGATCATCGGCTCGCCTGAGACCAGGGTGGTCGGGAGGCCGGATCGCGCGCCGCTCGTCTACACGCCCCGTTTTTCAGCCGAGGCCGTAAAATGAGCGATCTCAGACACAGCGTCCTCGAGCGTGGCGACTGCCGCCGCTTCCGGCTTGGCGGGGCGCCGAACCATGACGATCTCGATGCCGAGGTCGCGTGCGGCTGCGATCTTGCCATAGGTGGCCGCGCCGCCGCTGTTCTTGGACAGAATGGCATCGATGCGGTGATCGAGCAGAAGCCGCCGTTCCTCGTCCTCGCCGAAGGGTCCGCGCGCCAGCAGATAGTCGGCGTCGGGCAGGTCCAAAGGCGGGTCGACGGGATCGACGGAGCGGATCAGGTAGAAATGGTGGGGATGGGCCTCAAGCGGCCCGAGTTCCTGCCGTCCGAGCGTGACCAGCACTCGACGCGGCTCCGGCCCCAGTGCAGCGACGGCTTCCGGCACGGAGGCGACTTCCGTCCAGCGATCCCCTTTTCTCCGCGTCCAGCCGGGTCGGCGCAGGGCCAGCAGCGGCACATTCGCCGTCCGCGCGGCCTCTGCCGCATTGGCGGATATGCGGGCGGCAAAGGGATGGGTGGCGTCCACGAGCAGGTCGATGCCCTCAGCGCCCAAATGCGCGGCCAGTCCCTCCGCACCGCCGAAGCCACCAACGCGCACCGGCACCGGCTGTTCGGCAGGGTTCACCGTGCGCCCGGCAAGCGACAGCGTGATCTCGTATACGGGCGCGCCGGCCAGTCTTGCGGCCAGTTCGCGCGCCTCGGTCGTGCCGCCCAGGATCAGTATCTTGTAGGCCATCATGTCTTCTAGTGAGCAGAGGCCGGCCGCCACAAGCGCCAAATGGCTCTCCATCGTCGGCATCGGCGAAGATGGGGTGGCCGGTCTCGGCGAGAAGGCCCGCCGGCTTGTCAGCGAGGCCGAGTTCGTCTTCGGCGGCAAGCGGCATCTGACGCTTGCCGAAAGCCTGATCAACGGCAAGGCAACGGCCTGGCCATCGCCCTTCAGCGACGGCATCGCGACTATCCGTGGGCTTCGCGGCCGCCGCGTCTGCGTGCTCGCCTCCGGCGATCCCTTCCTGCATGGCGTCGGCGCCACGCTTGCCCGCCATGTACCGGCCGATGAAATGGACGTCGTGCCGGCTCCCTCGGCGTTTTCGCTCGCCGCCGCGCGGCTCGGCTGGCCTCTGGCCGAGATTGACACGGTTTCGCTACACGGGCGGCCTGTGGCCCAGCTGCGTCCCTGGCTACACCCTGGACGCCGCATCCTGGCGCTGACATCCGATGCAAGCGGACCTTTCGAGATCGCCGAATTGCTGCGCAATATTGGCTTTGGTCAGTCACGACTTACGCTTATGGAGGCGCTGGGCGGGGCGAACGAACGGATGCGAAAGACGACGGCATCCGGGTTCGATCTGGCCGACATCCATCCGCTCAATCTTGTCGCTGTCGAGGTCGAGGCAGACGCTGACGCCCCGGTGCTTGGTCTGGCCCCCGGCCTGCCGGACGAATTGTTTGAGCATGACGGCCAGATAACCAAGCGCGAGATCAGGGCTGCGACGCTCTCCGCACTCGCACCCCGGCGCGGCGAACTCCTGTGGGACATCGGCGCCGGATCGGGTTCTGTTTCGCTGGAATGGATGCTGCTGCACCCGAGCATGTCGGCGATTGCAATCGAAGCGCATGGCGAGCGCGCAGCGCGGATCGGCCGGAATGCCGAAAGCTTTGGGGTGCCAGGGCTGAAGATCATCGAGGGCCGCGCGCCCGAAGCGCTCGACGATCTGCCCACGCCAGATGCCATCCTCATAGGCGGCGGCGGAAGCGATCCGGAACTCATCCAAGCGGCCCTCGACGCACTGCGTCCTGGCGGGCGCATCGTTGTCAACGCCGTCACCCTTGAGACCGAGGCCATGCTTTTGGATCTTCGCGACAGTCTGGGCGGCACGTTGACAAGGATCGCTTTGCATCGCGCGGAGCCGGTCGGCTCCATGACCGGATGGCGCCCGGCCATGCCTGTGACGCAATGGGCCTGGACGAAACCCCAGGGAGGAGGGTCATGATCGTCGCCGGAATTGGCTGCAGGAGCGGTGTCGATACCGAAAGCGTGGTCGAGGCCATCGAGGCCGCGCTCGGATCCGTGGGCGTGGAGCCTGCTGCACTGGCGGCGCTGGCAACGGTTCCCGAAAAGGCGGGCGAAGCAGCCATCGTCGATGCCGCGCACCGGCTCGATGTCACGCTCGTCGTAGCCGATCCGGCAGCGCTGGCAGAAGCTGCTGCGCGCTGTCTGACCGAATCGGCGCATTCCTTCGCCGCGACCGGCACGCCCTCGGCGGCCGAGGCAGCGGCCCTTGCGGCGGCAGGACCTCAATCCCGGTTGCTCGGCCCGCGCATGGTGCTGGGCTCCGTCACCTGCGCACTGGCAGCGACGGGAGACATGCCATGACGGTCCATTTCATCGGCGCCGGTCCCGGTGCGGCCGATCTCATCACGGTCCGGGGGCGTGACCTGCTCGCCCGATGCCCCGTCTGCCTGTTCGCCGGCTCCATCGTGCCGCGCGAAATGCTCGACTGGTGCCCTGCAGATGCACGTCTCGTCGACACCGCGCCACTCTCACTCGACGAGATCGAAGCCGAATATGTGGCGGCCCATGCGGCTGGCCAGGATGTCGCCCGGCTGCACTCGGGCGACCTGTCGGTCTGGAGCGCGGTCGCCGAGCAGATGCGCCGGCTGGACCATCTGGGCATCGACTACACGCTGACGCCCGGCGTGCCTGCCTTTGCGGCTGCTGCTGCCGCGCTCGGGCGCGAGCTCACCATTCCCGAGATCGCACAGAGCCTGGTGCTGACGCGTGTGTCCGGCCGGGCCTCCAGAATGCCGGAACAAGAGACGCTGGCCGCTTTCGGCGCAACCGGTGCAACGCTGGCCATTCACCTGGCCATCCATGCCCTCGACCGCGTGGTCGCGGAACTCGTGCCCCTATATGGCGCCGACTGCCCCGTCGCGATCGTGGTCCACGCCAGCTGGCCGAACGAACGCATCCTTCGCGGCTCGCTCGGCACAATCGAGGCGCTGGTTGCGGCCGATCCCATCGAGCGCACCGCGATCATTTTTGTGGGGCGAGGACTTGCCTCCGAGGAATTTCGCGAGAGCGCGCTCTACGACACGGCCTATCAACGGCGGTTCAGGGGGCGCGGGGCATGAGCGGCAGCTTCCACCATGAGCCGGCTTCCGTAATCGGCCATCGCCCTGTATTCCGGCATACCATGATTGATGGAACCGACGCATGAGCCTCGACACGACCATCGCGCGGCTGGCGCCAGCCCTTCCCGTCTTTCAGCCGGGCCACGTCTGGCTGGCGGGGGCAGGCCCGGGCGACCCGGGGCAGATCACCATCGACGTCGCTTCCGCCCTCTCCCAGGCCGATGCCATCGTCTATGACGCGCTGGTAGATGCGTCGATCCTCGAAGCGGCGGAAAAGGCTGAACTTCATTTCGCCGGCAAACGGGGCGGCAAGGCGTCGATCCCGCAGGACGACATCACGGCCCTCATCATCCGGCTCGCACATCAAGGCAAGCGTGTGCTGCGCCTGAAGGGGGGCGATCCCTTCGTCTTCGGGCGCGGTGGCGAGGAAGCCTTTGCGCTGATGCAGCACGGTATTCCCTTCCGCATTCTGCCCGGTCTAACCGCCGGCCTGGCGGGCCTTGCCGGCGCCCATATTCCGGCCACCATGCGCGGGATAAACAAGGCGATCATCCTGGCAACCGGCCATGCCGCGGGCACGGATGAAGACCTCGACTGGGCGGCACTGGCGGCCACCGGACAGCCGCTCGTCATCTATATGGGTCTGAAGAACCTGGAGATTATCGTCGGCGCGCTCGCCAAAGGCGGTCTTGCAGGGACGATGCCGACAGCCATCGTGACCTCGGCCGCAACCGAGCGGGAACGCGTCGTGACAGGCACGCTCGAGACGATTTGCGGGTTGGCGCGGCAGGCCGGCCTGGAGGCCCCTGCCCTGATCGTTATCGGCGGCATCGTTTCCATGCGGGCCGAACTCACCGCCCTGCACCAGATGATGCGGACGGGATGACAGCCCGCGGCCTGATCATCGGGGCCCCGCGCTCGGGCTCTGGAAAGACCAGCGTGACCATTGGCCTGCTTCGCGCCCTGAAGCGGCGCGGGATTGCAGTGAAAGGGGCGAAGTCAGGGCCGGACTACATCGATCCGGGCTTCCACGCCGCCGCGACCGGTCTGCCGGGGGTCAACCTGGACAGTTGGGCGATGGCGCCAGCGCTACTCGACGCCCTCGCCGCCGACACCTTCGACGGGGCGGATATCGTGATCGCGGAAAGTGCAATGGGCCTTTTCGACGGGATCCAGGCGGGCCAGGGGCGCACCGGCGCCGGTTCCGATCTCGCGGCCCGCTATGGTCTGCCATGTCTGCTGGTCCTCGACGTTTCCGGACAGTCGACCACGGCGGCTGCCGTCGCCAAGGGGTTTGCCGGCTACGATCCTGCCGTGTGCATTGCGGGCGTGGTGCTCAACCGCACCGGTAGCGAGCGCCATGTCCGGCTTTGCCGTGAAGCCATCGAGGCCATTGGGCTTCCGGTCGTGGGCGCAATTCCGCGCAATCCCGACATGGTACTGCCCGAACGGCATTTGGGGCTCGTGCAAGCCAGCGAGCACGGAGCGATCGAGGAATTCATCGACAGGCTGGCAGATGTCATGGAAAGTGCGCTCGATCTCGAACGCATCGCCGCGATGGCAGATGAGCCGCAATTTCCAGGCACAGGCAATCTCGATCCCTCGATCCCCCCGCCCGGCCAACGCATTGCCCTCGCCCAGGATGCGGCGTTCTCCTTCGTCTACCCTCATGTCGCCCGCCAATGGCGCGCAGCAGGCGCCGAGATCGTCCCGTTCTCGCCGCTGGCGGACGAGGGCCCACATGACGACTGCGATGCCTGCTGGCTGCCCGGCGGTTATCCCGAGTTGCATGCGGGCCAACTGTCGATAGCCTTCAAATTTAGGCAACGCATCAGCGATTTTGCCGCGAGGCGGCCGATCCATGGCGAATGCGGCGGCTACATGGTGCTGGGACGGGCGCTCGAAGACGCGGACGGTACGTCTCATGAGATGCTGGGGCTGCTCGGACACTCCACATCGTTTGCAAAACGCAAGATGAATCTCGGCTACCGGCAAGCCAAATTGATTGCAGATTGCGCCATTGGACAGGCTGGCGACACTATAAGGGGTCACGAGTTCCATTATGCGCGGGTGATCGACCAGGGTTCAGACGACGCGCTGGCCGAGATCGCCGACGGGACAGGCAACCCGCTTGGGCAGTCTGGCGGGCGGCGCGGTCACGTCACCGGCACATTCTTCCATGCGATCGCGAGAGGCTGAACCATGGACAATCCACAAATACGTACCGGCTTTGGCGACATCGGCGCCTGTATCGGGTTCTTCACCCGTTTCCCGCAGCCATGGTCATTGCCCCCCGAAAGACGCTTTGCCGATACCTTGTGGGCGGCGCCGCTTGCTGGCCTGGCGGTAGCGGTTCCATCGGCGCTTGTCTTCGGCATCGCGATGGCATTTGCGCTGCCGGCTTCGATCGCCGCAGCCATTGCACTCGCTGCCGGCATGTTTGCGACTGGCTGCCTGCATGAAGATGGTCTGGCCGATGTGGCTGACGGGTTCGGCGGCGGCAAGACTGCCGGCGACAAGCTGGCAATCATGCGCGACAGCCGCATCGGCACCTATGGCGTGCTTGCACTCGTCGTGACGATCCTTCTCAAATGGGCGGCTCTTGCGACCTTCCTGTCCTTCGCAACGGCCCTGGTCGCGCTGATTGCCGCGCACGTGGCTTCGCGTGCGCTGATGCCGGGCTTCATGCATCTGGTGCCGCGGGCGCGTGACGACGGGCTGTCTGCAGGCGTGGGCCATGTGGGTTCTTCCGTGGCGCTGGCAGCGCTCGGCATCGGGCTCCTGGCCCTCCTGCCACTCGGGCTGTTCACCGCACTACTGGCGGCCGCCCTGCTGGCGATCTGGTTTCTCGTTCTCCGCATCGTGGCGGAGCGCCAGATCGGCGGTCAGACGGGAGACGTCATCGGCACGCTTCAGCAGGGTGGCGAGGTGATCGTCCTTCTTGCTGCCTGTGTGGCATTCGCCTGAACCGAAGAAAGTCGTCACTTGCATTTGCTTTTGCGGCATGCTGGCTTGCGCGCGAATAGAGGAGGCCGGTTTCCGCGGAAGCCGGGAAGCCGAACATGATCAAGACCGATATCGCACGCCGGGTGTTCAACCACACCTGGAAGCTGGACCCGATCATCCGCAGCCTGCTGGACACGGATTTCTACAAGCTCTTGATGCTGCAGATGATCTGGGGCGTCTATCGCGATGTCGACGCCACTTTCACGCTCATCAACCGCACCATATCCGTCAGGCTGGCTGAAGAGATTGACGAGAAGGAACTGCGCGATCAATTGGACCACGCCCGGTCCCTTCGCTTCACCAAGAAGGAGATGATCTGGCTGGCGGGTAACACCTTCTACGGCCGCAAGCAGATCTTCCAACCCGACTTCCTTGCATGGTTGTCGAAATTCCAGCTTCCCGAATACGAATTGACCCGCCGCGATGGGCAGTTCGTGCTCAACTTCCACGGTCGATGGCACGACACGACCATGTGGGAAATTCCCGCGCTTGCCATCATCAACGAATTGCGGTCGCGCGCCGCCCTGAAGACGATGGGCCGTTTCGCCCTGGACGTCACTTATGCTAGGGCCAAGGCCAAGCTTTGGGAGAAGGTCGAACGCCTGAGACAGCATCCCGAGATCCGGATTTCGGACTTCGGGACACGCAGGCGCCATTCGCATCTTTGGCAGCGTTGGTGTGTCGAGGCACTGAAGGAAGGCATCGGCGATTCCTTCACCGGCACTTCGAATGTGCTTCTGGCCATGGATACCGATCTGGAAGCGCTTGGCACCAACGCCCATGAATTGCCCA
>Ga0213835_101198_pt1 | contig 17436 bp, 13 predicted proteins | sample SWPATP01_FD_160576 | JGI IMG/M metagenome (GOLD analysis project Ga0213835, IMG submission 160576) | Coastal seawater microbial communities from Marineland, Florida, United States - SWPA TP0 #1 | ecosystem: Environmental > Aquatic > Marine > Coastal | place: USA: Florida | collected 2016-08-05 | reverse complement strand
GATCAGCCCGTCGCCCGCGAGCCCCGCCTCGGTGAAGTCGCCGGCATCGAACTCACCCGCCAGCGCTCCGGCGCCCCGGGCGACCCAGCAGCCCGCCCCGCAGCCGGCTCCGGTCGCCCCGGCCCCGCAGCCGAACAGCCCTGACTCGCCCGACAGCTGGTCGCCCCCGAGCCCGGCCTCGCCTGCCAGCATCGACTCGCCCGCGAGCTGGTCGCCCCCGAGCAACTAAGGCTCGCCGCGGCGTATACGCGCCACGCATCCACGACGGGGTGCGGGATACTCACCCAGTGAGACCCGCACCCCGTCGTCGTGTTCCAGCGACGGCCCTCGCGGTTGGGGCCATCGTCTCGGTGCAGTTCGGCAACGCCCTGGCCGGCAGCACCTTCGGCGAGGTGGGCAGCCTCGGGGCCGCGACCTTGCGTTTGGTGCTCGCCGCGATCATCCTCCTCGCCGTTATTCGGCCGCGCGTGCGCGGCTGGAGTCGACGCACCTGGGTGGGTGTCACCCTGCTCGGGTTGGGGCTCGGCGGCATGAACTCGCTCATGTACCTGTCGATCGAGCGCATCCCCATCGGCATCGCCGTGACCGTCGAACTGCTCGGGCCCCTTGCCGTCGCCATCGCGGGTACCCGCCGCGCTCGCGACCTGGCCTGGGTCGCCCTCGCCGCCCTCGGCGTCCTCGCGCTGGGCCTTGACCCCGCCGCCGAGCTCGCCCTCGACGGCGTCGCGTTCGCCGCGGTGGCCGCCGCGTTCTGGGCGCTGTACATCGTCGCGTCGTCGCGCCTCGGCCGGGCGCGTGACGACCGCCCGGCACCGCGCGGCGTCGATGCGCTGGCCGTCGCCATGGTCATCGCCGCCCTCATCGTCGCCCCGTTCGGAACAGGCCAGGCCGTGGATGCGGTGCGCAGCAATCCGACGGTGCTCGCGATCTTCATCGGCATCGCGGTGATGACGTCGGCGATTCCCTACGCGCTCGAATTCGTCGCCCTGAAGACCATGCCCACGCGGGTCTTCGGCGTTCTCTCGAGCCTCGCCCCCGCGGCGGCGGCCGTCGCCGGTCTCATCATTCTCGGCCAGGTGCTGACCGTGCTGCAGCTCGTCGCGATCGCGGCTGTGATCGCCGCGAGCATCGGGGCGGTGGCGGGGTCACGCCCGTCCCGCGATGGCTCGGGACCCGTCACCGGGCCGGTGGTCGTCCCCCCGCCCGGCTGACCGCGATCGCGGCGGCGCGCATGCCCTGGGCTGCCGCCGCCCGCATGTCTTGCCCGCTCGCGAGGGCCACCAATACTCCGGCGCCAAACGCGTCGCCTGCCCCCGTCGAGTCGACAACCGGTACGGCATCAACCGTGAGCTCGTGAACGACGCCCGAGCGGTCGGCGATGATGACGCCGCGGGCGCCGTCGGTCAGCAACACGACCGGGGCCACGTCGAGCAGCACCGAGGCCGCGTGGGCGGGCGGTGCCTCCGGTTGCCCGATCAGCAGTCGCGCCTCGGCGAGGTTCGGCAGCAGCAGGTCGACCCCGCTCACCGCCCGACGAAACTCTTGCGGACCGTAGTCGCTGATGAACCCGACCGAACCAGGATCGAGCGAGACCCTCACGCCGTGCTCGCGGGCCCGCGCGATGAGGGCGGCGACGTCGGCGGCCGTGAAGGCGTTGACCAGGCCGTAGCCGGTCAGGTGCAGAATGCTCGCGCTCGCGAGCAGCTCGTCCGTCACCGAGGCGGGGTCGAGCTCGTCGTTGGCACCGCGGTCGGTCAGCATCGTGCGCTGCTCGCCCTCGGCGATGATGACGATGGTGCCCGTGCCCCGCGTGGTCGACTCGCGAAGGTGAGGCGTGACTCCCGCCTCGGCGAAGATTCGGCGGTGATGCTCGGCGTCGCCCGCTCCGACCAGGCCAACGAAGTCGACCGGTGTGCCGTGCCAGCCGACCCACGCGGCCGTGTTGGCGGCCGAACCGCCCGGCGTCGCGATGACCGTCGACGGGGTGTCGGTGTCGGGCCGCAGCGGTTGCGACGGCAACACGACGATGTCGTTGATGACGTCGCCGACGACGAGGATGCGCGGGGCCGCGTCGCTCATGCGCGTCGCCTCGCCCACGCGGTCGCGATGCGCCCCGCCGTCGCCACGTTGTTGCGCGCGAGGTCGAGGTTCACCTCGAGGCTGCGGCCGTGGGACGCCTCGACGATGTAGCCGAGCAGGAACGGGGTGACGGCCTTGCCGCGCACGCCCGCGTCGTGGGCGGCGGCGAACGCCTGCGCGAGCACGCGGTCGTGCTCGGCCGGATCCCACTGCTGGTGGGCGGGAATGGGGTTCGCGACGACGATGCCCTGGCGATGGCCGAGCGCGTCGTGCGCGCTCATGATCGCGGCGATCTCGTCGGGCGTCTCGACCGACCAGTCGAGGGTGTGCTCGCTTTCGCGTAGCCAGAAGCTCGGGAAAATGCTCGTGCCGAGCCCGACCACGGGAATCGAATACGTCTCGAGCCGCTCGAGCGTCGCGCCGATGTCGAGCACACTCTTCACGCCGGCCGACACGACCGTGATGGGAGTCACGGCGAGCGTCGACAGGTCGGCTGACTCATCGAAGCTCTCGCTCGCGCCGCGGTGCACGCCGCCGAGGCCACCCGTAGCGAACACGCGGATGCCGGCCTTCGCCGCGAGGTGCGCGGTCGCGGCCACCGTCGTCGCGCCGCTCGCCCCGCGCGCGGCAAGGATCGGCAGGTCACGCACGCTCGCCTTCGCGAGGTCGTCCTCCGCGATGCGGCGCACGCCGACCGCATCGAGCCCGATACGCGGAACACCGTCGAGCACGGCGACCGTCGCCGGCGTGACGCCCTGATCGCGCAGGATCGCCTCGAACTCGAGGGCCGCCTCGTAGTTTCGGGGGCGCGGCAGCCCGTGACTGATGATCGTCGACTCGAGAGCCACGACGGGGCGCCCGGCGTCGAGCGCCTCGGACACCTCGGAGGAAAGCTGCAGTGCGGTCACGCGCCCACCCTAGCGGCGCGCCGGGGTGTCTCGGTCAAGCAACCGGCAGCAGCACGATAGCCACAGCTTCGAGCTGAAGCTAGGCCCCATATCTTGAAAAGTTGCTTTGTTGCGGTAACATTTCAAGAATGAAGTCTGGAGAGGCACAGCGGCGGCTGGCAGAAGTGACGTCTTACCAATGGGGGATGGTTACAACAGCTCAAGCTGAGTCGCTAGGCATCAGCCGCATGGATCTGGCTCGCATGACACGATCAGGCCTGCTGGTGCGGCTTGCCCACGGCGTCTATCGAGATGCTGGCGCGCCCAGCGATGAATACGAGGCGCTCCGCGCAGCCTGGCTCAGCACAGAACCGAGCAAATTTGCGGATGAACGCCTCGAGGAACGCCAAAGGGGCGTCCTAGTTTCAGGGGCCTCGGCAGCAGAACTTCATCGCATTGGAGATCTTCGAACTGAACGACACGAGTTCACAAGCAGTAAGCGCCGACAAACCCAAAGGCCCGAGCTGCACTTTCGCCAGAGAGACCTCAAGAGTTCTGATGTCACTGTCGTCGAAGGTATTCCCGCGACGACCATCGAACGCACAATCGTGGACCTCGTTGACACCCGTACCGACCTAAGTCTTGTTGCTGACGCGCTTCGAGACGCATCACTCCGCACACGACTGAACGTTGAACAGCTAAGCCAGGGACTGGATCCACTAGCGGGACGAAACGGGTTCGCGCGCGGAGGGGGCGAGGCGCTCCTGGCCCACCTCACTTCGCTGGCTGGGCTCGACGTGTCGACGCTCGCACAGCAGATTGGGGCGACGGACGAGCTCGCTTACCGCGTCTCAATCAACGTCCTCAATCGCATGGCAACGGAACGCCTACTATCTGGACCGCAAATGGAGAGCCTTCAATCGGCGCTTCGTCTGATGAATATGAACATCGGGCAACAGCTATCTGCGTCGCTACAACCCTCACTCAAGCAATTCGCAATGATCCTGAACACAAGTGCAATGCCTACAGTTGAGGTAGGAAAGATTGCGCACACTCTTGACGCAATCGCAAAAGGCGCCCAGTCCTCGAGACCACCCATTCACGCAGACGACACTCCCAAATGACGACGCCTGAACGGTACACAACTCCAGGAGGAGTCGAGGCCGCCATAAAGGAAGCCGCCCGCCAAGCGACGCGCGATGAACCGTCCGTTTCCATCTCCGAAAGGATCCGACAAGAACACTTTCGACGCTTCTTAAGTCGTGTGTTTGCCGAGGGCGAGCGCTCCGAATGGCTCCTCAAGGGCGGCACAGGCGTACTTGCACGGGTTCCTTCCGCCCGCGCCACCAAGGATGTCGACCTCTTCAGAGCCGGATACACGCTCGACGAATCCGTCGACGACCTTCAGCGCTTGGTTTCCGCAGATCTCGGTGACCACTTTCGGTTCGAACTCGTCTCGCAGATCCCGAGCTTGGCTGGCCCAGAGCAGCCATACGTGGATGGCTACACCCTGACATTTCGGGTCTACATTGGCGCACAACCACGTGGCGAAGTGAAGGTGGACCTGGCTTCCGGAGCGGGGGTCACAGACGAAGTCAGCGTGATCCAGCCAGCCAATGCATTGCCCTTACCCCGTCTAATCAGCGCTCCGTACAGGGTATATCCCGTGGTCGACCAAATCGCAGACAAGATCTGCGCAACGCACGCTCTGTATTCGGGACTACGGTCGAGTAGGCAAAAGGATTTGGTCGACCTCGTCGTCTTCACATGCACTCACGATATTCACGGATATGCACTCCGAATTGCAATTGAAACGGAGGCTCGCCGACGCGGGCTTTCTCCGCTTCAGCGAGTCGACCTGCCACCAATGTGGGGCCCCGAGTACTCAAGGAGTGCAAGACACATCCCATATTGCGCAGACTTCACCGACATCGACGCTGCGCGAGCCCTCATGGAGAAGTTCTTCGAACCCGCGCTCCGCGGTCAAGCGGACAACTTCGTCTGGAATCACGAACGACTCGAATGGACTCACTAGCCACTCCGGCGATCAGCGGTGCGTGAATCGGGGCTCGCGCTTGTCGATGAAGGCGCGCATCCCCTCTTTCTGGTCGTCGAGGGCGAAGCCCGCGTGGAAGACGCGGCGCTCGCGCGCGACCCCCTCCGTGAGGGTCGACTCGAAGGCCGCGTCGACCAGTTCCGTCGCGGCGTAGAGGGCCGGCAGCGACTTCTCGGCGATGCCGTCGGCCATGGCGAGCACGTCGTCGAGCAGCGAGTCTGCGGCGACCACGCGCGCGACGAGACCGGCGCTCTCGGCCTCGCGCGCATCCATCATGCGGCCGGTGAGAATCAGTTCCATCGCCTTCGCCTTGCCGACGGCGCGGGTGAGGCGCTGGGTGCCGCCCATGCCGGGCACGACGCCCAGATTGATTTCGGGCTGGCCGAACTTCGCGGTCTCGGCCGCGATGATCACGTCGCACATCATCGCGAGCTCGCAGCCGCCGCCGAGCGCGAAGCCGTTGACGGCCGCGATCAGCGGCGTGCGGATGCGCGTGAGCGCGTCCCAGCCGGCGAACAGCTCGCGCCCGCTCGCCTCCGCGTAGCCAAGCTCGGCCATCTCCTTGATGTCGGCGCCCGCGGCAAAGGCGCGGCCCGCGCCCGTGATCACGATGGCGCCGATCGTGTCGTCGACGTCGAACCGCGTTGCGGTGGTGACCACCGCATCCATCGCCTGGTTGTTCAGGGCGTTCAGCGCCTGCGGCCGGTCGAGCACGATCAGGCCGACGCGGCCGCGGCGCCCGACGAGCACGCCGGCGGGGGCGTCGATGGCGTCGAAGCCGTCGGGCAGGGTGGTGGCGGGGGCGTCGGTCACTGTGGGCTCCAGTCGGGGGTGTCGAATCGGGCGCGCTCCGCGTCGGTCAGCGGGGCGAAGAACGACGCGACCCGGTCGGGGTCGACGTCGTCAAGCGTCGGGGGCTGCCAGCGCGGCTGCCGGTCTTTGTCGACCAGCTGCGCGCGCACCCCCTCGGCGAAGTCGGGCTCGTCGAGCAGGCGCAGCACCACGCGGTACTCCTGCGCGAGGGCATCGTCGAGCGAGTCGAGGCGGGCGGCCCGGCGCAGAGCGGCCAGCGTCGTCGCGAGCGAGCTCGGCGAGCGCTCGGCGAGCGTGCGGGCCGCCTCCTGCAATTCGGGCACCGCGGATGCTCGCAGCCGATCCAGAATCACGGCCGCGTCATCGCCGCGATACGCCGCGTCGAGCTCGCGCTGCACAAGATCGAGCGGGGCGTCACCGACGTCGCCGGCGGCGTCGGCGAGGCTGTCGAGCACCGCGTCGACGTCGTCGGCCTCGGTGCAGCGCTCGAGTGCGTCAAGCAGCTCGTCGAGCCGCTCAGAGTCGACGAACACGTCGGCGAGGCCGGCGACGAGCGCATCGGCTGCGCCCACCATCTGGCCCGTGAGGGCGAGGTGCGTGCCCAGCTCGCCCGGCCCGCGGCTCAGCAGCCAGCTGCCGCCCACATCGGGGGTGAATCCGATGCCGGTTTCGGGCATGCCGATGCGCGTGCGCTCGGTGACGATGCGGTGCGAGCCGTGCGCCGAGACGCCGACTCCGCCGCCGAGCACGATGCCGTCCATCAGCGCGACGTACGGCTTCGGGTAGCGCGCGATCAGGCTATTCAGCCGGTACTCGTCGAAGAAGAATCCGGAGGCGGCGGCGATGTTTCCGCCCATCACGGCCGCGCGCATGGCGACGATGTCGCCGCCCGCGCAGAACGCCCGGTCGCCGGCCCCGCGGATCGCGACCACAGCGATACGGTCGTCGCTCGCCCAGGCGCGCAGAGCATCCCGAAGGTCGATGACCATGTCGTGCGTGAGCGCGTTGAGCGCGCGGGGGCGGTCCAGGGTGATGAGGCCGAGGCGGCCGCGTGTCTCGACGACGAGCATGCGACCACGCTAGCGGGCCGCTACCAAACGCGAGCGATGGATGCACTCAGCAAGCTCGGAGTATCCACCCGGCCCCCGCGCTGCACCCCCGAAAGACCGGGCCACGCGGCGCTCAGGAAGTCACAGTAACTCGCGTACGCAATGCCCCCCAAACGAGTGACACGCCGGAGGGGGCAATCCGGGCGGCCGGGGGGTTCCGGATGCCCGTCGAGTTCGCCGGAACCGAGAGGCCGACAACCGGCCGCCGCGCGAACACGACGGAAGGAAAGGGTTCGATCATGAACGCATTCACCACCAAGAAGACCACCGCCGGCCTCGCCGCGATCGCCGCCTCCGGATTGATCGCCGTCGGAATCGCGATGCCAGCCACCGCGAACACGAGCTCGACCTCGGTCGACGAGTCTCAGCGCACCACGATGACGGAGACGACCACGAGCGTGCTCGACAGCATCCAGGCGGTACTGAACGGCGGCTCGATCACGGGCGGCATCACGGGTGGCGACGCGGCGATCAGCGAGAACTCGCTGGGCGGCTCGATCAGCAGCCTCGTCGAGTCGGTCTCCGTTGACTCGCTCGTGGGTGACGTCACGGGCGGCGAGCTCACCGGAACCGGTGACATTGCTGGCGGCAGCGTCTCGGGCGTGGGCGATGTCGCGGGTGTCGGGGACGTGTCGAACTCGAGCCCCATCGTCGTGGCGCCGCAGACGGGCGACATCGCCTCGGGCAACGAGGTCGGCAATGGCAACGCTGTGGGCTCGGGCAACGACGTGACCGCCCCCATCGGCTCGGGCAACACCACGAACGTCGACCTGGGTGACGTCAACTCGATCGTGACCGACGTGGTCGACGTGAACGGGCTCGTGGACGACATCACGAACTCGGTCGACGTGAACGGGATCGTGAGCGACGTCACCGGCTCGCTGTCGAGCATCCTGGGCCGCTAAGCGACCCGTTCATTACGGCATCAGCCGCACAGTGCCGCTGATATGACGAAGGCCCCCGCGATACTTCGCGGGGGCCTTCACTCTGCGCGCCCCGAGGGACTCGAACCCCCAACCTTCTGATCCGTAGTCAGATGCTCTATCCATTGAGCTAGGGGCGCACATCGCATAGCGACCGTGTGAGCATACCAGCGACGCGGGGGCGGGTCGAATCGAACAGCCCCAACGGGGGTATGGTCGCGACACCGCCCCGCGCCCTAGTGTGTGGACGTCGGTCAACACTCGCGGGGAGGGGTCGGGAGGCCATGACGAAGCCGTCGACACGGGAGCCTGTGGGCGCGACGTTGCGCTCGCGCTCGCCCGAGACGCTTGTCGATCCGCGCGCATCGCTGCTGTCTCCACGACTGACCGCGCGACTACTGCAGGGCGTGTTCGCGGTCATCTTCCTCGCTGCGACGCTTCTGTTGCTCATCATCGAGCCCCCCATCGTGGCGACCCCTGCCTACCTCGTCGGGAGCGTGCTCATCGGGGTGGCCACCGTGCTCGTGCTGGTCCCGGCGATGAACGCGCCCACCTACCAGACGTGGATGCTCGCCCTCCCGGCGCTCGATTACGTCGCCTTCGCCATCATCCGCACCGAATCAACCGGAGCAGGCACCAACCCGATGGTGATGATGCTCACGCTGCCGGCGATCTGGGCCGGACTCATGCGCTCGCGACTCGCGCTCGCCGCGATCGCCGTCCTGTCGGTCGCGGTCATCGTCCCCGATCTGTACGTACTCTCGCTCGGCACTCTGAGCGAAGCGGATGCCGACCGGGCGATCGTGCTCATCGCTATGTTGCCTCTGGTCATGGTTCTCGGCGCCGCCGCCGCGTACACGATGGCGAACATCCTCGTTGATCGGCAGATTGCCCTTCAGCGCGAGAAGGAGCGCCGGGCCGCGGCGGCCGCCGAGAGCGAGCGCAGCCGCTTCCTGCTCGACACCGTGCTTGACTCGCTCGCCGTTGGGGTCATTGTGACGAACCCGCAGGGCGATCTCATCTTGATGAACCGCATCCTTCGCGAAAGCCCCGAACTAAGCTCGGATGGCGCCGACCCGTGGGAGTCGTACAAGCACGCTCCCGCCTTTGATGCCGACGGGGTCACCCCCGTTCCGGAAGACGAATCGACGTACGCACGGGTCGTGCGCGGAGAAACCGTCTCGGAGCGCCTCCTCTGGACGGGACCGCCGGGAGGCCAGCAGCGCGCCCTCTCGATCTCGGGCAGCCCGGTGCACTCGTCAGACGGCGACAAGATCGCGAACGTGATCATCATTACGGAGGTCACCGACTACCTACGAGCGCTGCAGGCGAAGGATGCGTTCATCGGCACCGTGTCACACGAATTGCGGACACCCCTGACGACGGTGACCGGCGTTCTCGAGGTGTTCGAAGAGCACGCCGACACGCTGCCGAGCGATGTCGCCCAATGGTTGCCGGTTCTGCATCGCAACGTGACGCGCCAGCACGTGCTGGTGCGTGACCTGCTCACCGCCGCCGGAACACGAAGCGGCGCCCTCATGCTGGAACGCGACACCACGAACCTCGGATGCGTCGCCAGCGAGGCGGTCGCGGCGCTCGGCCCCGAGGCGCAGCGCAAGAGCATTGAGCTCGTGCTCGACGCCCACGCCGCCGTCGGGCGTTTCGACCCCACGCGGCTGTCGCAGGTCGCCGAAAACCTCATCACCAACGCCGTGCGCTACACCCCAACCGGCGGCCGCGTCACGGTGCGCACCCGAACGGTCGGCGACGAACTCGAACTCGTCGTCAGCGACACAGGCGTCGGCATCTCGTCCGCCGACAAAGAGCGGCTGTTCGAGCAGTTCTACCGTGCCGACAGCGCCCGCGCCTCGGCGATCCGCGGTGTCGGCCTCGGCCTGCCCATCGTGAAGGCCATCGTCGACGCGCACCGGGGCCGCATCAACATCGACAGCGAACCGGGCGAGGGCACCACCGTGACGGTGCGCCTTCCTCGCGACTGAGGCGAGCATCCCGAATCGTGAGTCGGGCTACGGCAACGAAAAAGCCCCGCCGAAGCGGGGCTGATCGTGGCGGAGACGGCGGGATTTGAACCCGCGGTCCCCTTGCGGGGACTCCACCTTAGCAGGGTGGTGCACTCGGCCGGACTATGCGACGTCTCCTGGCGAAAGCCGTCACCACTATAGCCCGTTACGGGATGCACACGGCACGCCGATCGCCCAGGCGGCGGCTCGTGGGGCTACCGGTTCGCGACGGAGCAGGTGACGTCGGCCGCGGTCTGGCCCTGTGCGAAGTCGAGCGACTCGGGCGCGGACGGCGTGGGCGAGGGGCTAGGCGACCCCGGAGCCGCAGTCGGCGACGGCGACGGGCTCTCGCCACCCGCCTCGCTGGTTGGCTCGGGCGAGGGCTCGGTGGTCGGCTCAGGGCTCGGTTGCGGCGCGTCGGGATCGAGCACCGAGCCGTTGCCGGTCGCGTCCTCGCCAAGCGTGAAGCGTTCGCCGTTGCGGATCTTGTCGAAGAGGATCTGCGCCTCGGCCTCGAGCGGCCGCGCCCGGTTGGCGTAGATACCCTCGCCGCCGGTCGCCGCCGGGTACTGCAAGAAGATGATGTTCTCAGTGGGGATGTCGGCGAGCACCCGCGCCATCGACACCATCGTGTCGGGGCGGGCAAGGCTGGACGACAGCGACATGCTCTGAGTGGCAACCTGGGCGAGGCCGTACAGCGCACCCGGGTCGGTCAAGACCCCCTCGGTCTGCACCTTGCGGATCATCGACGACAGGTACACCTGCTGCGAACTGATGCGACTCAGGTCACTGCCGTCGCCGACGCCGTAGCGCGTGCGCAGGAACGCGAGCGCCTCGTAGCCCTCGATCGTGTGGGTCCCGGCCGTCGGGAGGTTCAGCTGGCTGAAGCGGTCAACGATCGGCGCGGTGATGCAGACGTCGACGCCGCCGATAGCCGTCGACATCTGGGCAACACCGTCGAAAGTGATGGTGCCGGCATAGGGGATGTCAAGGCCGGTCAGTGCCTCGGCCGTCAGCACGACACAGTTAAGCCCGCCGTATTGGAAAGCGTTGTTGAACTGCTGGGCCGACATGGCCGAGTAGAAGCCCTCGCCGTCTTCGCGGGGGCACGCCGGAATCGGAACGATGAGGTCGCGAGGGATGCTGATCGCGACGGCCGACTGCTGGTCTTCCGCGACGTGCACGAGGATATTGACGTCGTTGAGCACCGTGTCACGCGCGCCGCCGACGGTCTGACCCTCCGTGTTGTCGACACCGACGAGCAGCACGTTGAAGCCGCCGGGCCAGTCGCCGACGGCGGGAATCTCGCGAACGTTACCGTCGGCATCCACCAGCTGCTGCTGGTTGATGTTGTCGGCGAAGCGCCACGCGACGATGCCGGCGAGCGCCGTGCCGCTGACGAGCACCACCGAGAGCGCAGCGCCCACCACGGTGAGCAGGGTCTTCCACCAGTGGGGCCGGGGCAGTCGGCCGTGCCGGATCTGCGCGGTCGGCAAAGACCGCAGCGCGCGATCGCGGATCAGCTCGGTCATCGACCCCTCCCCCGGGATTCGACGGACTGCCGGGTGGCGGAGGGCGTGGGATTCGAACCCACGAGACATTTCTGCCCACTGGTTTTCAAGACCAGCTCCATCGGCCGCTCGGACAGCCCTCCTTGGACATCAGCCGCCCAGTCTAGCCGACCCGACCAGAAAACGCCGTCTCTTCGCTGCTATGCAGGCTCTGTGAGAGCGGCAAGAGCCGTCGCCAGGCCGTCATCGAGGTCGGTGCCGGTCACCTCGGTCGCGACGCTCGTCACGTCGTCGGGCGCTTGTCCCATGGCGACCGCCCGCCCGCCGACCGACGCTGCCCAGCTCAGCATCTCGATGTCGTTGCGCCCATCACCGGCAACAATCACTCGCTCACCGGGAACCTCGAGCGCGACACGCACCCGCTCAAGCGCCGTCGACTTGTTCACGCCCTCAGGGGCGATGTCGAGCCACGCCGTCCAGCCCACGTTGTAGCTGACCTGGTGCAGACCCATGAGTTCGACGGCGGCGAGGAACTCGTCCATCGCGTGCCCGGGCGAGATGACGACGACGCGCGTGGCCGGCTCGTGCATGAGCTGCTCAAACGGCACCTCTTCGGTGTTCGAGCCGAGCGCGCCCGCCGGGAAGCGCCCCGAGTAGCGATACATGCCCGTCTCGTTTTCAACGGCGTAGTTCGCGTGGGTCAGGTGCGGGCGGATGCTCGTCAGAACCTCCGACGGGTCGAACGTCTCGACATGGTGGCGCCGGTACCCGGTGGGCGCGTGGTCGTCGCGCTTCAGGGTGATCGCGCCGTTCGAGCACACGACGTACTCGGGGCAGATGTCGAGCCGGTCGAGCACCGGCAACGTCATCGACACCGAGCGCCCGGTGGCCAGCATGACCTCGTGGCCGAGGTCGCGCAGCCGTTGCACTTCGGCGACCACGGCCGGTGACAGCGTGCCGTCTTCGTGCAGGATCGTGCCGTCGATGTCGAGGGCGACGAGGTGGACGTTGGGCCCCAGTTCGCGGGTCATCGCACGGGCTCCAGCGTCTCGAGGCCACGCAGATAGGGGCGCAGCGGTTCGGGCACGGTCACCGATCCATCGGCCTGCTGGTGGGTTTCGAGAATCGCCACCAGCCAGCGGGTGGTTGCCAGCGTGCCGTTGAGGGTCGCGACCGGCGCGGTCTTGCCGCCGTTCTCGGCACGGAAGCGCGTATTCAGGCGGCGAGCCTGAAACGTCGTGCAGTTACTCGTGCTCGTCAGCTCGCGGTAGGCGCCCTGCGTCGGCACCCACGCCTCGACGTCGAACTTGCGGGCCGCACTTGAGCCGAGGTCGCCGGCGGCCGTGTCGATGACGCGATAGGCGAGACCGAGCGAGGTGAGCATCCCCTCTTGCAGGGCGAGCAGGGCCTCATGCTCTGCCTCTGCGTTCGCCGGGTCGATGTAGCTGAACATTTCGAGCTTCTGGAACTGGTGTACGCGGATAATGCCGCGGGTGTCTTTGCCGTGACTGCCGGCCTCGCGGCGGTAGCAGGTCGACCAGCCGGCGTAGCGGGCGGGGCCGGCCGAGACGTCGACGATCTCGTCGGAGTGGAAGCCGGCGAGCGCCACCTCGCTCGTGCCCGTGAGATAGAGCTCGTCGTCGGCGAGGTAGTAGACCTCGTCGGCGTGCGCGCCGAGAAAGCCGGTGCCGCTCATGATCTCGGGCTTCACGAGCGTGGGCGTGATCAGCGGCGTGAAGCCGGCATCAAGCGCCGTGTCGAGCGCGTAGTTCATGAGCGCCAACTCGAGGCGCGCGCCGATCCCGGTCAAGAAGTAGAAGCGCGCCCCTGACACCTTCGCGCCGCGGGTCATGTCGATGGCGCCAAGCAACTCACCCAGAGCCAGGTGGTCGCGCGGCTCGACGTCGAAGCTGGGGCGCTCGCCCACCTCGCGCAGCGTCACGAAGTCGTCTTCGCCGCCCGCGGGCACGCCCTCGATGATGATGTTCGGGATGCTCGTGATCGCGGCCTCGAAGGCCGCTTCGGCCTCTTTCGCCTCGCCGTCGGCCTGCTTGACCCGCGCCGCCAGTTCTTGCACCTGGGCGACGAGTGCGGCCTTCTCGTCTTTGGGGGCCTTCGCGACCGTCGCGCCGAACGCCTTCTGCTCTGCGCGGAGCGTCTCGAACGCGGCAATCGCGTCGCGGCGGGCCCGGTCGGCCGCGATCGCCGCATCGACCAGATCGACCGACGCACCGCGGGCCCTCTGCGAATCGCGGATGAGTTCAGGGTTGTCGCGCAGCAGGTGGGGGTCGATCACGGCCTCTAGTCTGGCACGCAGCCGCGAGCCACGCTGAGGACGGCCGGGGTGAACGCTGAGCGAACATCCCTCGGCACCCGCATAGCCATCTGCCCTACGCTGAGCGCCATGCCGCTCGCCCCCCAAGCCGACCAGCGTCGCATCGCCGTCGTCTACAACCCGATCAAGGTCGACGTCGCGCGCCTGCGGGAGGCGGTCGACGAGAAGGAAGCCGAGCTCGGCTACGAATCGACCCTGTGGCTCGAGACGACCCCCGAAGAGCCCGGTCAGAACCTCGCCAGGCAAGCTGTGACCGAGAAGGTGGATGCTGTGCTCGTCGCCGGCGGCGATGGCACCGTTCGCGCCGCCAGCGAGGGTCTCATCGACTCCGGGCTGCCGATGACGCTCTTGCCCGCTGGCACGGGCAACATCCTCGCCCGCAACCTCGGCATTTCGGTCAACCGCCTCGACGAGGCCGTGGAGACGGTCTTTGACGGCGAAGACCGGGCGATCGATGCGGGAATCGCCACGATCATCCGCCCCGACGGCGCCGAAGAGGCGCACGCGTTCATCGTCATGATTGGCATCGGGATCGACGCCAAGATGATCGCCGCCACCAACCCCGAACTGAAGAAGCGCGTCGGCTGGCTCGCCTACGTCGAGGCAATCGCCCGCATCGTGCGCGATGTCGACGCCGTGCGCCTGCGCTACTCGCTCGACGGCTCAGCCGAGCGTGCGACGACCGTGCACACGCTGCTCGTCGGAAACTGCGGCGCCCTGCCCGGCGGTGTGCTGCTCATGCCCGACGCCGAGATCGACGACGGGCTACTCGACATCGTCGGCATGCGCCCGCGCAACTTCGCCGGCTGGGTGCGCGTCTCGACCGCGGTGTTCTGGGAAAACGGGGTGTTGCGCAAGACCCGCGCCGGGCGCCAGCTTCTCGCGGGCAACAAGCCGGTGCGCGGCCTGCGCTACTTTCAGGGCCGCCGCGCGACGCTGCGGTTCGAGAAGCCCGAAGAGTTTGAGATTGACGGCGAGGGCATGGGGCTCGTCACCGGAGTCGACGTGCGCGTCGCGCCTGCCTCGCTCATCGTCCGGGCCCCGAAGAAGAAGTAGGGCGCAACCGGGCCCACGCTGGGCCAGCCGCGCGCACGACAGAGGGGGCGCCGCCGGACTCGGCGACACCCCCTCGTCATGCGCTCCGCGCTAGGCGGCTCGACGGATGCGCGTGGTGCGAACAAACGCACCCAACGCGATCAGCACGAGAGCCAGCAGGAGCATCCACGACAGGTTCCCTGCTCCCGTCGTGGGGAGTGCGCCGGTGCCATCGGCCGCGTCGTCGGATCCGCCTGCACCGTCGGTTCCGTCTCCGCCCGGTCCGTCTCCGCCACCCGCATCGCTCGGGGTTACCGTCAGGTCGACCGACGCCACCTCGACGCCGTCAACCAGCGCGAGCAGACGGTAGTCACCCGGCGGCACCTCGTCGGGGATCGTCACCGAACCCGACACCTCGCCGTTCTCGTCAGCGGTGAAGCTCGCGATTAGGAGCGGGAACTCGACGTTGGCCGCGACAAACGCGGTCGTCGGCGAGAACGCAGGCACCTGGAGCTGACCGAGCATCTGCCCGATGAACTGGAAGCCCACCGGAACCAGCACGATGTCGACTTCGGCGCCGGGCTCGAGACCCGACAGCTCGATCGGAATCGTGCCGCCTGGCTCAACCGTCGGCGAGCCGAGCTCAATGCGCGGGCCCGTCGGGTCCGTCGGGTCCGTCGGGTCGCTCGGGTCGCTCGGGTCGCTCGGGTCGACTCCCGCCTCCGACACCAATTGTCCGACGCCCCAGCGCGCCGTCGACTGGAAGCCGGCCCCCGAGGGGTCAGCCCATTGACGAATCGACTGGCGAGCGCCGTTCTGGGCGTCGTTCACCTGGAAGTCCAGACCGTGCACCGTGCCGAGGCCCGAGTAGGACAGCAGGTTGATCGACGCCTCAACGATGTAGCCACCGTCGACCTGCGTCACCGCCGACTGCAGACGCGAAGCCTGGAAGCCCTCGTCACCGCCACCGCCGAAGCTCACGACGTTCTCGGCACTGATGCGAATCTGCGTGTCGTCGAAACGGTAGGGACCGTTCTTAAAGTTGCCTCCATCCACGTAGATCTCGACAGAGTCCTGAATCCACGGGTCAGAGCCGCTGACGTCGATCACCGGGTCGGCGACCTCCATCAGCACGTACAGCTCGTCGTCGCGCCACAGGGTCCGGACAGTCGCGGATGCACCACTCGCGCCCTCGATCTGCTTGCCGGTTTCGACCGTGGTCGCCGACTCCCAGACCTCGTCGATCTCGCCGTCAATCGACGGCGCGACCTCTGCCTCAACCACCTCGAGGAAGCTGAGGGGCTCGAGCAGCGTGAGCGAACCGAGAACGCCCGGCGAGTTCCACGCCGACCGCTGCGTGCCGTTGTCGATCACGCGCAGGTCGAAGTCGACGAGGTCGCCCTCGCCGGCACCGCCCATTGGCAGGGTCGCCACCGTCGCCCAGCCGGAAGCCGAGTTCTGCTGAGCGTCACTGCGCAGAACCGTGTAGGTCTGCGATCCGAGCTGCAGTTCGACGGCGTCTTGTGCGTTGGCGGTCGAGTCTTCGACCTCGAGCAGCACGAACAACTGGTCTCCCGCCCAGCGCAGCTGGAAGGTCGCCTGGTTGTCGACACGAATGTCGGGCATCCGCTGCCACTGACGATCGCCCACCTCGGTAACCGTCGCGCCGAAGACGTTGGCCGTTCGTAGCGGTGCGGGCAGCTCGCCGTTGATCACCCCGAAGTAGGCGGGCTTCGGCTGCAGACGCGAGTCGAACAGCAGCGGTCCACCGCGGTCAGAGCGCCAGCTGCGGTTGTCGGTCAGACCCCACACCGTGGCCGAATACAGCTGGCCGGTGCGGGCATCGAACGCGCGGAAGTCGTTGAACGCCTCCTGGTAGAAGAGCCCCTGGTCAATGAACAGGGCCTCCGACTCCGGTGTTCCCGTCGTCACGTCGAGCTCGGTCACGGCCTGCAGCAGGCCGAGCGGCTCGAACCGCTCCAGGGTTCCGCCGAGGTCCTGCACCGGGAACGACAGGCTCACGTGCATCTGGTGACCCACACCGTCAACGGGAACATCGCGCTCCAGCATGCGCTCGAGCAACGCGTACATCCGGTCACCCTTCGGGCGCAGCTCGGTGTTGTAGTCGTTGATGAACAGCGCCACGGGGCGGTCGGAGCCCTCCGCGGCATACTCCTCGTTGAAGGCCTCTTCGGCGTACTCGAACGCCAAGTCGATGAACTCCTCGCCGAGAATGCGGTACCACTCACTGCGACGAAGGCCATCGTCGGTGGTGTTCGAGTCGGTGACGACCTCGTTCACGACGTCCCACGCCACGATGGGGTTTCCCCCGCCGTACGGGCCGTACTGCGTTGCGTACAGTTCGGCCACGTCGAAGATGTGGGTGCGCATCCGGTCGCGAAGGATCTGCTTGTCTGCGTCAGACGTCGACAGCGGCTGACCTTGCGCGTTCTGGAAGAACCAGGCTGGCGTCTGGGCGTGCCACACCAGGGTGTGACCCCACACCCGCAGGTTGTTGTCGCGGGCGAAGTTCATGACCTGTGTCGCGTCACCGGGAGCGATGAACTGGCGGTTGTTGTTGTAGAACGCCTCGGGCTTCATCGAGTTCTCGGCCGTGACCTGGTCGAAGTGACGAGTCACGGTGCCCGCCTGGGCGCCACCCGTCTC
>Ga0213835_101197_pt1 | contig 17443 bp, 16 predicted proteins | sample SWPATP01_FD_160576 | JGI IMG/M metagenome (GOLD analysis project Ga0213835, IMG submission 160576) | Coastal seawater microbial communities from Marineland, Florida, United States - SWPA TP0 #1 | ecosystem: Environmental > Aquatic > Marine > Coastal | place: USA: Florida | collected 2016-08-05 | reverse complement strand
GCTCGCGGATGCGGGCTGCAAGACGGGTGAAATCGCTGTCAGAGGAGACCAGGCAGAAGCCGTCGAAGCGGCCGCTATGCAAGAGGTCCATCGCATCGATGACCAGCGTGATGTCGGACGCATTCTTGCCGGTCGTATAGGCGAATTGCTGCTGCGGAATTATCGCGTGGCGGGCCAAAAGATCGGCCCAGCCCTTCGAGCGCGCGGTGGAGAAGTCGCCATAGATACGGCGAACGCTGGCCTCGCCAAGCTTGGCGACCTCCTCAAACAACCCGTCGGCGATCTTTGGCGATGCATTGTCGGCATCGATGAGCACGGCGAGCCGCGGCGATCTGTTTTCGAGTGACATGGCTGCGTTGTTTCACGTCGAGGCAGGATATGCCAGCCCTACAGGAACGGTTGCAGTCTGCTCAAGCCCGCATACGTTCGCCCGAAGGATCGAAGGGCGGCTCGACATTGATGCGCGCCGGCCGCCGCTGGCCGAGAATTTCTATCTCGAACAGGCCTTCGCTCTCGTCATTGGCGAGTTCGGCCGGGACGTAGCCCTGTGCCATTGATTTCTCCACCCAGTGCGCGTAGCCGCCCGAAGTCACCCATCCGACCACCGCCCACTCGCCGTCTCGGATGCCACGGACCGATGAGGCGCCGTGGTCGGCCTCCGAGGTCAGGGTCTCCCGTCCATCCGGCCCGAAGCGCGGCGCACCGTAACCGTGGGGTTTTTCAACCGTACCGAAGTCGCGGTCACCGACGCGAGCCCAGATGGGTTCATCGCCCATCACATCGGCATCGGTTGCCTCGACCATGAAGGAGACCCGGCGAAGTTTCGGTCCGTTTGCGTGCTCGACCGCCGCGGCCTCGCGGCCGATGAAATCGTTCTTTTCGAGCTTCACGAAGCGGTCCATCGCGCCCTCGAAGGGGCCGTAGATGGGGCGCAGCTCGCGGAACCAGGTCGGAAAATTCTTTTCCAGCCGCATGGAGAGCAGGGCCCGCATGCCGAAGTCGACAATGCCGTGCGTTTCGCCCGCCTGCTTGATCGCCGCGTAGACGAGGCGCTGATAGGCCGGCTGCATCCAAATCTCATAGCCGAGATCGCCGGTATAGGAGATGCGGTTGACGATGGCCGGCGCGCCGCCAACCGCCATCTCGCGCACATCCATGAAACGGAAGTCGCTGGTCGAGACGTCCTCGTCGCACAGTCTCGCCAGCACGGCCTGGCTCTTCGGGCCGGCAATCGAAAGACCGACCATGGTCTGGTCAAAGCGGTGAATGAGTACCGACCCGTCCTTCGGCAGATGCTGCTCGAACCAGCGCATGTGGTATTTCTGGGCAGCCGAAGAGCCCCAGATCATGAAGCGGTCGCCGCTCATATTGGCAATGGTGAAATCGCCGATCAGCTTGCCCGCTTCGTTGAGCATCGGGGTCAGCACGATGCGGCCGGGTCTCGGCATGGTGTTTGTCATGAGACGATTCAGGAAATCGGCAGAACCGCCTCCCGTCACTTCATATTTGGCGAAGTTGGCGATCTCCGTGACGCCTACACGTTCGCGCGTGGCACGCACCTCGTTGCCGACATGTTCGAAGTCGTTAGAGCGGTGGAAGGAGACGACGTCACGAGGCTCCACGCCCTTCGGCGCAAACCAGAGAGGGGTTTCCAGGCCCCAACTGTCGCCCATCACCGCGCCTTGCGCGAGCATGGTGTCGTAGAGGGGCGTCGTCTGGGCAGGACGGGCGGCAGGAAGCTCCTCGTTCGGGAAGCGGATCGAAAAGCGGCGCGAATAGTTCTCGCGCACCTTGGCGTTGGTGTAGCGCAGGCTCGCCCACTCGCCGAAGCGGGCGACGTCCATGCCCCAAACGTCGAAGTCCGGATCGCCATTCACCATCCAGTTGGACAGCGCAAGACCCACGCCGCCTCCTTGGGAAAATCCCGCCATGACGGCGCAGGCGCACCAGAAATTCGTCAGCCCCTGGACGGGCCCGACCAGCGGGTTGCCGTCGGGGGCGAAGGTGAAGGGACCGTTGATGACCTGCTTGATGCCGGCGTCTGCGATGCCCGGAAAATGCTCGAAGCCGATCTCGAGCGAGGGCGAGATGCGGTCGATGTCCGGTGCCAGAAGCTCGTGGCCGAAATCCCATGGCGTCTCGACCGGCGACCAGGGTTTACACGCCTTCTCGTAGGTGCCGAGAAGCACGCCGTTGCGCTCCTGTCTTGTGTAGATCTCACCCTTGAAGTCGAGCACGCCGACCATCTCGCGGCCCGTTGCGGCGTTGAATTCCTCCACTGCGGGCATCGGCTCGGTCAGGAGATACATGTGCTCCATGGCCAGAAGCGGCAGTTCGAGGCCCACCATGCGGCCGATCTCGCGCGCCCACAGGCCGCCGCAATTGACGACGTGCTCGGCCTGGACCGTGCCCTGTTCCGTGACCACGTTCCAGGTGCCGTCGGTGGCTTGGGTGAGTTCGGTGACGCGGTTCCTGAGCACGATCTCGGCGCCGAGCTTGCGGGCGGCCTTGGCATAGGCATGGGTGGTGCCGGACGGATCGAGATGGCCCTCGACGGGATCCCACATGGCGCCGACGAATTTCGTCTCGTCCATCAGCGGGAACATGGCCCTAGCTTCCGAGGGGGTGATGAGCTCGGTGTCCATGCCCAGATAGCGGCCCTTGGCGTGGGCGAGGCGCAGGAAATCCATGCGCTCGGGCGAGTCCGCCAGCATCACGCCCCCTGTCAGGTGCAGCGAGCAGGATTGGCCGGAAATCTCTTCCAGCTCCTTGTAGAGCGAGACCGTGTAGGCTTGGAGCTTGGCGACGTTGGGATCGCCATTGAGCGTGTGGAAACCACCGGCGGCGTGCCAGGAAGAGCCCGAGGTGAGTTCCGAGCGCTCGATGAGGAGGACGTCAGACCAGCCTGCCTTGGCGAGATGGTAGAGCACCGAACAGCCAACGACGCCGCCACCGATGACGACCGCGCGATAATGGGATTTCATGAGAAAGGACCTGTGTCTGGGTAAGGGGCAGGAGCAGTCATCGGTCAGAAATCCGTCGGAGCACCGCCTTCGGCAGTGCGGCGGGTAACGAAGGCGTCGATTTCCTCGGCGATGGCGGGGTCCATGGCGGGTTTCTCGTAGGCGGCAAGGCGCTCCTTCCAGAGGCGGTTGGCGCGTTCCAAGGCGGTCGGCGAGCCAGCGAGCTGCCATGTCTCGAAATTGCGCCAGTCGGAGATGATGGGGGCGTAGAAGGCGTTCTTGTAGCGGGCCTGGGTGTGGGCGGCGCCGAAGAAGTGGCCGCCGGGGCCGACCTCCCGCATGGCATCCAGGCCAAGCGCATCCTCTGACAGATCGAGCGGGGCCAGGAACTCCGCCACCATCTGCAGGAGGTCGATGTCGAGCATCATCTTCTCGTAGGAGCAGCGCAGCCCGCCCTCCAGCCAGCCGGCCGAATGCAGGATGAAGTTTGCGCCGCCCTGGATGGCGCCCCAGAGCGAGAAGACGCTTTCATAGGCGGCCTGCGCGTCGACCGTGTTGGCGGCGCAGACATTGGAGGTGCGGTAGGGGATGCCGTAGCGCCGCGCAAGCTGACCGCCGATCAGCTGTGCCTTCATGTATTCCGGCGTGCCGAAAGCGGGCGCGCCGGACTTCATGTCGACATTGGAGGTGAAGCCGCCATAGCCGACGGGCGCGCCTTTTCGAACCATCTGGGCAAAGGCGATCGCCGCCAGCGCCTCCGCGTTCTGCAGGACCAACGCGCCGGCAATGGTGACGGGTGCCATTGCGCCAGCCAGCGTGAAGGGCGTTACGATGACGATCTGGCCGCGCGAGGCCATCTGGATGATGCCCTCCATCATCGGGATGTCGAGCTTTAGCGGTGAATTGGTGTTGATGATCGAATAGACAGACGGCTCACGCGAAAACTCCTCTTCGGTTATCCCGCGGGCGATACGGGCGATCTCCATGCCGTCGAGATTGCGCTCGCGGCCTAGCGAATAGATGTGGAACGGCTTGTCGGTGAGCGTGGCCAGATCGCGGATGCATTCGAGATGGCGGATGGAGGGATGGAGGTCCACAGGCTCAACGGGATAGCCGCCGGTACACTGCAGGATGTTGTGCACCTGCGCGAGCTTCACGAAATTGCGGAAATCCGCCTGGTTGCCAGGCCGCCGTCCATTGTCGAGGTCCGAACAGGTGGGGGCGGAGGCCATCTGCGCAAAAATCAGATTGGTGCCGCCGAAGCGCAGGTCGTTGGCGGGATTGCGGGCATGCAGCGTGAATTCGGACGGGCAGTGCGCGACCCATTCCATCAGCATGTCGGGATCGAAGCGGACGCGCTCGCTGCCGGGTACCACCATAGCGCCTGCCGCGCGCATTGTTTCCCTGGCTTCGTCGTGAAGGACGTCGATGCCGATCTCGGACAACATGCGCAGCGATGCGAGATGGATGGATTCCAGTTCGTCCTCCGACACAGCCCGCGTGGGCTCGAAGGGAATACGGAGCTTGCGGGCAGGTGGCTGGTCGAAACCCGCCTGCCGCGCCTCGCGCTTGCCGGCGCGTCCTCCGCGCCGCGTGCGTTCGGACGACTCGATATCGAGGCTTTGGTCTGACATGGTGTCTCCGGTGCAGCCGGGCTTCTGCCGGTATTGTGTTCCCCACCGGCAGTCGAATAGGGATCAGGTGATTTGTCGAGTCAAATCGGATGGTGCAGTGGAGGAAAAATGCAGTTCGATGTCGCGGTGATCGGGTTGGGCGCAATGGGCTCGGCAGCGCTGTTCCAACTGGCGCGGCGTGGGCTGAAGGTGATCGGGCTGGAACGCTTCCAGCCCGGCCATGACAAGGGCTCGTCACATGGCGAAAGCCGGGCGATCAGGCTGGGCTATTTCGAGCATCCTTCCTATGTGCCGCTGGCGCGGCGCGCCTACGAGAACTGGGCCGAGCTTGAGCGGCTGACCGGCGAGACCGTGCTGACGAAGACCGGCGTGCTCGAAATCGGCAAGCCGGGCAGCGTGATCTTCAACGGTTCGCTGGAGGCAAGCCGGCTGCACGGGCTGGAACACGAGGTCCTCGTCGCGGCCGAGATGCGGCAGCGCTATCCTCAATTCACCTTGCCCGACGACTACATGACGGTCTGGCAGCCCGATGGCGGGTTCGTGCGGCCGGAACTGGCAAACCGGCTGCATCTGGAACTGGCGCAGGAGCAGGGGGCGGAGATGCGGTTCGGTACCCAGGTGCTCGGCCTCGAGCCTTCGGGCGGTGGCGTGCGCGTCCGCACGGATGAAGGCGAGATCGTCGCCGGTCGCGTCGTGGTTTCCGCCGGCGGATGGATCGGTGATCTGGTGCCCGAACTGAAACCCCATCTGAGCCTCGCGCGGCAGGTGCTGTGCTGGTTCGAGCCGCGGGAGCGGGAAGCCGTGAAGCCCGACAAGCTGCCGGTCTTCATCATCGATGGCGAGGACGACATTGCCTACGGCTTTCCCGATATCGGGTCGGGCTTCAAATGTGCCTCGCATCTGGCGAGCGGCGCGCTTTCCCACGCCGACGACGCGCGTCAGGATGCCGGGCCGGCGGATGAGGCGCGCATGCGCGACTTCCTCGACGCCTATCTGCCGGTGGCGGCCGGGCCACTGCGCGCGATGAATACCTGTTTCTACACCAAGACACGAGACGAGGATTTTGTCATCGACCTGCATCCGGGGGATAACCGCATCGTGGTGGCCTCGCCCTGTTCCGGCCACGGCTACAAATTCGCGAGCGTCATTGGCGAAGTGCTGGCCGATCTGGCAATGGAGGGTGGGACCAAGCAGGACATCTCGCGCTTCGCTTTGGCGCGTCTGGGCGGGTTCAACCAGTCTTCGCCACGGCAGGCGTAACGGCCGCTGGCGGCGCAAGGGGCGGTGTCAGAACGATGGCGGCCATAACGAGGAGCCCGGCCGCCAACTGCCAGCCGTCCAGCGCCTCGCCAAAGGCCATCCAGCCGACCACGAACATCACCGGCAATTCGACGCTACCAGCGGCAGCCGTGCGTGCGGCGCCGACCATGGGGGCGGCGATGACGAAGAGAAGCTGCGGGATGAAGGCGGTCGCGAGCGCCAGGCCGGCCAGCAGGAGCCATGTGTCCCCGTCGATGGAGAATACGTCGTCGCCGCCGGCGGTTTCCCAAAGCATGAGCGGCAGGAGGCCGAGAGACGCGCCAAGCGTGGTGTAGAAGACGCGTTCGAGGGCGGAAAGCGTCATCAGCTTTCCTGTCAGGATGGCGATGCCGGCGCCGAAGGTCAGCGGCGCGGCTAGCGACAGGAGGAGGAAGGGCAGGGCGGACGCATCGACCGATGCCGGCGAAAGTGCGATTGCTGCGGCCAGCAGGATAAGGCCGCCGGCCAGAACGGACTGCCAGGAAGGACGCTGGGCAAGCAGCAGCCATGCCGCAACGAGCGCAAAGAGCGGATAGGACATATAGAACACGCCGACCGTGGCGACAGGCGCGTGACGCAGGGCCTCCACGTAGCCGATCCAGCCCAGGCCGATGGCAAGGCCGGTCCCGAGCGCCCAGAGGATCGCGGAATCGCGGCGCAGTCGGAAGACAAACGCAGAGAGCAGAATGGCTGTGAGCGCATAGCGCGACAGGGCGATGGCGACCGGCGACAGGCCGGCATCTGCCAGACCGCGCACGAAAAAGGGCACCGCGCCGAAACCGATGGCCGCGAGCACGATGGCGAAGGTCGCGAGCCATGCGCTTCTGGAGACGGCGGTAAGTCTGGTTGCGGTTCCGGTCATGGACGCCCGTACCATGGATGGCGCCTCGGGCCCATGAGACATCCTTTGTGTTCTTGAACGGGAGGCAGGGTGACGGCTATTGTCCGAGCCAGCTTTTGTGGAATATTGCCTGCATGAACCAAACACCTTCCCCGCGCACGCTGCATGCCGAGCTTCTGCGGCTGTGTGCGCGCATCGGCTATTCGCCGCCGGCTGCTTCCTGCTGAATGCCGCCCGGCACCTGCCGGATCGATTCAACGGGAGACGACAAAATAATGACCTATCAGAACTTTTCCCTGAAGCAGCTTCAGGACATCGATGCCGCTCATCACCTTCATCCCTTCACGGACCACAAGGATTTGCGCGCTGCCGGCAGCCGAATGATCACACGTGCAGACGGCCCTTTCGTCTACGATTCGGAGGGCAACGAACTGCTCGACGGCATGGCCGGCCTGTGGTGCGTCAATGTCGGCTATGGCCGTCACGAACTGGCCGAGGCCGCCTACGAACAGATGAAGGAGTTGCCCTACTATAACTCCTTCTTCCGCTGCACGACGCCCACACCTGTGCTGCTGGCAGAAAAACTGGCGCAGATTTCGCCCGAAAACATCAGCCAGGTGTTTTATGGCTCGTCTGGATCGGAAGCCAACGATACGGCGCTCCGCCTCGTGCGCCATTACTGGGCGCTGGAGGGCAAGCCACAGAAGAACCGTATCATCTCGCGCAGATGGGCCTATCACGGCTCGACAGTCGCCGGGACTTCTCTCGGGGGCATGTCGGCGATGCGCGAACAGCTCTATGGTGCGGTTCCCAACATCGATCACGTGATGCCGCCCTATGCGTTCGAACTGGCGGAACCGGGCGAAAGCGACCACGATTTCGGCCTGCGGGCCGCGCGGGCGGTGGAGGAGGCGATCCTTGCGGCCGGTGCGGAAAACGTTGCCGCCTTTATCGGTGAGCCGATCCAGGGCGCGGGCGGCGTGAAAATCCCGCCGGAGAGCTACTGGCCAGAAATCCAGCGCATCTGCAGGAAATACGACGTGCTGTTGATGCTGGACGAGGTCATCACCGGCTATGGGCGCACGGGCGAATGGTTCGGCGCCCAGAGTCTGGGTATCGAGGCCGACACGATCACCACCGCGAAGGCGCTGACCTCCGGCTACCAGCCGCTGTCGGCCCTGCTCGTTGGCGACCGCATCGCGTCGACCCTTGTCGAAAAGGGCGGCGAGTTCTACCACGGCTACACCTATTCGGGGCATCCCGTGGCCTGCGCCGTCGCGCTTGCCAATCTCGACATCATCGAAAAGGAAGGGCTGATTGACCGGGTGAGGGAGGAAACCGGCCCTTATCTGCGCAAGGCCTTGTTCGAGGCTCTGTCCGATCATGGGATTGTCGGAGAGGTCCGCAGCTTCGGTCTCCTCGCCGGGATCGAACTCGTCAAGGACAAGCAGACCAGAGAGCGTTTCCCGGGCGATGGCGCGGCAGGCGTTGTGGTGCGCGATCACGCGATCGCCAACGGGATGATGATGCGGGCAGTGGGCGATACGATGATCCTGTCACCGCCGCTGATCTGGACCAGGGAAACGATCGACATGGCGGCCGAGCGCATCGCCAGGGCGCTTACTCTGGCGGAGCGCGACTTGCGCACGTAGGACGGGTCAGGAGGCCAGGCGGGTCATGTCCAGAGGCGCAATGGCGGAATAGTCGTTTTCCGCCCGTGCCCTGGTTGCATCGTGGCCCGCCTGGACCCTCAGCCAGAAATCGGCGGGCATGCCGAGCAGGCGTTCAAGACGAATTGCGGTGTCGGCGGTCATGGACCGCCGGCCCGCAACGAGTTCGCTGATGCGGTTGGAGGGCACGCCGATCCTTTCGGCAAGAGCTCTCGAACTGAGGCCAAGGGGCTCCATGAATTCCAGATAGAGCATACGGCCGGGGTGTGTGGTCACGCGGTTCATGGCAAAATCCTCAATGGTAGTCGACGATCTCGACGTCCAAGGCGTCTTCACCGGACCATCGGAAACAGATGCGGTACTGGTCGTTGATGCGGATGCTCCAATGATCCTTGCGGTCGCCCTTCAACTTCTCCAATCGGTTGCCCGGCGGAACGCGAAGTGTCTCAAGCGTGGCCGCATGGTTGATCATGTCGAGCTTCACCAGCGCGCGTTCCTCGAAGTGACGCCAAGGCTTCGGGCAGGTCCCGTCACGATAGAAGGCCTCGGTGCGCCGATCGGCGAACGACTTGATCATGATAGGCGATACGTATAGCGTATCGCTCCTGTTGGCGCAAATCGAAACCGGCACGGGGTGCCAGACGGCGCGTGCGCTCCTTTTCGACGTTTCGGTTGTCGCATTCGGGCGACATGCTTTGGCGGGCCGCGCGCCGGGAGCTGTCGAGAGGCGCGACGGCGGTGGCCAAGCGGGCGCATGATCGCGGCCGCGGAGATTTGGGCGAACCGGCAGTGCGCGGACGCCGCCGGCGGAGAAGCAAGGCAATGCTCCGCCAGGGCGGCGAGGATGTCAGCAAGCAAGCGGAGGCTGTGCGCGAGACGCAGGGCCTCGGTTGCACCGTCGCGGCGCCAAACCGGCTCAGGCGGACAGGCGGCACCCGGCGCGATGTTTTCGACGAGATCGCGGGCGAGAGTTTCGGTCGGTCGGATCAGCCACAGCACGAGCAGGCAGACGGGACTGGCGCTGCCGGCTGCCCTTTCCACCAGACCGGCGAGCGCGAAAAGCAGCGCCGCGAGGCGGTTCAGCCGCTTTCCCTTTTTCGCGATGGTCTGGTCGAAATGCATGCCGGACTCCGTTGGTCGAGCGGAGAGTGTGCGGCAGGGCCAAGGGGGTGTGGATGGATTGCAGGGACGAGGTGAGGGAAAAGTGAATGGTGAATTGAGAATAGTGAATGGGAACGGGGGGTTAGGTGGGAATTATTTAATTGTGTTGGGCCGGGAGGGGCGAAAAAGCCTCCACGGGTGGCGATCCCCCTCCCCGTCACGCTTCGCGTGCCACCTCTCCCCCAAAATGGGGGAGAGGAGTAGCGGTTCAGATGTGGGCGCCTCTCCTCGCCCCCATGAAATGGGGGAGAGGTGGATCGGGCGAAGCCCGAGACGGTGAGGGGGTCTTTTGTTCGGTGGACCATGTCGCGGCCTGCCCTCGCCCTTCGAGGCTCAGCTTCGCGGAGAGGCTGGCGGTGGCGTTATGCTCTCTGGCAAAATATAGTTCTCGGCTTCTGCCAAGTTGATTAGCTACCGACATTCGAACCCGACCCCGGAGCAAAATCATGTCCCCAACTTCCATCGTCCCCCTGATCGAAATAGAGGATGCGTCGCCTGAGGTCCGCGCCGTTTACGACGACATCATGCAGACGCGCGGGACGGACTGGATCAACAATTTCTGGAAGGTGCTGGCGCACGACCCGAAGCTGTTGAAACGGACGTGGGAGAGCGTGCGCGAGGTGATGGCGCCCGGCGCGCTCGATCCGCTGACGAAAGAGCTCATCTACATCGCCGTCTCAGCAACCAACAATTGCGAGTATTGCACCTATTCGCACACCGCGGCAGCGCGTGCCAAAGGCATGAGCGAGGCGCAACTTATGGAGGTCCTGGCCGTTGTCGGCATGGCCAACGAGACCAACCGGCTCGTCAATGGCCTGCGGCCTCCCGTCGACCCGCAATTCATCCCCGAAAAATAGCCAGCGGCGCGGGCGTCTGGCCGGAGTGAATAGCATGGCCAGACGACCCTCCCGCAAGGCGCAGCGCAGCGCCACCAGTCTTATGCTCGTGCCGGCTGTCATGGCGATGCGTATGCCGCTGCTCCTGGCCGAGTCGCGGGAAGACGCGCCGTGTCGCAAGGAAACCATCAGGGCGGGCAGCGAGAAGGCCACTGCCTTCATGACGGGTGCGATGGCGGCGCAGATGAGCTTCTTCGTTTCCGCCATGGGTTTCTGGCCCGAAATGATGTCGGGCCGGACGCCATCGCTCCTGAACGGCGAGGCGGCGCGCAAGGCGATGGAGGCGGCCATGCATCCTTCAGGCAAGACCGTGCGGGCAAATTTCAGGCGCCTGGGCCGCAAGGCTGGACCCTGAAACGGCAAAAGCCGCGTGCTCCAAACAGGAGGACGCGGCCTTGCCGAAAATACGCCCGGCACTCGCTTACTGTTACGCTGCGAAATCTCGACCCCGGTACGCAAAACCTTTTCCGGAGCGGGGGGCGGCTGTGCCGGCCGCCTTGTTTTCGTTTCTAGCGGGACATCGTTACCGTGCGGTTATCAGGAGCTTAAGCAAATCTAAATCCGGCATTTTTTTGCGCTGTTTTCGTTACGCAGCGGCAGACAGGTTCACCGATCTTCCTTGCCGCGCAGGAAATTGATGATGCCGGAGAAATCCTGTCCGCCCTGGCCCATCGCCTCGAAAAGCGCGTAGAGTTGTGTTGCCTCCGCGCCAAGCGGGGTGACCGCGCCGGCCGACTGTGCAGCTTCCTGGGCAAGGCGCAGGTCCTTCAACATCAGGGCGGCGGCGAAACCGGGCTTGTAGTCGCGGTTGGCGGGCGAATTGGGCACGGGGCCGGGCACCGGGCAGTAGGAGGTCAGCGACCAGCATTGACCCGAGGAGGTCGAGGCGACGTCGAACAACGCCTGATGGGACAGGCCGAGCTTTTCGGCCAGCACGAAGGCCTCGCCGACGCCGATCATGGAAATGCCAAGGATCATGTTGTTGCAGATCTTGGCGGCCTGGCCGGCGCCCGCCTCGCCGCAATGGACGACCCGGCCAGCCATCGGCTTCAGCACCATCTCCGCCTTTGCGAAAGCCTCCTTAGAGCCGCCGGCCATGAAGGTGAGCGTGCCGGCCTCCGCCCCGCCAACGCCACCCGAGACAGGCGCGTCGATCGACAGCATGCTGGCCTCGGCAGCGATCCCATGGGCTTTGCGGGCCGATTCGACGTCGATGGTGGAGGAATCGATGAAAAGTGTGCCTTTGGCAGCAACAGGGACGATGTCGGCATAGACCGACAGCACATGTCTGCCGGCGGGCAACATGGTGATGACGGCATCGGCGCCAGCGACCGCGGTACGGGCATCGGCAGCGAGGGCGACGCCATTGGCTTTCGCGATGTCGAGATTGGCCTTCACGAGGTCGAAGCCGCGCACCGTATGCCCCGCCTTGACGAGGTTTGCGGCCATGGGATTGCCCATGTTGCCCAAGCCGATGAATGCGATGGTGGCCATGTTTCCTCCCAGATGCCGCCGGCGCCAGAAGCGCCTATTTCCCGATAAGGTGCCGAGCAATGATGACGCGCATGATCTCGTTGGTGCCTTCGAGGATCTGGTGGACACGCAGATCCCGTACCAGTTTCTCGATGCCGTATTCGTGCAAATAGCCGTAGCCGCCATGGACCTGCAGCGCGTCGTTGGCGATGTCGAAGCAGCGATCGGTGACGAAGCGCTTGGCCATGGCCGACCATTTGGAGGCGTCGTGTGCCTTGGAATCCAGTCGCGCGGCAGCGCTGTACAGCAGCATGCGCGAGGCCTGGAGCTCGGTCTCCATATCGGCCAGCTTGAACTGGAGCGCCTGGAAACGGTCGATGGTCTGGCCGAAGGCCTGGCGCTCTCCGGCATAGGCCAGCGCCTTTTCGAAGGCGGATTGCGCACCGCCCAGTGAGCAGGCGGCGATGTTGAGCCGTCCGCCGTCGAGTCCCGCCATGGCGATGCGAAAGCCTGCCCCTTCTCCGGACAATACGTTTTCGGCCGGTACCTTGCAGTCCTCAAAAATGACCTGGCGGGTGGACTGCATGTGCCAGCCCATCTTGTTTTCGATCGCGCCGAAGGAGAGGCCCGGCGCATCCTTCGGCACGACGATGGTGGAAATGCCCTTCGGGCCATCCTCTCCGGTCCTGACCATGGTCACATAGACATCGGAATCGCCGGCGCCGGAGATGAACTGCTTGGCGCCGTTCAGCACATAGTCGCTGCCATTGCCGCCCGAGCGCGCGGCGCGGGTCTTGAGCGCGGCAGCATCCGAACCGGAGCCGGGCTCGGTCAGACAATAGCTCGCCAGCCATTCCATCGATGTCAGTCTTGGCAGGAGGCGCTGGCGCTGGGCCTCGTCGCCGAAGGTGTCGATCATCCAGGCGGCCATGTTGTGGATGGAGATGAAGGAGGAGAAGCCCGGGCAGGCGGCGGCCAGCGCTTCGAAGATCAGGACAGCATCGAGGCGTCCGAGGCCGGAGCCGCCGACATCCTCTCTCACATAGATGCCGCCGAAACCGAGCGGACCGGTCTCGCGGATCACGTCGGCCGGGAAGTGACGCTCGCGGTCCCATTCGAGCGCGAAGGGGGCGACACGCTCGGCCGCGAAGCCGACGGTCATGTCGCGGATGGCGCGCTGGTCCTTGTTGAGATCGAACTGGCTGTCGGCGCGGTCTGCGATCGCGTCCATCTGATCCTCCCTGATGATCGGACCCAATCTAGCCCAAAGCGGGAGGTGCGCAACGCCCATGCAGGCACAGGCGGTGTGCACGATCAGAACAGGGCCACCCCTGCAAGCACTTCATGTTGCCTCAGGATTTGCCGCCGATGCAGGTCCAAACTCCTGAACATGCCGCAATCCAGCGCAAGCGTCGTGCCGTGCGAAGAACGATCAGAGTCCGATGAAAAGCCGCAACGGGTGATCCTGCTCCCACAACAGCCGCACGGCGAGCGCGATGCAGGTTGCGACAAGCAGCGGCTTGATGAGGGGTGCGCCCTTCTTCATGGCGAGCGCTGCGCCAATTCGCGCGCCGATAAACTGGGCCGCACCCATGACAAGGCCTATCTTCCAAGCCACGGCGCCGACAGCTGCAAAAAGCAGGAAGGCGCCGACATTGGAGCTGAAGTTCAGCAGTTTTGTATGGGCCGTTGCCTTGAGGACGCCGTAGCCGGCAAGCCCCACAAACGCCAGCATGAAAAAGGAACCGGTACCGGGGCCGAAAACGCCATCATAGAACCCGATCAGTGGCACCACGGTCAGGCCGAAGACGAAAGGAGTGATGCGCTCGGCGCGGTCCACGTCGCCCAGCTTGGGTTTGAACGCGAAATAGAGCGCGATGGCCACCAACATGGGTGGCAGGACGATATGGAGAATATCCGATGGCAGGACCGTTGCCAGAAGCGCGCCAAGTATGGAGCCCAGAAGAGCCAGCGAAGCTGATGGCAATTGCCGCTTAAGGTCGACATGCCCATTCATGGCATAGGAAATCGTGGCCGACCCGGAACCAAACAGAGCCTGGAGCTTGTTGGTGCCCAAGGCAACAACCGGCGGATAACCTGCCAGCATCAGGGCCGGCACCGTGATCAGCCCGCCTCCACCGGCAATCGAATCGATGAATCCTGCCAAAAAGGCGGCCAGCGCCAGCAGAACGAGAAGTTCGAGCGTCAATTCGGGCATGCGATGGGTGTCCAGCGACAGACGTGCTTCGACCACAGGGACCCTGTTTGCGCAAGCCCGATTTGGGCGTAGTTTGTTGCTGAGAACGCAAAGCCTGGACGAGGCCTGCGCGACGTTGAGCCAGCATTGGAGGGGTTGCTTGAAGAACGCCAGCGAAGATCCGGCCATGATTGCCGAACTTCTGATGCTGTTTCGCATGATCCTGGCAGATGGTGAGGTGAAGCCGCAGGAGCTGGCAACCTTGCGGCGGATCTGTCGGGACGAATTCGATGTCGAGGAGGCTGCCTTTCCTGCTCTCATGGATTTTGTGGATCGCATGGGTACGGGTGCCAGCGAACTCCAGTCGGTCAAGGTCTTTCGCGGTTTCGATCGTCCACGCCGCATCGCGCTCGCCCGGCGGCTGCTTGCCATCGCGCAGGCCGACGAACAGCTTCACCGCCACGAGGCCAGGTTCATGGTGCGTATGCTCGATATTCTGGATCTGGAACCGGCCGACTTGGCCGGTGCGGGAAACTAGACAGCGCTCGCTCGCCTTGCGAGCGCTCGTTGCAGGTCGGGTGCTGCCTCGACCAGCGCTTTGCCCGCTTCCGACTTCGGTGCGTCAAGAACATCACCAGTGCGTCCACGCTCGACGATCCGGCCGTCATGCATCACCATGACATTGTCGGTGATCGCGCGGGCGACCGTCAGATCGTGGGTGATGAATACGTAAGCGACGCCCAGACGATGATTCAGGTCGGCAAAAAGGTCGAGGATCTGGGCGCGGATCGAGACATCGAGCGCCGAGACCGGTTCGTCCGCGATGATCAATTTGGGCCGGGTGATCAAGGCACGCGCGATGGAGATCCGCTGGCGCTGGCCGCCCGAGAACTCATGCGGGTATTTGTCCATGTCGGCTGTGCGCAGGCCGACCTCGCCCAGCGCCGCCGCCACACGCTCGCGCCGTTCATTGCGCTCTACTGCCGTTTCAAGAAGGTGTAGAGGTTCGGACACCAGTCTTTCGACCTTGTGGCGCGGGTTGAAGGAGCCATAAGGATCCTGAAAGACAACCTGCATGTCTCTTCGGAGCGGTCTCAATGCCGGTTCGCTCTTGTCGGAGAGTTCTTCACCCATGAGCCGAATCGAGCCCGACGAAGGCCTGTCGAGGGCAAGGATCATGCGGGCGAGGGTGGACTTGCCGCAACCTGACCGACCGACCAGGGCGACCGACTGTCCTTCGCGCAGATCGAAAGACACGCCGTCGACCGCACGGAAGGGTTCGGCACGGCTGAAGAGGGAGGATCGCCGACCGGGATAGTCCCTCACCACGTCGGTCACCGAGAGGAGGGGGACGTCCGGCGGGGGCGTGTCCGCCTGCGCCTGCGCTTCGACCTTCCCGGCAATCGAAGAGGAAAGGGAGCGGCGAACCTCCGGCACATGCGTCGAGGCGTGGGCCAGCTGCTTCGTGTACGGGTGCTTCTGCTCGGTCAGGATCGTTGCGGCGGGGCCTGCCTCGAGCACCTCACCGTAGCGCATGATGGTGAGACGATCCGACATCTCGGCCACGACGGCAAGGTCATGCGAGATCAGCATGAGCCCCATGCGTCGCTCGGACACGAGATCGCGCAGCAGCTCGAGAATCTGTGCCTGCAACACCACGTCGAGTGCTGTGGTCGGTTCGTCCGCGACGAGCAGCTTGGGTTGGAGGGCGCATGCAATGGCGATGACGACGCGCTGGCGCTGGCCGCCCGACAATTCGTGGGGGTAGCGGGAGAGGGGGAACTTCGCCTCGGGCAGACCCACGCGATCGAGCATGGCGCGTGCGCGGTCCTCGGCGTTGGCGCGGCTTGCGCCGGTGTGCCAGCGAATGCCTTCGGCCACCTGCTCGCCGATCGTCTTGACCGGGTTGAGCGCCGTCATCGGCTCCTGGAAGACCATGCCGACCGCTTCGCCGCGCAAGCGGTTCATCGCAGCCTCTGGCGCGCCGAGTATGTCGATGCCGTCGAATTCGACACGTCCGGTAGCCCTCGCACCTTCCGGCAGCAGTCGCATCAGCGTCATGGCCGTCATCGACTTGCCCGACCCCGATTCGCCCACGATCCCCATCACCTCGCCCTGGGCTATGGACAGATCGATAGCCTTGAGGATCGGCACGCCACCGATGTCGAGGTGCAGATTCTCAATCTCGAGCAGGCTCATCGCTGGCGCCTCAATCTCGGATCGAGGATGTCGCGCAGCCCGTCGCCGAGCAGGTTGAGCCCGAGCACGGTGATGACAATCGCCATGCCGGGAAAGATGGCGAGATAGGGTGCGACCATCATGCGGGTCTGGGCATCGAAGAGCATGCGGCCCCAGGAAACCATGGGCGGCTGGGCGCCGAGCCCGATATAGGAAAGCGATGCTTCCGCCAGGATTCCGAGCGCGAACTGGATCGTGCCCTGAACCAGGAGGATCGAGGCGATGTTGGGCAATATGTGCTCGACCGTGATCAGGGTGGGGCCCTTGCCGGCGGCGCGGGCCGCCAGGATGTATTCGCGTGGCCAGATCGACAGGGCTCCAGCGCGCGCCACGCGGGCGAAGACCGGTATGTTGAAAATACCGATGGCGATCATGGCGTTGATGGCGCCCGGCCCGAAGATCGCGGTGATCATGATCGCCGACAGCAGCGCCGGAAAGGCGAAGACGAGATCGTTGAAGCGCATCAGCCCCTCGTCGATCCAACCGCCGCGCGCGGCCGCCCAGCACCCCAACGGAACGCCGATAGCCATGCCGATGCCAACGGCGATGAAGGCCACCGCGATCGAGTTGCGCGCGCCGACCATGATCATCGACAGGATATCGCGCCCGAAATGATCGGTCCCGAGCCAGAACTCGGCAGATGGCGACTGCATGCGATTGGCCACGACAAGGTGGGTGATGTCGTAAGGCGTCCAGATGAAAGACAGAAGCGCCATCGCGGCGATCAGGACAGTGACGGCAAGGCCGATCACGAAGGAGCGATTGCCAAATGCCAGACGCAGGAAGGCGCCAGCGCCTTCGGGCGGCAGATCTGCTTGCTGGGCGCTCATCGCGCCGACCTCAGCCGGGGGTCAACAATGGCATAGCAGATGTCGACCAGAAGGTTGATCAGGATGACGCTGGCAACCAGCAGCATGACAATGCCCTCGACGACGATCAGATCGCGCTGGGTGATGGCCTGGAAAACCAGGCGGCCAAGTCCCGGCAGGTAGAACACGTTTTCGATGATGATCGTACCGGCGAGCAGGAAGGCGAATTGCAGGCCCATGATGGTGAGCACGGGTATCATCG
>Ga0213835_101196_pt1 | contig 17446 bp, 17 predicted proteins | sample SWPATP01_FD_160576 | JGI IMG/M metagenome (GOLD analysis project Ga0213835, IMG submission 160576) | Coastal seawater microbial communities from Marineland, Florida, United States - SWPA TP0 #1 | ecosystem: Environmental > Aquatic > Marine > Coastal | place: USA: Florida | collected 2016-08-05 | reverse complement strand
GGCCGCCGGATCGTCGAGATGGTGCATGAGGATCTGAAGCCTTCCGACATCATGACGCGGGCAGCTTTCGAGAATGCCATCGTCGTCAATTCCGCCATTGGCGGTTCGACCAATGCCCCGATCCACCTCAATGCAATTGCCAGGCATCTGGGTGTGCCGCTGAACAACGACGACTGGCAGGCGCTTGGGCATCACGTGCCGCTATTGGTCAATCTTCAGCCGGCGGGCGAGTATCTTGGCGAGGATTATCACCGCGCAGGCGGGGTGCCCGCGGTGGTGGCCGAACTGATGAAGGCCGGGCTCCTGCCGCATCCCGAAGCGATGACGGTGAACGGCCGGACAATGCGCGAAAACTGCGCGCAGGCAGAAAACCTGAATCCTGATGTCATCCGTCCCGCCACCCATCCACTGCGCACGGAGGCTGGCTTCATCAATCTAAAGGGCAATCTGTTCGATTCGGCGATCATGAAGACAAGCGTAATCTCGCCGGAATTTCGACAACGCTATCTGTCCAATCCCGACGATCCGGAAGCCTTCGAAGGAAAGGCAGTCGTCTTCGAGGGGCCGGAGGACTATCACGCCCGCATCGAGGATCCGGCGCTCGATATCGACGAGAACTGCATGTTGTTTATCCGAGGCACCGGCCCGGTGGGTTATCCGGGCGCGGCCGAGGTCGTGAACATGCAGCCGCCGGCCTATCTGCTGAAGCGCGGCATCCACTCGCTTCCCTGCATCGGCGATGGTCGCCAGTCGGGCACCTCGGGTTCGCCGTCGATCCTGAATGCTTCCCCGGAAGCTGCTGTCGGCGGCGGTCTGGCGCTGCTGAGAACGGGAGACCGTGTCCGCATCGATCTTCGAAAAGGAACGGCCGATATTCTTGCCTCCGACGAAGAGCTTACCGAGCGGCGGGAAAAGCTGGAGGCTGAGGGTGGCTTTCCGATGCCTGAACACCAGACGCCATGGCAGGAAATCCAGCGGGGGATGGTGGATCAGCTGGCCAATGGCATGGTCCTGCAGCCAGCCATCAGATATCGCCAGATCGCGCGCGAGAAGGGCACGCCACGCCATAATCATTAAGTAAGTGAAATCTTACGGACGTTCGAATTTCGCCCTGGCGCTCTCAACCAACGGACGGCAGAAGCACCCTTCCAGGTGATCGTTGACCAAGCCCATGGCCTGCATGAACGCGTAGACCGTCGTCGGTCCAACGAAGGACCAGCCCTGCTTCTTGAGTTTTCTTGAAAGCTCGGTTGAAGTGGCGGTTGTCGGGTTGGCCCTGACGTAGTTGATGTCCAGATGTTGGGGACGTTCGGTTCGGTCGGGTTCGAACGACCAGAAATAGCGCGCCAGCGAGCCGTGCTTTTCGGCCAAGGCAACCGCGCGGCGTGCATTGTTGTAGACCGAGGCGATCTTGCCACGATGGCGCACGATGCCCGGATTGGTCAGCTGTCGGTCGATCTCGCTCTCGTTCCGAGAAGCCAGGTTCTCGAAGTCGAAGCCGGAGAACGCTTCCCGGAAATTGTCGCGCTTGCGCAGTATGGTGAGCCACGACAGCCCGGCCTGGAAACCTTCGAGGCACAGCTTCTCGAATAGTCGGCGGTCGTCGGCGACGGGAAAGCCCCATTCCGTGTCATGGTAGGCCAGATAGTCCGGCAGGCCGCCATGCCAGCCACAGCGGACCAGCCCGTCTTCGCCCACCACCAATCCGTCAGCTACGCCGTTTTCCACGTTCCACCGTTCCCCGGAAAGCTTAATCGCGCCTTTACCAGATTTCTGAACCGCCCGGTAACCACACCGGAATCTTTCCTGACAGGTTCGCATTCTAATGGTTCTGGATTCATATTTCGGAGTGGAGGACTTGGCAGGATAAGGCTCATGCGATCCGTCCGGTGGACGTCTCGCGCATGAGGTACGGAGAAGCGAGATGAGACTGCCTTTCCTTTCCATTTGCGCATTGGGCATTGCTGCCGCTTTCGCTCAGCCGGCGACTGCGAGCGAGCGCTATGGCGAGCGCCCGCCACTGGTCGTCAGTCCAGATCTGTCCGCACCCTGGGTCCTGCAATTGCAGAGAGCACCGGTGGGCGCCCGCCATCATGGCACGCACGGCAACCGTGCATTACCGAATGCACGCGTGGTCGTGTCGGCGCCACCGCGACCGGCGCGACCGCAGGCGGCGACAGTGCCAGCGCCGCAATTCGAAACCAGACCGGCGCTGGTACAAACCGTTGCTGCAGCCGGTGCCGCGGCGCATCAGACGCGGCCTTCCCTCGACCCTCGATTTCTGCCGCAAGTCGTCGCTTATGATGGTCCGCACAAGCCGGGCACCATCGTCGTCGACACCGTTCAGAATTTTCTCTTCCTGGTCGAGGAAGGCGGAACGGCGCGGCGTTATGGCGTCGGAACCGGGAGGCCCGGTTTCGAATGGGCAGGACGGCATACCGTGACCATGAAGCGCGAATGGCCGGACTGGCGTCCGCCTCAATCGATGATCGAGCGCGAACGCAAACGCGGCATTGAACTGCCGGCGCATATGGCAGGCGGACCCGACAATCCGCTCGGAGCGCGCGCGCTCTATCTGGGCTCAACACTCTACCGGATTCATGGCACCAATCAGCCATGGACGATCGGCCGCGCGGTGTCCTCTGGCTGTATCCGGATGCGGAACGAAGACGTGATTGATCTCTACCAGCGTGTGCGGGTGGGCACCGAAGTCATCGTCATTTAGCCAGTCGGGACCTTAGCGGGCAGCGGCGCCTTCATCAGGCGCCGCAGAGCACCGGATCTGGTGTTGCTGCGCTGCAGCATCGTTTCTTTTTTGGTAATAGCCGATTTTAATATATTCCTACTAGCATGGCCTTAGTGCCGGCGTCCCTCCGGGGGGTCCATGGACATTTTCTTGTCTGCATTCTTTCCCTTGGCGCTTGTCGTCATCATGTTCTCGTTGGGCCTCAGCCTGAGGGTCGCCGACTTCGCCAGGATTGTCAGATTTCCGAAGGCATTCGCCGTCGGCGTGTTTGCGCAACTGGTGATGCTGCCGGCGGTCGCCTATGCGATCGCACTCCTGGCGGGACTGTCACCCCAACTTGCATTGGGACTGATGATTCTGTCTCTTTGCCCTGGCGGACCAACGTCCAACATGATGACCAAACTCGCACATGGCGATGTCGCGCTCTCGATTTCGTTGACTGGTGTAACCAGCCTGGTGACCGTCTTCACTATGCCGATCCTGCTCAGCGTCTTCGCCGCGCATTTCATGGGGCTTTCTGCCCCCCAGGTGAACGTGGCCTGGTTGGGGGTTTCGCTGTTTGTGATGATGACTGTTCCCGTGGTCGTCGGACTGTCTGTTCGGCATTTTGCAGAGCGTGTCGCGACACGGATCGAGAAACCCGTTTTCTGTGCGGGCCTTGGATTCTTTGTGCTGGTCGTCATCGGCGCATTGGCACTCAATTGGACGACATTCATCGAGAATCTGGGTCGTCTCGGCCCGAGCGTGATCGGACTGAACCTGGTGCTGCTCGTCGCCGGAATGGGCATCGCGCGTCTATTTGCACTCGATTATGCCCAGGCCACGGCCATTGCCATCGAGACCGGCCTGCAGAACGCCGCACTGGGCATAACGGTCGGCACGCTCATCGTCGAACGCGCCGTCGAACTTCCGCCCTTCAGCCTGCCTTCTGGTGTTTACGGAATCACCATGTATTTCGTTAGCCTGCCCTTCGTGTTCTGGTTACGAAGGCGGATGATGGCAAGGGCGGCCTAACCCGTGGACTGGGCGTCGCGCGGCGCTGGCACTTCGGAAACGCCCGCCGGTTTCTTGCCGCCCCAGGCCCAGTCCAAAAGCTGAACGGTATGGACGATCGGCAGAGTTGTCGCCCCTCCGATCTGGGTCATGCAGCCAATGTTGCCGGTGGATATGAGGTCGGGTCTTGTCGCCTCGATATTCCGGACCTTTCGGTCGCGCAGGCGTGCCGCGATATCCGGCTGGAGGATGTTGTAGGTGCCGGCAGAACCGCAGCAGAGATGCCCCTCCCGCGGTTCGACCACGACAAAGCCAGCGCGCTCCAGCAGATCTTTCGGTGCCTTGGTGATCTTCTGGCCGTGCTGCATCGAACAGGCCGAATGATAGGCGACGGTCAGCCCGGTCGCCGTTGAAGGCGCCGGCAGGTCCAGGCCGGCGAGATATTCGGTCACGTCCTTGGCCAGCGCCGACACCCGTGCGGCTTTCTCGGCATAGACCGGATCCAGCCGCAGCATGTGGCCATAGTCCTTGATCGTGGTACCGCAACCCGAGGCCGTGATGACGATGGCGTCGAGCGCCCCGGCCTCGATCTCCCGCGTCCAGACATCGACATTGTTGCGGGCTGCAGCAAGTGAGGCATCTTCCTTGCCCATATGATGAACAAGCGCGCCGCAACAGCCTTCGCCCTTCGGCACCACCACCTCCACGCCCAGGCGATTGAGCAGCGAAACCGTGGCCTCGTTGATCGCGGGATCGAGGACCGACTGCGCGCAGCCGGTCAGGAGCGCGACACGGCCTCGTCTTTCGGCTTGCGGACGATGTGTGGCGGGCTGTGCGAAGTCCGAAGGGGAGGGTACCGATGCCGGTGCCAGCTCGAGCATCGCAGCAAAAGGTTTCAAACCCGGTATTGCCCGAAACAGGCCTCTGAACGGTCGCCCCAGTCTCGCCAGCCTGAGCGATGCACGAAAACGCGACGGATAAGGCAGAACTGCCGCCAGAACGCTACGCGTCAACCGGTTGAGAAACGGCCTGCGATAGGTCTTCTCGATGTGAACGCGCGCATGATCGACCAGATGCATGTAGTTCACGCCCGACGGGCAGGTCGTCATGCAGGACAGGCAGGAGAGGCAGCGGTCGATATGGGTGACGACCGTGTCGTCGGCTGGCCTGTCGTTCTCCAGCATATCCTTGATGAGATAGATCCGCCCGCGCGGGGAATCGAGTTCGTTGCCAAGCGTCACATAGGTTGGACATGTCGCCGTGCAGAACCCGCAATGCACGCATTTGCGCAGGATCGCTTCCGAGTGGGCGATATCCGGATCGGCGAGTTGCTCGGGCGTGAAGCTCGTTTGCATGTCGGCTCAGAGCATCCAGCTTTCCGGGTTCTTGATCGGCTCGCCCTTGCTGACGGCCTGCAGGCCGACAACCACACGCACGATGATCCAGATGGCTACGGCGAATAGCAGGATGACGCCGATCGCGACGATCATCAGGATTGCTGAGATGATGGCACCGAGAAAGCCGATCCAGAAGGTGCGGATCGCCCATGTGTAGTGGGTCTCGACCCACGGCTCGGCCTTTCCGCGGTTGAGATAGGCCATGACCAGCCCGACCAGCGCGCTGATGCCGACAATGAAACCGACAAGGTAAAGCACGTAAATTGCCTGGATGTTCTGCGGCCCGGGATCGAACCAACCGGACTGGCGCGGTGCGGGGGTGTGGTGTTGTTCGCTCATCGGTCCCTCCTTAAGCAGTGTCTGTCAGCCGGCCATGCGGCCGGGATTAAGTATCCCTTTCGGGTCGAATTGCTCCTTCAGCCGTGCCGACAGCGCGGCAAGGGCAGCAGGTTGCGGCTGGAAGACGGGAATGGCCGCGCGCACCGGAGGAGCCGCACGCACCAGCGTGGCATGGCCACCACCATGGGCGGCGATCAACCCACGCAACAATTCGGCGGCAGGGTCGGTTTCCATCTGGATCCAGATAAGCCCGCCCTGCCAGTCGTAGAACACATCGGCCGCTGCCCGCATCCTCAGCGCCATTACCATGGCATGGCCTTGCGACGGTGTCATCGATACGCGCCACAGAGGTTTTGCATGCGCGATGGAAAACGGTTCGCAATCGCGGATCTGCCGCCAGAGCCGACGCGATGCCTCGGGCCCGATCGCCTCGATCTCGCCTTGGCTGGACAGCAGGCGGTTCAGGCTGCCGACGCGGTAGGCGACGGAGGTCTCGAAACCTTCGACGCGAAAAAGGGTAGAGGCCAATCCCTTCAGTTCGCCGTCGATCACCTTGCCTGTGACTGTTTCAGGCAGATGCGCCGCACCCGAGACCTCAGCGCTCGAGCCCATGGCGGCGGCCATGGCGAAAGCCGCCTGTTCCTCCGTCAGACCGCGTACCGCGACCGTGGTCTCGGTCTCTGCCGCCGGCAATACCTTGAAGGTGATGTCGGTCGCCACGGCAAGTGTGCCCCATGAACCCGCGAGCCCCTTGGAAAGGTCGTAGCCGGTAACGTTCTTGACGACACGCCCACCCGACTTGAACGCCTCGCCACGTCCCGAGACCGCATGGACGCCGAGGACATGATCGCGCGCCGCACCTGCCTTGAGGCGCCTTGGACCGGACAGATTTGCAGCCAGCACGCCGCCGATCGTGCCGCGCCCGGCTACGCCCCCCAGGAGCGGCCCGTAATCCATCGGCTCGAAGGCAAGTTCCTGCCGGTGCTCGGCCAGAAGCGCCTCAATCTCGGCCATTGGCGTGCCGGCGCGGGCCGAGAGAACGAGTTCTTCCGGTTCGTAAAGCGTGACGCCGGTCAGCTTCGACAGGTCGATCGCGTGTTCGGTCTGGGCAGGCCTGCCAATGGCGCGCTTGGTGCCATGACCGAATATCTCGACGGGGGCTTCTTCCGAGACCGCCCAGCGGACAGCCTCAAGGACTTCGGTAGCAGAGGTTGGGGTGAAGGTGGTCATGTTGGACTTCCGCTCACCCCTGTCGTCCGGCAGAGCGCTTGACCGAAACCCGCTCCGAAGCGGACTTCTCTCGCTCAGCTCTCAAATACGCCAGAGCATACAGCATTCAAAACCTCGGAATATCCGGAAACGGCATCTGGCCGCGATGGATATGCATGCGGCCGAGTTCCGCGCAGCGGTGAAGCTGCGGGAAGACCTTGCCGGGGTTCAACAAGTGTCCCGGATCAAACGCGCATTTGACCCGGATCTGCTGGTTGAGGTCGTCTTCCGAAAACATCTCCGGCATCAGGTCGCGTTTTTCCACGCCGACGCCGTGCTCGCCGGTCAGCACGCCGCCAACTTCGACGCAAAGTTTCAGGATGTCGGCGCCGAATTCCTCCGCTTTTTCCAGTTCACCGGGCTGGTTGGCGTCGTAGAGGATGAGCGGGTGCAGGTTGCCGTCGCCGGCATGGAAGACATTGGCCACCCGCAGCCCGTACTTCTCCGACATCTCGCGCATGCCAGCCAGCACCCTGGGCAGTTCCTTGCGCGGGATCGTGCCGTCCATGCAGTAATAGTCGGGCGAAATACGCCCGACCGCGGGAAAGGCAGCCTTGCGGCCTGCCCAGAAGGCGGCGCGCTCTTCATCCGAGTTTGACACCCGGCTGGTGGTGGCGCCGTTCCCGGCCGCAATCTCCTCGACGCGAGACAGAAGCTGGTCGACCTCGGCCTGCGGCCCGTCGAGTTCGACAATCAGCAGCGCCTCGACATCCAGCGGGTAGCCCGCATGGACGAAGTCCTCGGCCGCGTGGATGGCCGGCCGGTCCATCATCTCCATGCCGCCGGGAATGATGCCGGCACCGATAATGTCGGCGACGCACTGGCCGGCCTGTTCGCTGGACGGAAAACCGACAAGGACCGCACGCGCCGTCTCCGGCGCCTGCAGGATGCGCACGGTCACTTCCGTGACCACGCCCAGCAGCCCCTCCGAGCCTGTCATCAGGCCGAGCAGGTCGTAGCCTTCCGCGTCGAGATGCTTGCCGCCGAGGCGCACCACCTCGCCATCCATCATCACCATCTCGATACCGAGCACGTTGTTGGCGGTCAGCCCGTATTTCAGGCAATGCACCCCGCCGGAGTTTTCGGCGACATTGCCACCGATCGAACAGGCGATCTGCGAGGAGGGGTCAGGCGCGTAGTAGAACCCTTCCTGCTCGACGGCCTTGGTGATGCCGAGATTGGTGACACCGGGCTGTGCGACGACGGTGCGGTTGGCATAGTCGATGTCGAGTATGCGGTTGAAGCGGCTCATGACGAGAAGGACGGCATCCTCCAGCGGCAGGGCGCCGCCCGACAGCGAGGTGCCCGAGCCGCGCGGCACGACGCGGATATTTCGATCCGAACAGTATTTGAGGACGCGGGAGACCTGGGCCGTGGTCTCGGGCAACACGACGACCAGCGGCAATTGCCGGTAGGCGGTCAACCCATCGCTCTCGAAGGCGCGCATCGAATTGACCGCATCGACCACGCCCTCGCCCGGAACGATGACGCGCATGTCGGCGACGATCTCCTCGCGGCGCGCCAGCGTCGCCTCGTCGGGTTTCGGCATTGCCGGACCGGACATGTCTCCTCCACCTTGCTCTCGGACGATGTTGCTTTTGCCACTCCGCCTGTGCCCTTATAATGGTTTGAGCGGCCTCAAGGAAACTCCCGATCGGGCGATCCATAGTAGTCTCCGTCCAGCGGAACAGGACATCACGTGCAGAAGACCAATCCAGCAACTCCCCGCGTCGGCCTTTTTGTCACCTGCCTGGTTGATCTCTTCAGGCCGACCGTCGGTTTTGCCGCCATCAGCCTCATCGAGCGGGCAGGTTGCACCGTGGAAGTGCCTGCTGCCCAGACCTGTTGCGGGCAGCCGGCCTACAATTCGGGCGACCGCAAGGACAGCCGGGCAATTGCCGAAAACACGATCCGCGCCTTCGAGGAATTCGACTACGTGGTCGCGCCCTCGGGATCCTGCGCCGGCATGCTGAAGAAGCATTATCCGGGCCTGTTTGCAGGCGATGCGAAATGGGAGGAGCGTGCGCGGGCCTTCTCGGCCAAGGTCCACGAACTTGTATCCTTTCTAGCGGACGAAATGGGCATGACGGCGGTTGAAGCAGAGCTTGCCGCAAACGCGACCTACCACGATTCCTGTTCGGGACTGCGCGAGCTTGGCATTCGGGCTCAACCGCGCCAGCTGCTTTCCACGGTTCGCGGGCTTAAACTGAACGAACTCCCGGAGGCCGATTCCTGCTGCGGTTTCGGTGGCACTTTCTGCGTCAAGTATTCCGAGATTTCCAACGCCATTGTCGAGAAGAAGGCCCGTAACATCGAGGCCACGGGAGCGGACCTGCTTCTTGCCGGCGACCTAGGCTGCCTGATGAACATGGCTGGAAAGCTCAAGCGCGATGGATCGAAGGTCGAGACGCGACACGTGGCCGAGGTGCTTGCCGGCATGACCGACACGCCACCCATCGGCGGAAGGGGCTGAGGCATGGAGATCAAGTCCCCGACCTTCAAGCAGAACTCGCATGACGCGCTCGCCAATGAACAGTTGCAGAAGGCACTGGGCAATGTGCGAAGCGGCTTCATCGACAAGCGCCGAAAGGCAGCCGACCGGCTGCCGGAATTCGATGCGTTGCGTGATGAGGCCAAACGCATCAAGGACCACGCGCTCGCCCATCTCGACCTCTATCTGGAGGCCTATGAGCGGAAGGTGACGGCTTCTGGCGGTCATGTGCACTGGGCCGAAACGGCCGAGGATGCACGCCGTATCGTGCTCGACATCTGCAGGGCATCTGGCGCGCGCACGGTGACCAAAGGAAAGTCCATGATCACCGAGGAGATCGCGCTCAACGATCACCTCGAGAAGAACGGTATCCGGGCCGTCGAAACCGATCTGGGCGAATACATCATCCAGCTGCGTGGCGAACACCCGAGCCACATCATCGCCCCGGCCGTGCATCTCAACAAGGAGCAGGTCGAGAGCGATTTTCGCCGTGTGCATGACCATTTGCCCGTCGCCCGCGATCTGTCGGAGCCGGAATCTCTCTTGAATGAAGCGCGCATGGTCCTGCGCAAGGAATATGTGACGGCCGATGTCGGTATTACGGGCGCCAATTTCCTGGTCGCCGAGACCGGTTCGTCGATCATCGTAACCAATGAAGGTAATGGCGATCTCACCCAGATCCTGCCGAAGGTGCATGTCGTGGTGGCCTCGATCGAGAAGATCGTGCCGACGCTTGAGGATGCAAGCCAGATATTGCGCGTTCTGGCACGTTCCGCCACCGGCCAGGACATGAGCGTCTACACGACGGTATCCACCGGACCGAGGCGAAAGAGCGACCCCGACGGACCCCAGGAATACCACGTCGTTCTGCTCGACAATGGCCGCTCCTCGATGCTGGGCACGGAGTTCCAGGACATGCTGCGCTGCATCCGCTGCGGCGCCTGCATGAATCATTGTCCTGTCTATCACGCTGTCGGCGGCCATGCTTATGGCTGGGTCTATCCCGGTCCGATGGGCGCCGTGCTGACGCCCTCGCTGATCGGGGTCGACAAGTCAGGCCATCTGCCAAATGCGTCGACGTTCTGCGGGCGTTGCGAGTCGGTCTGTCCGATGAGAATTCCGCTGCCCAAGATGATGCGCCACTGGCGCGAGCGCGAATTCGAGCGGCGTCTCAACCCCTTCTCGCAGCGCTTCGGGCTCAAGTTCTGGGCCTTCTTCGCGAGGCGTCCGGGGTTGTACAAACTGGGCACTGGGCTAACGACGCCACTGCTTTCGCTTCTGGGCGGCCGCAAGAAAAGGCTGCGGCGGCTGCCTTTCGCAAGCGGGTGGACAAGGTTTCGCGACCTGCCGGCGCCGGAAAGCCGGACCTTCATGCAGCAATGGCGCGATCGCGAAACGCAAAAGCAGGAGGCACATCGTTGAGCGGTCGCGAGGCTATCCTGGGCAAGGTGCGTCGAGCACTGGGTGTCGACGCCGAAGATGGGGCCCGTGGCGACACGGTTGAAAAACGTCTTGGCCGCCCGCCCGAGGGCATCATCCCTGAACGCGGGCAGGTGGCGGATGCCCGCAGGGTGAAGAGTTTTTGCGCGGAGGCCGAGGCCGTTCACGCCACCGTCAAGAAGGTGAAGGACCACAGCGCGGTTCCAGCCGCCGTTGCCGCCTATCTGCGATCAAAGAACTTGCCCGCCGAAATCAGGATGGGCGCCGACCGGCGGCTGGCCGCGATGCCCTGGACCAAACAGAAAGCGCTGACGGTGAGGCCTGGTCCCTCCGATGGCGACGATCTGACCGGAGTCAGCCATGCCTATGCCGGCATTGCCGAGACCGGCACTGTCGTGCTGTTGTCCGGCACGGACAATCCCACCACCATCAACTTCCTGCCCGAGCACCACATCGTGGTTGTCGAGGCCAAGGACATCGCGGGGAATCTCGAGACGGTGATCTCGAAGGTCAGACGGAAATATGGACGTGGAGAGATGCCGCGCACGCTCAACATGATCACCGGTCCCTCCCGCTCGGGCGACATCGAGCAGAAGCTGCTCCTGGGCGCACATGGGCCGCGCTCCTTGCACCTGATCGTGGTCGAGGGGTGAGTGGCACACGGCGTGCATTTCGAGGAAGCGGCCGCGCCTGACGGCATGAGGCTCTATGCAATCGGCGACGTGCATGGCCGCGCCGACCTCCTGCGACGGGTCCATGACCGCATTGACGCGGAGATCGCACGGGACCGGCCGGATGACTGGCGGGTGGTTCATCTTGGCGACTATGTGGACCGGGGCGCGGACAGTTGCGGGGTCATCGACTTCCTGGTGCGGCGCATGGAGCAGGACCCGCGTCACGTCGCTTTGATGGGCAATCACGAGGAGCGCTTCGCCATGTTCCTCCAGGATGCTGCGGAATGGGCGAATTTCATCAATTTCGGTGGCCGGGAGACCGCGCTGTCCTATGGTGTGGATCTCGACGCCTATGGCGAGGAGGCGGCAGCGCAACGGGCGCTGGCGGCAGCGGTGCCGAAGGACCATGTCCTTTTCCTCGACCGGCTTCAGCTATCAGCGACGTTCGGAGACTTCTTCTTCTGCCATGCGGGCATCAGGCCGGGGGTGCCGCTCGATCGGCAGACGCAGGCAGACCTTGTCTGGATCAGGAGAGAGTTCCACGACCATCAGGACCTTTATCCGAAGGTGATCGTACACGGGCACACGCCGGTCGCCGCACCCGATATTCGGCCAAACCGCGTCAATCTCGACACGCTTGCCTACGATAGCGGTATTCTTACGGTGCTTGTTGTGGATGGAACGGATAAGCGCCTCTTCGCGACGGAAGAGGGCTGACAGTCAGTCCATGTTTGGCGACACGCCGTAGCCGTCGATCACGACATGCTCGCCTGCGGCATCGGCCGAGTAGATGCCCGCGCCCCAAAGCACGATACCGGACAACATGAACAGGGAGAGGAAAGCGGCTCGCACGGGCGTCATCGTCTTCTCATCAACGGTAGTCTGCATTTATGTCTACGCCGGTTACCATTTGGTTTCCGTCGCCATTAAGGACCGTTAAACGGACCAACTCGGGTAGAGGTTCCAGTTTTTCGGGCAATGCGCGGTTCCCCCAACTCGTGTAACCGTGCAGTGGCGGGTATCTATGTCGGGACTTTGAACCGCGCCAGCGAAAAGGTTTCGTTACCGGCATATTTCTGTTGGCGTTGCAGTTGTGCAACTTTGTTTGCTTGCGGAAAGACGGGACGACCATGGCTTTGCAGAACCGTGTCGATGTCTTCGGCGCCCTTCATGCGGTGTCGGACCGTGGCACATTCACGGGGAATCGCGGCGTGATCCACGATCCGGCAACGCCAACGCTGCTGAAGAGGCGCTGGTCGACCAAGGCCTGGATCGTCTGCGCGCTCGAGCATCCGCGCGGGATACGCCGTGATCCGATGGGCAGAAACGCGCGATCGGGCGGTGCGGGCTGGACCGAACTTTTCTTCCTCGACGAGGTGACCGCTATCGCGGCGGGGCATCGTCCCTGTTTCTACTGCCGACGCGAGGCGGCGCGGGCCTTTGTTGCTGCCTGGCGGGCAGATGCAGGTGACCCAGGCTTGCCGCTTCCGGAGCTCGACCGTCGGCTGCATGGCGAGCGCCGCGTCTCCGGCGGCGCGACACGCCGCCTCGAAGTGGCCCAACTCGCCGATCTGCCCGAGGGCGCGGTGGTGACCGCCGGTAAGCGGGCTTACGCCCTGCGACAAGAAAGGTTTTTGCCCTGGACCTTCGCCGGATATGGCGCGCCGATCGACGTTCAAGACCTTGCCGGCTTGAGGCTTGAATTGCTGACGCCGCCATCGACGCTTGCCGCGTTGCGGACTGGCTACCGACCGGCCTGGCATCATAGCGCCCAGTCTTGACCCGAGGCATCGGCTGGCGCATTGCGGGCCATGCGCGCGAACTACAAAATGCAGCGGCTTCACGTGACAGACGACCTCGCCGGCGGTGCGTCCTTCATGCTTGGTCGCGACCAGAGCCATTATCTTGCCAACGTCCTGCGGATGCGCGAGGGCGCCGAAGTGCTGGTCTTCAACGGCCGTCACGGCGAGTGGCGCGCGATTGTCGATGCGGTTGCCAAGAAGGCGGTATCGCTGCGGTGCGAAGAACAGACCCGGCCACAGCCACCCCTCCCGGATTTTCTCTATGCCTTCGCGCCGATCAAGGCCGGACGGCTGGACTATCTCGTGCAGAAGGCCGTCGAGATGGGCGCTGGCGTGCTGCAGCCGGTGCGTACCCATCACACGCAGCTGTCCAAGATCGGGCGCGAGCGGCTGGAAGCCAACGCGCTTGAGGCGGCGGAGCAATGCGGCATCCTAGCCGTCCCGGAGGTGCGGGACATGGTCACCTTCGATGCCATGCTGTCGGGCTGGGATCCGGCTCGCCGGCTGATCTTCTGTGACGAAAGCGCGGAAACCAACAACCCGTTGCCTATCCTTGATCGGGTCGAGGAGCGGCTGCTGGGCTTGCTGGTGGGGCCGGAAGGGGGCTTTTCTGAAGACGAGCGGCGGCAGTTGCACGCGCTTCCGTTTGTGACCTCGATCCCGCTTGGTCCACGCATCCTGCGCGCCGATACCGCAGCGGTTGCCGCGCTTGCCGTTATCCAGGCCACGATCGGGGATTGGTAGCGGCGCAAAGCCATTATCAGCAAGGCTTTACCAGGCATCACGATTTTTCGCTTGATCGCGTGGCGGGCTTTCGTCCATCAAGCGCGCGTCCAGTCTTCCGCCGGCGGGTTCGAAAGGTTTCTTGATGGCGCGTGACACCACCGATTTCCAGCCGATCGAACGGCAGGACGAACTGGTCGATTACATCGCTGCCGGCTGCAAGCCGCGCGAGCAATGGCGAATCGGCACAGAGCACGAGAAATTTCCTTTCTATGTCGACGGCAACGCGCCTGTTCCCTATGGCGGTGAACAGGGCATCAAGGCGTTGCTGGAAGGCATGCAGAAGACGCTCGGATGGGACCCCATCGTTGATGCGGGTCACATTATCGGTCTGGTCGAGCCGACCGGGCAGGGCGCCATCAGTCTTGAACCGGGCGGCCAGTTCGAGCTTTCCGGGGCGCCGCTGGAGACGATCCACCAGACCTGCCGCGAGGGCAATGCGCATCTGGCCCAGCTGCGCGAGATCGCCGAGCCGCTCGGCATCCGCTTCCTTGGCCTCGGTGGCAGCCCGAAATGGACGCTGGCGGAGACGCCGCGCATGCCGAAATCCCGCTACGACATCATGACCGCCTACATGCCGAAGGTCGGCAAGCACGGGCTCGACATGATGTACCGGACCTGCACCATCCAGGTGAATCTCGATTTCGACAGTGAAACCGACATGCGCCGCAAGATGCAGGTTTCGATGAAGCTGCAGGCCCTGTCGACGGCGCTTTTTGCCAATTCGCCCTTCACGGAAGGGCGCCCGAACGGGCTGCAATCGTGGCGCGGCGAGATCTGGCGCGACACCGACAACCAGCGCGCAGGCCTGCTGCCCTTTGTCTTTTCGCGTGATTTCGGCTTTGCCGACTATGTCGAATGGGCGCTCGACGTGCCGATGTATTTCCTCATCCGCGAGGGAAGATATTTCGACTGCACCCACGTGACCTTCCGCCAGTTCATGAATGGCGCCCTGAAGGACAGCGTGCCGGACGGCATGCCGACCATGGGCGACTGGACGAACCATCTGTCGACGCTGTTTCCCGACGTGCGGCTGAAGCGCTTCCTCGAGATGCGCGGCGCCGACGGCGGGCCATGGCGCCGCATCTGTGCATTGCCGGCATTCTGGGTCGGACTTCTCTACGACGACGCGGCGCTCGACCAGGCCGAGGCGCTGACCCGCGACTGGACCGTCGAGGAGGTGGAGGCGATGCGGAATGCCGTGCCGGTGGAAGGGCTCGACATGGTCTTCCGCAACAGGACGCTCAACCAGATTGCCCGCGACGTGCTGGATATTTCCAGGCTGGGACTTGCCAACCGGAACCGTCTGAACCGCGAGGGTTATGACGAGACGGGCTTCCTGGCCCCGCTCGAGGAGGCTGTGGCGCGCGGCACCACGAGCGCGCAGGAAATGGTGCGGGCGTTCCACACCCGCTGGGGCGGCTCGATCGAGCCTGTTTTTCTGGAATACGCGTACTAGACGGCGTCGCCCGCCTTCGCCGCTTCGACCTGACGACATAGTTCGGCTATCTCCTGGGCGTTGGTGACGCGCTCGAACCCCACCCGGTGGTTGCGGATATGCGAGCGGTCCGAGGCATTGCGCTGCACCAGCCGCACGTTGCGCCAGCCGTCCTGGAAGGTGCTGCGTTCGCTCAGCCAGGCGAAATTGACCGTCTGCAGGCCGCGCAGATCGGATGGCACGATTTCGATGTCGTGCACCGGATAGCAGTCGAGCCCCCGATAGACGGTGAAGCCGAAAAGCTGCGGCCAATGCGCGATGATGGCCCGTCGGGTCGTCAGCGTGTACCACGTGCCTTCCCGCACCATGCGCATTCCCAGCGGTCCCGACAGGCCGATGACGATGCCGATCGCGATCCAGACGAGCAGGCCGACCGGGCTTTCGTCTCCCCAGACAGGTTCCGCCCCTTCATGATGAAGCCACGCTTCGACAGTGAAGAAGCCGATGAAGCCGAGGACGAAGGCACCGAGCAGAAGCGTGCCCATCTCGCCGCCCCGCCAACTCATTCGAGGGTCGGGCCGGCCTTGCCAGAGGATAAGCTCGTCCGGATCGAGATAGGGGCGCCACAGGGGCGAAGGCTGCGTCCCGCCCATGCTCATGATCCTGCCTCCCCTGGAGCCGATTTCCCGCTTTCGTTCAGGATCGCGCGACGGGCGCGCCACTTCTTGACCAGCGCCCACCCGGTCACAGGCGGACCGAAGATGAACAGGGCCAGCGCCATAGAATTGTTGCGCGTGTGCTGGGTCCGGTAGCCGCCTTCCCAAAGCATCCAGATCGTGAACACAGCCATCGGTAGGGAAATCAGGAAGCCCAGGGACAGGATAGCGAGACCAAGCCGGGTCTCCAGAAAGGACAGCGTTTGCGCCGTTTCGGGCAGGCCCGGATGCACCGCCGCGACACGCACGCGGATCGCGGCCTCCAGATCGTCGAGCAGCGCATCGGGATCGGGCATCTGGAACTGCGACATCGGGTTGGGGACCATTTTCTGGGCGATCCGAAAGGCCTGACCGTTGCGCAGGATCAGGTGCAATTCGCGCAGCGCATATTCGCCACTCATCTCAAGCGACGCAATTTCCGACCACGCCACGAAAAAGCTGCGTGACAGACCGGTAAGCGGCACCGACGGACCTTCGCGAATGCTGATCCCGCCGGCTTCGAGCCGCCAGCAATGCCGCCGAAAACCATTTGCCGCGGACAGGCCGATGGCAATTACCGTAGCCGGCAAGACAAACGCCATGATCCGGCCGGCATCGTGGTAGTTTTCGACGATTATGGCCTGCCAGATGCCGACCCCGAACCCGGCCAGAGACAGGACCAGCAGGAAGAAGACCCGGCCGGGGCGACGGACCGTGGCTCGGTATTCCGTCATGCCTGGACGTCCCTGGCGGGAGTCGCCGATGCTGCCAGACTGCATGGACTGCACATCAACCTTCGTCTCCATGCAGGCTGGACCGGACCAGCCCGAAGTGCCCCAGGGTCGGCGGAAACCGGAAAAGCAAATCTGCCCGACGGCGCAGGATTATCAAATGCTATTTTTGTCATGGGGCGCATTTGGTTTGGGCTGTCTTGTTTGGCTGGGGCAGTGGGGCTTCGACATGATGCTGGGTTGGTGGGGGACGCTCGCCAACGTCTCGCCCCACGGCGCCCGCCTCTGTCCTGCCGGATGCCTGCCCTCCGCTATGGCTCCGGGCGTTCGTCACTCTGGAAGCCAAGCGTTGCACTCTATGGCGCCCCCTCTGTCCTGCCGGACATCTCCCCCACAGGTGGGGAGATTGGCAGCTCCACCGACGCCGCCCCCTTCTGCAACGTTGCCGATTGGCGAAACCGGCCGCGCCGGCTGATCGCCCCCCGTGTGGGGGAGATGTCCGGTAGGACAGAGGGGGGCGTGAAGGACGCGGCATTTCGTGCCTTCGCTCACGCGCCGTACGCCGCTTGCGCGGCTGGCGCTCCGCGGGGGCCTCGCGAAGGCTCGGACGCCCGGTCGGGCTTGCGGCCTGCGGCCGTATTTCTCTCC
>Ga0213835_101195_pt1 | contig 17452 bp, 14 predicted proteins | sample SWPATP01_FD_160576 | JGI IMG/M metagenome (GOLD analysis project Ga0213835, IMG submission 160576) | Coastal seawater microbial communities from Marineland, Florida, United States - SWPA TP0 #1 | ecosystem: Environmental > Aquatic > Marine > Coastal | place: USA: Florida | collected 2016-08-05 | reverse complement strand
GCCTCATCTCCTTTAGCAACTTCACCTTCCAAATCTGTGATATCTGCCATGAGCATATTCATATTCACAACACCAATCACAGGTGCTTTCAGCCCATTAATCAATACACTTCCTGAATTGCTCAAACTTCTGCTGAATCCATGTACATAACCAACCGGAACAGTTGCAATTTTTGTTTTCCGTTGGGTCAAGAAGGAAGTCCCGTACCCGACAAATCGATTAGCCGCGACATCTTTAATGCTCATCACCTTACTTTTCCAGCTAATCACGCGTCGTAGTGGATCCGTTGCGTACTCGTCTCCGTTTTGCTCCATTACATCGTGCATGAACGTTTCACGGTTTGGCCACATCCCGTATTGAGCAATTCCAATTCTAACCATATCCATGATGGTTCGCGGATATCGGATAGCCGCAGCGGAGCACGCCGTATGAAGCTTCTTATAGGTTAAGCCCGCTTTTTGAAGTTTTTTAACTGTGCGTACAAAAAGACTTAATTGATTTTTAATCCGCAAATAATTGCTAATACTTTCGGCTCCGGCAAAGTGCGTGCAAATTCCCTCAATCACAAAATTATGATGATGCTCCAGCAAAAACGTTAATACATCCGGCAATTTTTCCTGTGAGATACCTGTGCGATGCATTCCAGTTTCGAGTTCGAGGTGTATATGAGCCGGCTTGCCGATTTCATCAGCGTATTGTTTTGCCGACTGCAACCTGAAAATATCAAACACATAAAATGAGACTCCATGCTCAATAGCCCACGCTATGGCTTCATCCTCAATCATCCCCATAATCATTAGCTCGGTTTCTTCATGCTTAACCTTGAAAGCTCTATAGGCTTCGTCAGCACTAAAAACTGAGAAATGATCGATTCCGGATGACTCAGCAAGGGGAATAATCTGTTCGATGCCATGACCATAAGCATTCCCTTTTATTACAGATGACATCTTTGTGTCATCTCCAAATCTGCTTTTCAGATAGTCAATATTGTGAGTTAATGCACTTTTGCTAATTTCTATATGGGAACTGTGAAACATTCGCTACGTTTTTTCTTTTATGGGGATGGATGCATTGGCTGATTCCATCCATAATTGGCAACATTTGATATAAATTGATACTACTGTTGGGATAATTTCATCGGGAAAATCATAGTCTGGGTGATGTAATTGGGGATGATTATTTCCTGAGCCTATACCGAACATAGCGCCCGGCATGATGCGCGTGAAACGCCCGAAATCTTCACTCCAACCAAAAGGTGAATCTAATGGAGGTACTTCTAGTCCTAAGTCAGTGGCACTTTGCGCTACAAGCGTAGTAAGATCAGGGTTATTGTCTGTCGTTTCAAATCTCTCGGTTTCAGTAACATTAACCTTAAGCAAATTAGCTTGCGCTATCTCGTTTACATGCGCTTTGACTTGCGTGACGATTTCGTCCATCACTGCCGTATTTTCTGCGCGTACTGTAGCCATGACTACAGCCTCGCCTGGCGATGTACCAAAAGCCACTTCCCCGATACGAGCATGAACTATCGTAAGCAGGCTTCCATCATCCAACCTTTTTCGGTCCGCTTGAACGTGCTCTAAGTAAGATAACAACTCAATAACAGCCTTAACGGGCGATATTCCATCTTCGGGATGCGCTGCATGGCTCGTTTTTCCCTTTAACGAAATAATCATTCCTGTTGATGCTTTTGCAAAAACACCTTCCTTTAATAATACTTTGTGCTTCGGGTACCCGGGCAAATTATGAAAAGCGAGCATTGCAGACGGTTGAATTGATTCTAGTAATCCACTCTCGATAATCTTTGCCGCGCCCTCCCCTGTTTCCTCAGCAGGTTGAAATAATAGACCAATCCGAGCTTCATTTTTTAGATTTTGTAGAGAAAGCCATTTACCAAGACCAAGTAGAGCCGCCATGTGACCATCGTGTCCACATTTATGACCTACTCCAACTGTGTGAGAAACATAGTCTGTATTAATGGAGTCTTCAATGGGAAGGGCATCAAGCTCAGCACGAAAAAGGATTAACGGACCTCGCTTTCCGAAAATGGCAACAATCCCATTTCCTCCAATATTAGTATGTAGTTGGGCTGGATTTAATGTTTTCAGGATTTCAGAAACATACTCTGCTGTGTTTTTTTCCTGACCGGATCGCTCAGCTAACTGATGAAGCCTTCGTCTGAAATCAATCAATTCTTGGATTGTATGTTGGAGAAACTCATCCATTCAGTAACATTAAATGTAGATTGGCCCGAGGACTATTCGGGGATCGGGATAGCGTAGCATGGCTTCTTTCAGTTCTTCTTCGGAGACCACACCCGGCATATCCGGTTCAGAAGGTTCTGCGATAGACAGCTGAAAGTGCAAGTGAGGAATCCATCCCCCGTTTTCCGAACGATCTCCTAATTCAGCAATCTGCTCTCCTTTTTTGAATCGCATGCCTTTCTTCAGACCATCAATGGAGCGTAAACTTAAATGTCCATAAAGCGCAAAAAGGCGATGCCCATTATATTGGTGCTCTGTAATGATTGTACCGCCGTAATCTAATGGCTTATCATTATTTCGAAATCCCCAAATGAAGCCGTCATCAAAGGCAAAAACAGCCGAACCTGCCGGACTCCAAATATCTACGCCCATGTGGATGAAACGTTTCCTTTCAAACAATGGAGAAGTGTATATATTGGGGCGACGCTCCAGATATCCCCCTGCCCCTCTGAGTTCAAGTGCTTCTTCGCTATGATCGTAGCCTTTCGAAAGATCGATTGTCGCTAAAGGTCCGGAATAATCCATGACAGGATGAAAATTGAAAACTTGGAATGGAGTCATAAAAATGAATCTAAAGTGATGATATTATTCAATGATTTTATCAATATAATTTGAGTTCATGATACCAAGAGCTCCCATGTATTTAAGCTGAAATCGCACCATATCACCCACTTTATACCCGTTGATGTTATCTCCAACATCTACAACCAACATATCAGAACTTGCATCAACAATGGTGATATCATCATTAACGGGAACTAAAAATTTCGGGTCGATATCAAGGTAACCGATATCCAAAATAGCACGATGACTTGTTTTGCCAATCAGATTTTCATCGATCACTGCTTTTTCACCAAAAGGATCATTCCCTAAATCTCCACTCGGAACAACCGGCTTAACATAAAGCTCTATAATCTGAGAGAATAATTCCATTACCGAAGATTCCATTCCCTCAATGGTTTTTCCGGTGAATAAATCGAGAGCAAAATACATGGCTTCCCCAATGCGAAAATGATTTACTCCATCAGGAATCTGTTTTTTTAGCAAAAGAGGAACCGTAACGGAAGTCCCACCTGAGATATACGGGATTTCCTTATTGAACTTAAGCTCAATAATCTGTTTGTATAGCGCTAGTTGAATGAGCTTATCTGTATTGGGCATTACACCGTGCAAACAATTCAGGTTCGTACCTAACCCACTGATAGAAATGTTGGGTAGTTCAAAGATTTGCTCATAGAAGCTAAGCAAATCATCACGTAACACTCCTTCACGTAAATCTCCCATTTCTATCATGATCATGAGCTTGTGCGTTTTTCCCTGTCTCTGTGCTTCTTCAGAAAGTAGCCGTATTGTGCCTATATCTGACACAAAACTGACATCGGCAAAGCGAATGATATCCTTAATAATTTTCCTTGGAGGTGGCTTGATATACACCGTTTGCACTTCAGGATTCAATTTCTTTACAACCGCTAAATTGCTAATTCGTGAATCGTGAATTTCGCGAACACCTAAATCAATAATCTCTTTAATTAATGCCTCATTGCCACAAAAAAGCTTTGTAACAACACCCCACTCAATCTTTCTTTCCAGAAAGATTTCATTCAGAAAATTATAATTGTGAGCGAGTTTGTCGCGATAAATTTTTAGATATGCCATGCTATCTGTTTAGTCGCATTTCGAGGTATTTATTCGTGAAACCTAATTTTTCATATAAATATCGCGCCGGGTTATCTGGCTCTACATGTAAAGCAATACTACCATTTGCTGTCTTCATTACCTCTTCCATCAATGAACGACCGAGTCCTTTCCCACGATATCCCCCATGTACAGCAATATAAACAAGTAAATTTTCCGGGATGTAGCCATCCATTCCTGTTTCGTTCACAATAACAGCACCACAAAGCTCACTGTTTTCTTTGTTTCTAACCGTTACAATAAAGCCTCCGTACCCCGGTTCCTCACTTAATGCATAGTTGATGCACTTTTTGATATCTTCTTTTTTATCACCATACTGCTCGAGGTGGTGATACAAAAATTCTGCAATTTCTTCTATATCATGTCTGTTAGGGGCGTAATTGTGTGGTTTAATGATGGTATAATCGAACATAAACTCCATAATTTCTCTAAGTGATTAATTATCAATGCTAAAATAAGGTTTTACAGCGCTAAAAGACAGTTTTTTATGGTAAAGACAGGTAAAACAATTTGAACTTACACTTTATATAGTGACATTCGTCAAATACATTTCATTAGCAATTTTTTTCAAATGAAATGCTTTCATAGAAGTATTTTAGCTTTTTATGATTACTGAATACATAACTCTCAAACACTACAATCCATGAAAGTCTTTTTAAAGATTAAAACGCTAATCATTGCGACTACGCTTTTATTTAGCACCAATCTTCAAGCGCAATCCATAGAGAACCCAACAGTCAATATGGAAGTCGTTCAAAAGATCATTGAAGAAGGTACAGAGCGCTCTCGTATTATGGAATTTGCAAGTTGGCTCACCGATGTTATTGGGCCTCGATTAACAAATTCACCTCAAATGTATCGTGCAAATGAGTGGACAAAAGAAACCCTGCAAAGTTTTGGATTAGATGAAGTTTGGCTTCACGAATGGGGTCCGTTTGGAAAAGGCTGGGAGTTAAATCGATTTGCCGTACATGCGCATAGTGAGTATGGAAGTTTTCCAATTATTGGCTATCCAAAGGCTTGGTCGCCCGGTTTTGATGAAGTTGTTAGAGGTGAAGTCATTTATTTGAGATTAGATAGTGAAAGAGATTTTGATTATTACAGGGGGAAACTTACAGGTAAATTTGTAATGATTGAGGAACCGGCAACTCCACAACAAGGCTGGGATCCTGTTGCAAGAAGAAACTCCGATGAGCGCTTGCTCCAATTAGCGAATGCAACGCAACGTATTGTACAGCAAACCGGCCCCACAACACCAAATGTGGTTGCTTTAGCGCGTCAACAAGCTGCCTATGAACGTGCTCAATTTTTATTTGAGGAACAACCGCTTGCTATCATCGACCAAAGTTACCGTGGTTGGGGCGGACAAGTAGCTATAGCCGGAGCTACATTGCCGAGTAGCCCGGACATTCCATGGACAGAGCGCCCACGTCCGCATGAAATTGACGCTCCTATGCCTATCCCACAGATTTCATTTGCTCGTGAGCATTACGGTAGAATTTTCAGAATGCTTGAAAAAGGGATCCCCGTTGAATTAGAAGTGGATTTACAGGCAACCTTTCAAACCGAAAATCTCATGGCGCATAATACCCTCGGGATTATTCGTGGAACAGACCCTGAAATCGGAGATGAGTTGGTTATTATTGGAGCGCACCTCGATTCGTGGCATACCGGCACCGGAGCAACCGATAATGCTGCCGGTTCAGTTGTGATGATGGAGGCTATGAGGATTTTGAGTGCAATTGGTGTTCAGCCACGCAGAACTATCAAAATTGCCCTTTGGAGTGGCGAGGAACAAGGGCTATGGGGAGCACGACATTATGTTGAGGATTTTCTCGCTGAAGTAGAAGGAAGTGTATTCCAAAGTAACCGCATCCGGCCAAAAGAAATGTACGATATGGTTTCTGCTTATTATAATGTTGATAATGGTACAGGACAAATCAGGGGGATTTTCCTTCAGGAAAACGAAGCACTCCGCAAACTCTTCCGCACATGGATGATTCCTTTTGAGGATTGGGATGTCGGAACCGTTTCATGGATAAGTGTGGGCTCAACCGACCACGTACCATTTGATCGCGTTGGTATTCCGGGCTTCCAATTCATTCAAGACCCCATTGAGTATTTCACACTCACCCACCACAGCAACATGGACACCTTTGAGCGCCTTATTCCACAAGACTTAATGCGCAACGCCATGATTGTCGCCGCCTTCGCTTACCACACCGCCATGTTAGACGAAAAACTCCCTAGAAAGAATAATGTAGAGATTGTGGAGTAAAGCGAAGAACTGACTTTTCCTTTCCCCAACCCTTGGAGGATTATTTTATATTATCGCATTTCGATTAAAGATAATCCTCCAGGGGTTTTATTTTGCTCAGTTCTTGCCACCATCCCCACTGCTTCGACTACACGCCGGATTGGGTTGGTTGCTCTTAGCGCATCACGAGCCCGGCATTCCGCTACAATTGACAGAGTTGTTCTATTCATCGGTAGATTGCTTTAATAGGTCATTCCGGAAAGCCCGCTGAGATGTTAGAAGCTCTAAAAAATGTTTATGGCTTATCCGGAATCCGGTTGTTAAAAAAACAAAGAACGCAAGAAAGGAAAAGATATCGAAGTTTTGGTTTAAACTCAGACCTAGTTCAAGCAACCAGATCCCGGATAAACCATCGGCTATTTCCATGTAATTTGCATCCCAATGGGGTTTTCCGGGATGACAGATTTAGAGAAGGGATGTAGTAATTAAGCACATGTCTTTTTATACGGAAAGGAAAATAGCCCTGAAGAGCCTGCCCCGGTTTACCGTGGGGGCGTTGCATTGACTAGCGTGGGGCAGCGTCCCACGCGGAGGGTGAAGCGGCAAGGAGGTCATCGAGATGCAATCAACCAACCCTTCGACTACATGCCGGATTAACTTGGGTGCCCTTAGCGCATCACGAGCCCGGCATTCCGCTCACCATGACGAGGTGACCGTTAACCATTGTTTTCAACCGCAGAGGACGCAGTGTGACACGGAGTTCTATCTTAACTCTGTGAAACTCCGTGCACTCTGTGGTTTAAATATTACCGATTAGCGTTTGGTGCGTTTCAGGTAAGAAAAGCCCCTCCAATGTATTAAGTAATAGCGCAGATATTAGTACCTCAGGGCAACGAGGTGGGGTTATGCTTGGGAGGTAAACAAAATAGTACCATGACGATGCTACTTTATGTAAAATCCTCCATAAGCTATTCCCATTGTCTTGCCGGATAGGATTGAGTTACGTATTTTCGGGTATCGTCTTTTTTTATTTCCTTTATCATGTTGCGTATGCGTCGTTTTGGATTTGTTTTGCTTGTGTGTGCCTTGGTTGGCATGCCTGCTTCTTGTGGCAAAGATGCTCCATCAGCTCCGACTCCCCAACCCAATCGACCTTCTACGATCACCTGGAGCCCTACACAGGCTATTGATGGGCAGGAAACCATTTTTACCCTGCGCGTAACCGACGCCGATGGGCTGGATCGGGTGGTAGTAAAAGGGCTGGATTCAGAATTTTTTGTAGAATTCACGCAGATCAACGCTGAGCTTTTGATGGAACAGATTCCTAAAACATACCAACTTGAAAATGCCTCTGCGGTTAACCATCGCTACGATATCACCGCAATTGACCGGCTCGGCGAGCAGGTGTCCCGTCAGCAGATAGTTACCATCCAACCCGCCCCTATCTCAAATATGCCGCCAAACATAAATGTGAGTGTTAGCTACAACAGAAACTGGCAAGAAGACCCAATAAACTTTAGAATAATCGCAAACGACGACTTCAAAGAACTAAGCCAAATAAAACTAGACTTTGGAGACGGAAACATAAACCAATTTAACGTAAACAAAAAATCAATAGACACAGTACTAACACACCAATACCTCCAAGGAGGAGAATTTTTTTGGAACGCCCTAGCAAAAGACACAGAAGGACTAACAGGACAAGACAGTGGAGAAATAGCCATAACACCACTATTTAACATAAACATAGACACAAATAAAATAACATACGTCGGAACAATAAACGGCGACATAGTAGAACCAGATAATACTGCCCGAATGAAATTCACAAGCAGAGACGGCTCAATAGTAAAACAATTCGAAGCACAAAACGGACAAATAACAGGAAGAATACCACTTGGAGAATTCGAAGTAGAATACTTATCAGATTACAGCAAACTTTCAAGAATGAAAGTAAACAGAAACTTCTACCCTGACGAGTGGCAATACCTAAGCTTTATGGGAGTAGACGGAGGAGAGCCAGGACAATCAAGCTTCGTAGAAAGAGGATATCCTGCAAATAATCAATCACTAAGACCTAGCGATCAAAACTGGTACTTCAACGTAACAGGAGACATAAACACAAGAGCAGAAACAGTAAAAGGAGCAATAGCAGACCAAGGATGGCTAGGACCACAAAGATTCATACCAGCAGACGAACTCTTATATATGATGACTCATCAAATGAACGATGCAGGAATTTTAAGAGTTCCAAGAACAAAAGACCAAGCAGGAAATGAACTAATACAATACTTAGTATACAACAAAGGAAACCCTGCAATGAGCTGTGAAGGATGGGACGCGGCTTCTGAAAGACCTGAAACGTGTGTAGATCAAAAAAGCATAGAAAGAGGAAATATAGATCCTAGTGATCTTCCAGATGGAGGAGTAAACCCTCCGGGAGTAATACCAAGAAACCCACAAATAGCAGAGCAAAGTTTTGATAACTATGTTGCATTAATGAAAAGTATATTTAATAGTGACATTGTTGCAGGAAACCCGTATAATACACAAATAGTGAAAGGATACTCTCCAGAACTAACAGAATACTTAAATGGATGGTATGTACCAACAAATACTGATCTAGTTATACTTACACTTCCAAAAGATAATGTGTTCTTTATATCGCACAATCAAGGTGCTGGAACAGAATTTTACAATTCAGGCGTTGCTTTTGGCGACTCGTTTCAATATACTAGAGCTAGCAGCATGTTTGTGCCTGGACAAAACTTACCTGGTTTTTTAAACGAAGCAACGCACTGGTTCTCATCAAGAGAAGGGTTTCCTTGTGTATATTCTATAAGAGATAGAACTGGTGGAACTTGTGGAGGTGTAGACTTTCCTTCTGGATTTACAGATCTTGACATAATATTTAATAAAATTGCTGCAAGCTTTGGAGCATACTCACAAAAACAAAAAACAGGATTTGAAAGAGAAGTAAATGCAGCGGGCTCAAATAGAGATGGATTTACAATAACGCTCCCAAGAAACTAAAACAAAAACCGGCACGAGTTTGTTACACTTTTTCGAACACCCCTACCGCAGGGGTGTTTTTTTTGTTGACATACCTAACATCCATGTTGATTGGTAAATGGTTTAAAGTATCGCCATTCTCCCGAAGGGTCGTGACAAGTCGAGAGCGGAGCTGCGGTTAGGTTTAGGAGGTAAACAAAAAAATAGTAAGTAAGGAGTCAGGGTGAGCGGAGCAGTGGATTGGGATGTAAAGTTAGAATTATGATACTTGTCCACTGCGTCCATTCGACTTCGCTACGCTCCGCTCAGGATAAGCTCGAATCCCCTGTTTAAACCAGCTTCGTTCTTGCCACCATCACCACTGATTCGACTACATGCCGGATTGATTTGGGTGCCCTTAGCGCATCACGAGCCCGGCATTCCGCTCACCATGACGAGGTGGGGTTGGGTTTTGGAGGTAAACAAAGAAATGGTAAGTAAGGAGTCAGGGTGAGCGGAGCAGTGGGCTGGGATATCAAATTAGAATTATGATGCGTGTCCACTGCGTAGTCGAATCCCCTGCCTACACAATCCGCGAACACATTCAAGCCCTATCCACCACTGATTCGACTACATGCCGGATTGATTTGGGTGCCCTTAGCGCATCACGAGCCCGGCATTCCGCTCACCATGACGAGGTGGGGTTGGGTTTTGGAGGTAAACAAAATAAAATGGATGATAAGGAGTCAGGGTGAGCGGAGCAGTGGCTTGGGATGTAAACTAAGGGCTCTTTTTTAATCCACTGCGCAGTCGAATCCCCTGCCTGAACCAGCTTTATTCCTGCCACCATCACCACTGATTCGACTACATGCCGGAATAGCATCGAAGCCACTCGGAACAACCCACCCTCTCACGGGTTAAACTCAAAATACTCTGTCAAGTTTTCTATGCGGACGAGGATGGTGGCGGGTTCGAGGATTTTGTTGCCGGTTGCATCGGGGTACCAAAGGGATTCGTTTGGGTCGATTTCGAAGTGTATTGTTTTCGATTCACCGGGCTGAAGGTGGATGCGTTCGAAGTGTTTGAGTTCGCGTACCGGGCGTGGGACAGTTCCGGTGGTTCTCGCTAAAAACCATAAAGCGGGTTTACTTGCAGCGAGCTCGCCTGTGTTGGTAATCGTAACCGATGCCCTAAGCGTACCATCTTTTGAAAGTTGATCAGAACTCAGAGTTAAATCAGAATAGCTAAACGATGTATAGCTTAACCCTGCACCAAATGGAAACAAATAGGTGGAAGGAATCGGATCTTCAAACGGATTTTGCGAATCGGGATGAAAAAAGTAATTATCACTTGGTTTGTGATTGTAGTTTAACATGTGTCCGTGATGTGCCGGCCATGTAAACGGGAGCCTTCCACTCGGATTTACTTTGCCACTAAGAACTTCGGCGATTGCTTCGGCTCCTTCAAAGCCTGGTAAACCGGCAAAAACAAGTGCATCCATGTGATCCAACACGTCTGTGATTAAACGTGGTCTTCCGGCAACCATAACTGTAATAACGGGAATATTTGTCTGTTCAAGAAGTCGCAATTCGTCTTTTTGGTCATTCGGAAGATTTAAGTCCAGAATATTCCCCAAAAATTCTGCGTAAGGCTCCTCTCCACCCACATAAATGATCACATCTGCTCCATCAGTCTTAGATTTAAGTTCATCAAGATTGGTTAGAACACTTTCAAAAAGATCAATTTGTGCATTGGGAAACTCCTGTTTCAAAGCGCTATAAACAGTGTGCATGCGCTCAGGATATTGCTCTTCCCTTCCTCCCTGCCATGCAAGCGTCCATCCCCCCGCCAAATTGCGTTTGCTATTAGCCGAAAGTCCGGCTAAGACGATTCGTTCAGGTTGAGTAAGAGGCAACACGCCTCCCTCATTCTTCAACAAAACAATGGATTCCCTTGCAGCTTGCAATGATTTTAAACGACTTTCTTCACTCCCGATTCGATCGAGTCTGTCATTTCTTGGGAAGGGATTTTCGAAGAGTCCGATTTCGAACTTCAGACGAAGGACTCTTCGCACGGATTCATCAATCCTTGACTCACTTATCGTGCCTTCCTCCACCAACTCCAATAGCTTATTATTGAAGCGTAAGTGAAGTGGAGTCATGCTGATATCAATCCCTGCCTCAACAGCAAGACGCGTGGCTTCTTTATAATCACGTGCCATCCGGTGGAAATCAACAAGCTTACCGACTTCATCCCAATCGGTTAAAATCACGCCTTCAAAACCAAGTTGATTACGGAGAATCTCCGTCAAAAATAAGTAAGATGCATGAACGGGCGTTCCATTTACTTCGGCACTGTTTGCCATTACTGTCATCACTCCGGCATCAATCGCCGCACGAAATGGGGGAATGTGCATCTCCCAAAGCTCCTGCATACTTACACTCACAGGGGTTTTATCCCACCCGGAAACCGGATCAGAATAGCCCACAAAATGTTTCACATTTGAAGCGAGGCGGAATGGTGCAATTTCTTCATTATTGTGGAAGCCATCGAGATAAGCCACACCCATTTGGGAAACAAGAAACGGGTCTTCCCCAAATGTTTCATATAACCGAGGCCATATTTGATTCACCCCGACATCAAGCGTTGGAGCAAAGTTCCAATGATGACCGACGTCAGCCATTTCAAGCGCTGTAACCCATCCCATATTATGGCTATGTTCCACATTGAATGTAGCTCCAAGATTGATTGGCTGAGGAAAAATCGTGGTTTCAGCCATGTAACTTGCCCCATGCACATGATCAATCCCATAAATAATGGGGATGCCGAGCCTGCTTTCTTCGACCGCAATATACATTAATCTAGCCATAAACTCGTACCATTGCTGTGGGGGAACCGCTTCACCATTGATGAATGAACCAACATGATGATTCAGAATCATATCCCGGGCTTTTTCTTCATCAATATGTACCATGGTCTCTAATCCACCAATATTGATTTGGGAAATATCGAGCTGACTCATCTGACCGATTTTCTCCTCCAAGGTCATTCGGCTCAACAAATCTTCCACTCGCTCATCAATAGGTGCGTTGGGATTCATGTACAAGGGTTGCGATGACTGAGCATGCACTACGTGTGAAGAAAGGATTAGGAATCCCCATAAAACGAATAGTTGAGCGATGGTATAAATTTTTTTCATGATGACTTCCTCACAAGCTGGAGTTCTAATTCTTCAAGAGATTTGTTTTTGGTTTCCGGAACCATACGCCATATAAAGAGCAATCCCGCAAATGCAAAGATTCCGTAAATCAGGAAGGTGATGCTACTACCCAAAACGGCTAGTTCCCACGGGAACACAAGTTGTACAGAAAAACTGACCCCGGAGTTGATAAAACCGGCAAACGAAATAGCTAATCCGCGGACTCTCAACGGGAAAAGCTCCGAGAACATCACCCACATTACCGGTCCGATTGAAATGGCAAATGATGCTACAAAACCAAGAATCCCAAATAGAATTAATGTAGGATTGATACTGATTGCAGCCGTTAAAAAAGCTGTTTGGTATCGGGATGTATATTCTGAGCCGAGTGCATCCTCCAACGCTCGTTTAAAAGCCACATCGTTGGAAAAGGACACACCAACTAATGCTGATGCTTTAGCTTCAACCTCCGCAGGGAGTTCGAGGCTTGTTAATTCATTTTGATTAAGTTCATACGTCGCGGAGTTAAATCCCCAAGCCAATACTAACATGGCAATGGTGATGCCGGTCATTCCGATAATCAGAAGTGGTTTTCTGCCAAGTTTATCGATGAATAGAATGGCAAGAATAGTAAACAACAAATTGGTAAGTCCGACCAAAACGGCCTGCATAAACGAGGCATCCGTCCCGATGCCGGACTGTTCAAAGATCATCGGGGCATAGAAAAATACGGCATTGATTCCGGTGATTTGCTGAAGGATGGCGAGAACAACTCCCACGATAAGCACATATCGCAGAGCAGGATGAAAAATCTCTTTGAGCTTTACTTTCGCTTTTTCGGCATCCGCCTTTAGGCTTTTGAGGACATCCTTAATTTGCTTTTCGGTCTCCTCTTCCCCATAAATAGAATGTAATGTAGAACGGGCTTCATCAACCTGACCCTTCATGATTTGCCAACGCGGACTTTTCGGGACAAAGTACAAGCCGAGGAAGTAGATCACGGCAGGCAGAGTTTCCAGACCGAGCATCCATCGCCAGGCATGGGCATCGATCATGAGTGTTTGAACCCATGCGGCATCGGTTTGTGACCACTTAAGGATCAGATAATTGGTGAAAAATGCAGCAGAAATGCCTATTACAATGTTGAGCTGATTGAAGCTCACCAACCTCCCCCTCATCTTCGGTGGTGCAATTTCAGCGATGTACATGGGTGCGATGATAAGAGCCGCCCCAACGCCAAATCCACCGATCATCCGGGCAATCACTAATGTGGCAAAAGTAGGCGCAATCGCAGAGCCAATTGCAGAGACCGCAAAAAGTATAGCCGCGACTTTTAAAATCGTTCGCCTTCCGAAACGATCGCTAAGCGGTCCGGAGATAAGCATGGCAAGAGTTGCCGTTAGCGTGAGCGAACCTACTGCCCACCCAATTTGGATGGAAGTAAGCCCAAACTCAGGGCCAATAAAACCAACAACACCTGAAATTACTGATGCATCGAACCCCATTAAGAAACCCCCTAAGGCCACTATCAATGCGATGCGAATTACAGCAAAGGTGTTGTTGTTGTTCAACGTCTTCTTTCCAGTAAAGTATTAAATTTTAAAACCCAATCAGGTTGTAAAATCAAGGTTGAATTAAGGTTGTTTTGAAGATCGTACTGCGTCGCTATTTTGAGGGTAGGTACTCATTACAAGTTTAGGAGTACGGTCGATTTTGTAGAGTCCCCAGTGCTTCTCAGGCTCAAGTGGCTCAGGTGAACCCTTCCAAGATTCATCAAATGCTTCAAAGAAGTAGGTCAGAATGCCTTCCTTCTCAACCCATGTCATAAGCTTTTCGAAGTAGATTTTTTGATACGTCTCATTCACATTCTGAGGATCAATTCCTCTTCCGTTTGAGTTTGTTGCCCAACCGGCTTCGGTAATCACAACCGGCTTATCGGGGTATTTGTTTGCTACGGAGTAGTAATTGTCTTTTGTGAACTCAAGCGCTTCTTCGATATGCTTGTATTCCCAAACCGGATAAGTATGGATAGAAATAAAATCTACCTGAGCAGCCAATTTTGAGAGTTTGAAAAGCCACGGAACATAGTTTTCGCAAAAAGTAACCGGTTGCTTGGCTTTTGCCTGAACTTGCTCTACATAATTTAGCACTTGATTTTCGTGCACATAATGGTCTGTCCACTCAACGCAAGCTTCATTCCCAACAGATAACGTATTGATTATATCGGGGTATTTGTTTGCTAAATCAATCAGCTTGTCAATTTTGGATTGATTCAGTTTTTTATTTTCAGCGAGTTGTTCTTCTGAGAACACACCGCCTCCCCAAGGACAGTTAAAGTTGTTCATTTCGCCTTCAATGTACGCACCGAGCATCATCTTGAAATCATATTTTTCTTTATCGATGACTTCCAATACCGTTAAGGCATGTTGATCAACATCATACATCCTCAGATATTTCCAGTAAGGTTGTAGTATGAGCAAGTCTTCTTTGACCTGCTCATACGTTGGATACGACCCTCCGGGATGTTGCCCTTCGCGAAACCCCGAATAACAAATCGCTCTGGCTGGCTCTATGTTGAGTGCTTTGAAGGTATTCATTCCTAGAATTTAAGTTTACCTTTACTGTCCCAAACGCCCCAAAATGCGCCGACAGAACCTTCCGGACCCACTTTCCAATCTTCATCAAATGATGAGAAATAGAAGGTTTCGATATTATTGGCATTTCCCCAAAGATGGGTTTGAATGAAATATCTGAGGGCATGCTCATGAGAAGGAACAGCTCCACCCAAAGGTTCGCCATTACTTGGCCAGCCGGTTTCAGTAATAATCACTCTTTTGCCTTTACCGGCGCCAATACCTAACTGAAACATGTGGCGCATGTGATCAAGTGAATATTCGAATGGCGTACCTTCCCAATAAGGATAACAATTACAAAGAATGACGTCACAAATTTCAGAAATACGTGGCTTTTGAACAAATTCATAGTATGCATCTACATAGCCAACTGGAATATCTGAAGGAACTGCTGCTTTAACTTCCTCAATAAATGCTAGTAATTCATCTTCGGAAAGGTCTTTACGATAAAGAACCTCATTACCAACTGCTGCAATATCAACATAGCCTTCATTTGCGAGTTGAATGAGTGCATCAATTTCTTCACGGTTTTTCTCAGGATCGTCGCCTAACCATGCACCAACCAATGTTTTCATACCCATTTCTTTTGCAATTTTAGGGATGTTCTCATTCCCTTCAATACAAGAAAACGAACGAATCCAGCTGGTATGAGGCTTAAGGATGTTCATTCTACGACGAATTTGATCAGCTGAAATGATATCGCCCGGCTTTTGGCCTTCTTCATATAAACTGAAGCAGAAACCATGAACACCTTCATCAAGAATTTGTTTGAAAAGGCTTTTTAATTCTTCTTCAGAGTAGTTCTTTAATTGGCTTACTTGTTCAGGGACATCAGTTCCACGAAAGTTCAGAAATTTTTCCGATCTATATGACATATAATTATTAAGACTAAATTTTTAAGGTTATTGATAATTTTTTATCTGTGAACTCACAACTCTCCACGACGTCGGACAAGCTCTTTTTGAATTTTCCGAGCTTTTTCTTCGGAGAGATCATAGTTCCACATGACAAGTATGGCCAATGCGGCAGTAATTGCAGGAATTGTTATATCAGCCACTCTCAGATTAAACAACGTTTCTGCTGATTGTACAGCAAGATTTTGATCAAATCCTACCAATTTCAACACTAAGCCACCGAGAACAAGAGCTACTCCTTGGCCTAACTTTACCATCCACCAATAGATTGCACCGAATGTACCCTCTTTACGTGGCATTCCATTTTCTAATTCATCCATATCGCACACGTCAGCGGTCATACTCATCATAAGTGTGAATAGGCCTCCAATTCCAAATACCATCAGTGGAATTGGCATAAAAATTAACCAAGGGTTACCCGGGTTGAATCCCCACCATTTCAAAACATAACCAATGATTGAAATGAAAGTTGATATTACAAATGCGTTCCGCTTACCCCATTTGTTTGCCATCCAAGTAATAATTGGTATAACCATAAAGGCAGTAACGATAGCGCTAATTGTAGAAAACCAAGCGGGCCAGCTACCTGCGGCACCATAATCACCGCTGAACATGTAGAATACAATGATGAAATAACTGAAAGAGGCAACCATTTGAAAACCATTAAAGACTAAAAATGTTGCTCCACAAAGTCTCACAAATGGTCGATTTTTTGCAACTTCAAGCATTTTTGTGAGTAAGTCTTTCAGGTTTTTAAGCGCTGACTTAAAGTTCAGATCAGCCCGATTTGTAATTTTATCGGCATCTAATTCTCTACAAAAAATACCCGGTAAAATCCCAAGCAGAATACATGCACCACCTACCACAACAGCTAATTGATGAACACCCTGAGCCTGTGTTTCAAAAAGATCCGGATTTGCAATAATAACCCAGAACCAGGGTACAACCATCCATGCAAATTGACCAATTACCTGAGCGAAACCCATCAATCGGGTTCTTTCATTGTAATCCGGGGTCATTTCATACCCAAGACCAATTAATGGTGTTGAGAAAATGGTATTTGCAACAATATAAATGAGAGAAAAGCTCAAGAAATACCAAAAATTGTACATCTGTGATGCTTCAGGGTCTAATTGCCATAAGACAATGAACATAATTCCGCTGAGTATAGCACCTGCAAAGATGTAGGGCCGCCTTCTACCAAATCTTGATTTTGTGTTATCAGAGATATACCCCATAATTGGGTCGGTAATGGCATCAAAAAGTCTTGGAAGACCACCAAGAAGACCCGCTAAAAAAGGATCCATTCCAAAAGCAGTCAATAAAAAGAAGGAGAAAACTCCAAGTGCACCGGGAAGTAAGTTATTAACAAGGTGTCCCGAGCCAAAAGCTGCCTTCTGAAGAAAAGGTACTTTGGCGCTTTGAGGTGTTACATTTTGCGACATGTATTAATCTTTATTATTGTATAATTCATGGATTCATCATTTGAAATTTTAAAG
>Ga0213835_101193_pt1 | contig 17475 bp, 17 predicted proteins | sample SWPATP01_FD_160576 | JGI IMG/M metagenome (GOLD analysis project Ga0213835, IMG submission 160576) | Coastal seawater microbial communities from Marineland, Florida, United States - SWPA TP0 #1 | ecosystem: Environmental > Aquatic > Marine > Coastal | place: USA: Florida | collected 2016-08-05 | reverse complement strand
ATCTATATGGCCGCCGCCGGCCCACCGTGCCGCCGCATGCCGCCCCGCGCATCATGGTGCCCGGCATCACAAAACCCCACCGCCTGCCAAAGCCGCCATCCGACAGCGATCCGGTCAGCGCCAATTCCCTGATCCGCCGTATAGCCGCCCTTTCGGCCGCGCTTGACGACCTGCCGGGCCAGGCCACGCGCTTTGCCAGATGGAAGGCCCGCCGCGATGCGCGGGAAAAACGCGAAAAGGAGCTGGCCAAAGCCGCCGCGAACGGCGACCCCGACGCGATCCGCGCCCAAAGCGCCAACCCGCGCCGCTTGCGCCGCCATTTCCCCCTGCGCGCCGGCCGCCCCTATGGCGGCCGGCTGCTGCGCTACGAACCCAACGCCAGATATTCCCCGAAAATCCGCGAAATCGACGAGATCCTCGTCCGCGCCCATTCCATGGCGCTCTACGCGCTCGACTGCCCCGATACGTCATGAGGGAGGATGTCGGCAGCCTCATCGGCGAGTTCAGCGTGGATGCGTGGCGCCCCATAGGTCTCTGTCGAGGCCTTGGGGATCGCTTCGATGCGCTCGATCAACACCGCGTCGGCGTTGGGCTGGAATACCCTAGCGTCAACCCGCCCAAGCTGGAACTTTCGAACCGAATGCTGGTTTGCGCTGCTGCCACCGCAACCCTTAAGAGCCCGTCCCGTGACAACTGCCAAAAACCGCCTGACGAACTGCACAGTTGCCTGTCCTGAAGCGTCCGTCCGCATCGCGCGAATGCCGGCCACCAGTTGGCTGACACTCTTTCCCAGCAATCATGCCCAGATCGGAATGATGGCGGTCAGGCCGCTATGAAGAATGTCCCGATCCCCAGCACTTCGATCGTGAAGCGACACAGAACGACTTACGGTGCCATCGACGCATATGTCAGCAGGCAATCCAGGGATGGGGTGTTCTCGATCCAGCGCGCGGTAGCTGACGTGCGGCGCGAAATACCGGAAGCCGAACTCACCGATGACGAACTGGCGGAGCTTCTCGCACTGCACGCGGTCGCAAAGGGGCATCGGATGATAAGTTTCGATGTCAAGGCGTTGCGCTACAGCGTCGAATTGGCCGTCGCCTGCGAGATCGCGGGCGGCCTACCGGTAGTCAATCTCGTCAGTAAGCCCACCGGTTAGAACTCGGACGTCGGAATGAAGCTTGGAAAAATGGTGGGTGATGTAGGGATCGAACCTACGACCCGCTGATTAAGAGTCAGAGGGTTCACCGATTAGAACGCTTGTAAACGTCTTTGGTAGTCAACAGACTTGACCGCAGGCGCTGCAAGCATAATGGCGAGTTTCCTCCACCCTGTCTAGCCTTGTAAACTTTTTTGGCCGTGGCCCTATAAGGCCATAAAAGGCCACAGTTTTCAGAGTGCCAAGGCCACAATCCTCTTGCCAACGGTCAGCGGGTAAGGCCACATGAATGAAGGACAACCACCAGGACCGGGGACATGAAGGAACGTATCGACGGCAACACCATCCGCAGGGTGAGGAACTGGCTCAAGGAGGGCCGCGAGGAAAAGGTCTTCGACGAGGAGTGCGTCGGCCTTGCCATCCGGACATACAAGACGGGGCGCGCCAGCTGGTGCATCCTGACGAGGGACTGGAAGGCCACCATCGCCGACCTCGCCGCCTACTCAGCCGACGACGTGCCGCAGCTGCGCGAGATGGTCACCAAGGCACGCCAGATGAAGAAGGAGGGCCGCGACCATATGGCCTTCATCCGTGCCTTCGTCACCGGCGGCAGCGTCGAGAAGGCTGGCTACCAAGCGGACGCTGCCTCCGGCCGGATGGAGACGTGGGAAGAGGCACGCGATGCCTATCTCACCTCCCTGCTGGAGGACAACGCGCGGGACACTTGGCGGTCATACAGGAGCGCGCTGGGAGCCGTCCCTGGGTCGCCGCTCGAGGCCGACTTCGCGCCGCTTCACGGCAAGCCCTTGGCGTCGATCGAACCCGACGACATCGTGGCCGTCAGGGACAGCGTGCGCGACCGCGGCAAGGCCAAGGGACCCGGGGCGCACATCCGGCAGGCCAACGCGACCCTGACGGTCATCAAGGCCTTCTTCTCCTGGCAGCTGGGCCGACGCGGGAACCCCGTCAAGGTCAATCCGGCCCTGCAGGTGCCTAAGATCAAGCGGACCACAGGCATGGGCGGAAAGGCAATGAAGGGGGCGGGGACGGCCGCGGCCCACCGCGCCATGAACCAGGACGAGTGCGGCCTCGTCATCGTCGGGCTGGAGACCTACCCGAACGTCCCGGCGAGGACGGCGACGTTGCTGCAGCTTATGACGGGCCAGCGCCGCATGACGATCTGCGAGGCGCGCAAGGCCTCCTTCGAGGAACATCCGGAGTACGGCCTCGTCTGGAGGCTGGAGGACAAGACGCGTTCCTGGAGGGTGCTGCCGCTGCCGCCGACCGCGCAGGCAGCCGTCCGGACGGCTATGTCGCTCACCCGGTCCGACAACGACTACCTCTTCCCCCAGCAGCGCGAGCAGAAGGCCGGAGCCGGGATGGACGGACACATGAACGAGCGCACCATGTCCGACGTGCTGGAAGACCTGCGCGCGCCCGGCGGCGTGCTGTCCGGGCTGCCGTTCCCGGTGTCGACCCACAAGCTGCGCAAGGCCTTCGTCTCGAGGATGTCGGCGACAATGCACAAGTACCGTATCGGCGAGCAGCAGCTGACCGAAAAGCACATCGAGATGATCACCCACCTCGACGAGGGCCGCGAGGGCACCGCGTCGCAGGTCTACGACCAGAACCCCTACCTCGAGATCAAGTGGGGCGTGCTGTCGGAGTGGGAGCAGTGGGTTCTGGAAGGCTACGAGCGCGTCCGGCAGCGAGCTTCGCAGGCCGCGTGACATGTCAAGAACGCATAAGGTGGTCGACGCTATCTAACGAAGCGGACAGTGAAGCGTCCGGATCGTTAGATAACCCGTCGAATTCCGATACTCCGGTGGGGTGTGAATCGGCTCCGAAGGATGCCCCCCGCGTCAATTCGATCAAGCCGTTGATTTAGTGAGTTGAATTGGAGATTGGGTGGGGTCACGATCGGCGCCGATGATGGGCCCACCTTGGTGGCGAATCTACCAGCAAGATCAGGTATTTGTTTCCATTCGGGATCGGGTCAACCTTCGTTGCTGATTCACAGTCAGGCTGCCTGAGGAGCGGCATTTTGAGGTCAACTTCAGCGTCTTTTCCCGGTTCTGGGTAGACTCATCCCGTGGTCTTGGCCCGCTCATGGAAGATCAGCCGCTCGAAGTTGTAAGCGATGTTGGCCAGGATGAGTTTCGCCTCGGCGCGAGCGATGCCGATGGTGCGGATGAAGAGGCCGAAGCGGTTCTTCTGATGGGCGAAGACATGCTCGACCGCCGCTCGGATCGACGATTTCCCCGCATTGGCTCGCGCGATGTTCTGCGGCATCGGCTTGCCAGCCGGCTTGCGGCGATGGATCCGGCTGACCAGGATCTTTGAGGCCAGCCACTTCTCGTTCTTCTGTGACCGGTAGGCGCTGTCAGCCCAGACCTCTGAAGACGTATTGTCCGTCGTCACCAGCCTCGGCAGCATCCGGCCGTCGGCATGCGATGCAGAGGTGACGGCGCTCTCCCGGATGAAGCCGAAACGCCGGTCGATGGCGATGTGCGACTTGTAGCCGAAGACCGGCGTCGCGATCATCGGTAGTGGCATTCCATCGGGGCGATACCGGACCTTGCCGCCGATCTTCAGGGTCCATCTTGCATCGACGTCCTTCTGGGCGGCCTTGGCCGGCTCGTCGGGCCAGATCTCGCGGGCGGACTTGCCCTCCTTGACCGCTTGCTTCTCGCCTTCGGTGTTCCGTTGCTTCGGCGCCGGCACCAAAGAGGCATCGACGATCTGGCCCGACATGGGGATGTAGCCCTTCTTCTGGAGTTGCCAGTCAAAGGCCTTCATCACCCGCTTCAGCGTCCCCGTCTCGGTCAGCCTGTTGCGGAAGTGCCGGATGGTGTTCTCGTCGGGCGTCGGGCCACCGAGATCGAAGCCGAGGAACCGCATCCAGGAGAGCCGGTCGCGGATCATGAACTCCTGTAGCGCGACAATCTGAGTGAGAAGCGCGCGTCAATCTGGATGAGAATCCGGTATCGCGGCGGTGGTGATGATTGCGGGGTTGATGGCCGCGCGCAAGTCCTTTCTGTCAGTTGATTGTCGCGGAGCGTCAATCGGTGGCGATGTTGGCGGGGGTGGCGAACGAGGCGGGCCGCCCTGGCCCCTTTCTGTTGACGGCTTCGCGGCGCCGGAAGCTTTCGACATTCATCTCGAAGATGGTGGCGTGTTGGACCAGGCGATCCACGGCTGCAAGCGTCATGGCGGGGTCCGGGAATATCTTCTCCCAGGCGCCGAAGGGCTGGTTGGCCGTGATCAGCATGGAGCGCTGTTCGTAGCGGGCACTGATGAGCTCGAACAGAACGCTGGTCTCGGCCTGATCCTTGGTGACGTATGCGAGATCGTCGAGGATGAGCAGGTGGAACTTGTCGAGTTTGGCGAGCGCACTCTCCAGCACGAGGTCGCGCCGCGCCTGCTGCAGCTTCTGGACGAGATCGGTGGTGCGGGTGAACAGCACCCGGTATCCGTTCTCGATGAGGGCAAGGCCGATGGCGGAGGCAAGATGGCTCTTGCCGCCACCGGGTGGCCCGAACAGCAGCAAGTTGGCGCCCTTCTCCAGCCAGCTGTCGCCGGCGACGATGGCCATGACCTGAGCCTTGGAGATCATTGGCACGGCGTCGAACTCAAAGCCGTCGAGCGTCTTCCCCGGCAGCAGGCGGGCTTCGGCGAGGTGGCGCTCGATGCGCCGGCGGTCGCGTTCGGCCAGTTCGTGTTCGGCGAGCGCGGCGAGGAAGCGCGCGGCGGGCCAGCCTTCCTTGTCGGCCTGCTCGGCGAACTGCGTCCACATCATCTTGGTGGCGGGCAGGCGCAGCTCGTTGAGCAGCAGGCTGAGCCTGGCGGGATCGATCATCCTGTCCCTCATGCCGCGTCTCCCCGGGCTTCGGTGTCGAGCAGGGCTTCGTAGGCATTGAGCGGCGCGAGATGGACGACGACGTTTGGCAGCGCTGCCGGATCGGGTGCAAAGCGTGCCCGCAGGGCGGCCATGTCGGGGAGTTGACGGGTCTCGAGGCATGCCGAGAGATGTGCGGCCAGTGCGCTCTCGCAGCTGCGCTCATGGGCAAGGCCCAGAATCTCGACCATGATGCGGCAGGCCTGGCGCTCGGGCAGCCGCTCGAGAAGGAGCTCGAAGGTTCGCCGGTATGCCTCGCGCGGAAAGAGCTGGTCACGATAGACGAGGTTCAGGAGCGCCATCGGCTTGCGCCGCAGGGAATGGATCACGTGGCGATAATTGACGACCTGGTCGTGCTTGCCAGACGAGGAGGCCCGGCCGCGCGGCAGCATCATGAGATGTGTGCCGCCAATGAAGACGTCCAGGCGATCGTCGTAGAGACGCACGCGCAAACGGTGGCCGATCAGGCGCGAGGGGACGGTGTAGAACACCTTGCGCAGCGTGAAGCCGCCGGCCGAGGTGACGCGCACGGTGACCTCTTCGTAGTCGGCCGTGCGACGGTCCGGCAGTTCCTTCAGTTCGGAGCGTTCGATATCGATGCGCTTGGCGTTGCGCGCATTCATGCGGCTGACGATCTCGTCGACGAAGCGGCGGTAGAGGCCCAGATCGTCGAACTCGCGTGATCCCCGCATCAGCAGCGCATCCTCGATCGCCCGCTTGAGATGTCCGTGGGGACCTTCGATGGCGCCGTTCTCATGGGCGACGCCGGCATTGTTGCGGGTTGGCCTCATGCCATAGTGCCCGCACAGTTCGCCGTAGCGGCGCGTCAGGTCCTCGCGCGCGTCACTGTCGAGGTTACGGAAAGCCGCCGACAGGCTGTCAGAGCGATGTTCGCGGGGAACGCCGCCAAGCGACCACAGGGCATTCTGCAGGCCTTCGGCCAGCGCCACGAAACTCTCGCCGCCGAGCACGACATGGGCATGCTCGAAGCCGGAATAGGCGAGACGAAAATGATAAAGCCGATGATCGAGCGGCGCGCCAGCGATGGTGACGCCGCAGGCGTTCATGTCGGTGAAGTCCGACAGACCGAGGCGCCCGGGCTCGTGGGCCTGCCGGAAGATCACCTCTTGCTCTTCGCCGTGAATGGCCCGCCAGGATCGGATGCGCCGTTCCAGTGTCCGGCGAATGCCGCTGCCCAGCTGGGGATGCCGCCGCATCATCTCCTCGAAGATCGCCACTGGCCTGATACCTGGCGCGGCCTTGAGCAGCGGCACGATCTCGGCATCGAAAATAGCCTCAAGCGGATCGGGACGGCGACGGCCACGAACCGGCTTCTTCTGGGAGGGCAATCTCGGATCCTTCTCGATCCGATATGCGGTCGCCACGCTGATCGACGCCTTCGCGGCGGCGACGGCTGTCGAACGGGTCTGTCGGAACTTCATGTAGAGCCTCATCTGGTGATCGGTTAGGTGGCGGCCAGGCACGAGGCGGTTCCTCCGAATCGGAAAACCATCGGCATACCCGGCCGACCACGAGCACCAGAAAGACCCTCAAAACGGGCCGCCGCCGCTGGATGGAAACTCCGGTCGGGCTACGCCCTCCCTACGTTCCCATCCAGCGGCGTTCTCACCGTGATTGACGCTGCCCTCTCACGTTGATCGCCGCGCTGCAAACTCCATGCGCGCATCGCTGAGATTGTGCTGCGCCTGCAGGATCAGCGCCTTGAACATCGACACAGGGTCGAATGGTGGCCGACCGCCCTTCGAGCCGTCGCCATAGCCCAGTCCCTCCACCAGCCAGCCGCGGAAATACTCGAAATCCACCGTCGCCTCGAGCGTCTCCAGCGGATCGCCGATCTTGCTCAGCCGTTCAAGGTGTTCCGAAAGCCCGAAGAGGGAGCGCTGTTCCATTGCCTTGCCTCCAAATCACGACACGGCAACTGAATCATGAAACTCGACAGATCGCGAGGTTTTTGCGGGCGTCCAGCTGATACCCATGACCCCGGATCAAAAGCAGGCCGTCGACATCATGCGCCAGTTGATCTGGTGGTTTTATCGCGACCTGAAGAGCTACCAGGCTGATCCATGCCCCCGAAGAGCAGCCGCCCTGCGCGCCCGCTTCGCGCGCCTGTTCAAACGACGAACCGGCTATATCATGCTCGACCGGCTGCTGGCCCGGCTGCATCGCCGCAAGCATGAACTCCTGCGTGTTCTCGATCGTCCCGAGATCCCGCTCCACACCAATGGCTCCGAAAACGACATCCGCGCCTTCGTCACCAAGCGCAAGATCTCCGGCGGAACCGTCAGCGAGGCAGGCAAGAACGCCCGCGACGTCCTGCTCGGCCTGATGAAGACCTGCATGAAGCTCGACGTCTCATTCTTCCGCTATCTCGGCGACCGCCTCGGCATCCCAACTCAAGAGACCATCGCGCCGCTCCCAGACCTCGTCAGGCAAGCCGCTCAACCCTGAACGCCCGGAAATCTGCTCCAGTTACAATTTGGTGCGGGGGTTGTCCTTCGGAGCAGATTCACACCTCTGACCTCGCCTTGCACCATCGTCCCAGACTGTGCAGAGGTTCACGCCACACGGATTTCATTCCTATCAAAGATATGCAATCTGTCTTTCTGCACCCTCAACCGGACCGTAGTACCAGGTGATGGACGTTTGTCCGGATCGACTCGCACTGTTAACGGAGCTCCATCGGTACCAAGGGACGCGTGCACATAGATATCAGAACCCATATCCTCAATGAAATCCACGCGCGCCGGCAATCCGTCGTCAGCGATTTCAAGGTGCTCCGGACGAACACCTATCGTGAAGGCCTGGTCGGGCTTGCCTGCATGCATAATTTCTGGAGCCGGCAACCGAAGACCGCCGACCAGCAGTGCAGTCCCGTCAAAGCATGCGGGTAGAAACGACATGGCAGGGCTGCCTATGAAACCCGCGACAAAACGGTTCTGCGGCGATTCATAGAGCTCGCGCGGATTACCGACTTGTTGTAACTGTCCGTCACGCATGACCGCGATGCGGTCGCCCATTGTGAGTGCCTCAGTCTGGTCATGGGTGACATAAACGGTGGTCACCCCCATTTGTCTGGTCAGTGCGGCGATGTGAGCGCGGGTTTGGACCCTGAGCTTAGCATCCAGATTCGACAGCGGCTCGTCCATCAGAAACACCTGAGGGCGGCGGACGATCGCGCGCCCCATCGCCACCCGCTGGCGCTGCCCACCCGACAATGCAGCGGGCTTTCGATCAAGTTGGGCTTCAAGGTCTAGCATGCGCGCAGCCTCACGGACCCGCGTCATGCGCTCGGCACGAGGAACGCCTGCAATACGCAATGCAAAACCCATATTATCGGCAACACTCATGTGAGGGTAGAGCGCATAGGACTGGAATACCATGGCAATATCGCGGTCCTTGGCAGGGGTTTCGGTGACGTCGCGTCCGTCGATCAGGATCGACCCCGAATGCACATGCTCAAGCCCGGCTAACATGCGCAACGAGGTAGACTTGCCACAGCCTGAAGGCCCTACGAGAACCAGGAATTCACCATCCCCGATCTCCAAGTCTAGCGCGTCAACAGATGGTTGCATTGCTCCTTCATAATAGCAGGTGGCTTGGTCGAAAGTAACGGTTGTCATTGCGTTGCCCTTCCTTGAAGCTATGGCCGCTCAAGCCGCGAGCAGGTGTTCTCGGATTACGTCGGCTATACGCGCCGTGTCTTCAGGCAGCAGGCGCAGGCTCGAGGCCGATACCGAGACCGCATTCGCCGCCACCTCACCTGACGCAGGCGGAACCAATACCGCCACAGCGCGCATCATCTCGGCACTTTCCTCGTTGTCGACGGCGAAGCGGAGCTTGCGGATAGTTTGGAACTCGTCGCGCAATGCATGGCGCGACGTGATGGTATTGGGACCCATACTGATCAGCTCGCGTGGTAATAGGGCCTCAACCTCTTCCCAAGGGCGATGGGCCAGGATGACTTTGCCCATCGCAGTCACATGCGCGGGCAACCGACGCCCGACTGCGCTCAGCATCCTCATCCTGCGCGAGGATTCGCGCTTGTCCAGATAGACGATATCGCCTCCGTCCAGACGTCCAAGATGCGAAGTTTCGTCGAGTTCAGCGGTTATCGCGGTCAAGACCGGATCCATACGCCGTACCAGCGGGTCGATATCGACGTAGCGGAATCCAGTCAGTAGCGCCCGAATGCCGATGCGGTAGTGCTTGCCGGTCAGCGGGTCCGATTCGATCCAGCCGCGCGACTCGAGAGTTTTCAGTACTTGATAGAGGCTACTTTTCGGAAACCCAAGCGCCTCGGCGATCTGGGTTAGTGTAAGCGGTGTTTCAGCACGAGCAAGGAATTCCAGGATGTCGATCGTCCGATCGCTGGATTTCACCCGGCGCAGGACGGAGACCTGCGTTCCGGCAAGCTGTTCGGTATTGTTCACGCGCGCCCCCTCGCCGAGTTTCAACTTGCCGCGACGACACGCTGGAACTGCTGGCCTAGACCCTCGATGCCTAGCCGCATGGTCTGGCCCGCGCGCAGGTAGACCGGCGCCGGCTTCTGCCCCATGCCCACCCCCGGCGGCGTCCCGGTCGAAATGATGTCACCAGAGTGTAGCGACATGAAGCGCGAGGCGTAGGAGACCAGTTTGGCTACGGAAAAGACCATGGTTGCGGTCGATCCATCCTGCATGCGTGTGCCATCGATCTCCAGCCATAGTCGCAAGTTCTGGGGGTCTGGAACTTCGTCACGGGTAACAAGCCAGGGACCGATGGGGCCGAAGGTGTCAGCGGACTTGCCCTTGACCCATTGCCCGCCTCGCTCGATCTGCCAAGCGCGTTCGGAGAGGTCATTTATCACGCAATAGCCTGCCACATGCTTCAACGCCTCTTTCTCGCTGACATTCTGCGCCAGGCTGCCAATGACGACGCCAAGCTCAACCTCCCAGTCTGTCTTCTCGCTGGCCTTGGGGATGATGATGTCGTCGTTGGGGCCGCAGATGGCTGAGGTGGCCTTCATGAACAGGATCGGCTCGGCAGGGACAGGCTGGCCAGCCTCAACGGCGTGGTCGGCATAGTTCAGCCCCACACAAAGGACTTTGCCCACTCCGCCCACGCAGGGGCCAACCCGCAGGTCGGAATCCAGCTTTGGCAGGCTCAGCGGATCGAGTGCGGCAATACGTGCCAACCCCTCGGGCCCGAGAGTCGGGCCGGCGATATCGAGCGCCACATTGGACAGCGCACGCAGCGAACCGTCGGCCGCGAGAATGGCGGGAAGCTCGGCCCCCTTAGGGCCCACGCGGAGCAACTTCATTGGGTCTTGTCCTTCATGCGGTCCAGCCGCCATCGATCAGGTGGATGCTGCCGGTGGTATATTCCGATGCTGCCAAATGCAGCACCAGATCGGCAATCTCTTCCGCATGGGCCAGCCGACCGATGGGCTGGCGCGATACAAAGGCGGACATTGCGGCCTCGAAATCGCCCGTCGCCGCCAGCCTCTGCTGAAGCGAGGGGGTGTCCACCGTGCCCGGGCAGATCGCCGTGCAGCGGATTCCTTTGCTAATGTAGTCCACCGCCACCGATTTCGTGAGCCCGATCACTGCAGCCTTGGTAGTCCCATAGATGCAGCGGCTCGGCGCACCCTTTTCCGAACTGACGACCGACGCCATGTTGATGATTGCACCACTTCCTTGCGCGATCATCTTGGGCAGAACGGCGCGGATCGTGCGCACCATGCTCAGCACGTTGACATCAAAGGCAGTGACGAAATCGGCCTCGCGGCTGTCCAGCAATGTGCCGGCATGGACGATGCCGACACAGTTGAACAGCACATCAACGGCTCCAATTTCCAAAAGTAGCGCATCGACCGCAGCGCTGTCAGTGACATCTACTGCGACGGTCTCAATCCCGGCAACCCCTTCAAAAGCTCTCTTCAGCCTCTCCGCGTCGCGGTCCAGCGCAATTACCCGCGCGCCTTCGGCCAGGAAGGCCAGCGCGCTGGCCCGGCCAATGCCGGCGGCTGCGGCGGTGACGAAGCAGGTCTTGCCTGCGAAGCGCCCACTCATGCCGCTGCCTCTTCTGCCATTTCACTTCGCCCTGTGCTACCGTGCAACAGTCCACGCAGATAACCTACCGCGAACAGGCGCCCCATTACACCGTAACCCGGCCGATCAGTGGGCTCGCCCTCCATGCTGGGTACATGGTCAGGTCGCAGCGGGCCGCTGAACCCGACCTCGTGGTAGGCGCGGAAACACGCAGCTAGATCGTTAGGGCCATCATCGTGGAAAGCCTCAACGAAGCAGTCACGCGTGCCGCGCACCTCGCGCATGTGAACAAAAGCGATGCGCCCCTCTGCGCCAAATTGATGGATCAGCTGAGGCAACGGCTGTCCCATTAGGCCGAAGGTGCCTTGACACAACGTCATCGCATTGGCGGGGGAGGGATTCAGCGCGATCAGCTGGTCAAAGGCCGCAGGGCAGGTCATGATCCTTGGCATGTTGCGCAGAAAGTCTAACGGGGGGTCGCAGGGGTGCATGGCCAAGCGCACGCCCGCTGCCTCGGCCTCGGGCAGTACGGCATTCAAGAAATACCCCAGCGCCTGCCAGAGCTGCTCATGGGTGAACTCGCCGGGTTCGCAAAGCGGGGGCAGGCTGGTGGCGCGGGCGCGATCAAAGCCAGTGACCAAGGCACCGCCGCGCGTGGCCACGGCGATATCAGTGCGCGACCAGCTGGCACGAGCCATCCAATTGTAGCACAGCACCGGGATCTCCAGCCGCCCCATGGTACGGATTTGGGTGATCACCCGTTCGATCTCGGCGTCGCGCCCCGGCAGGCCCAACCGGGTTTGTTCCAGCGGCGGAGTGTCTTCGATCGCGGCGACGCGGAAGCCATGCTCCGCAAACAACGCTTTGTCCCGCGCCAGCGCCGCCTCTCCCCAAGGCTCTGGGTCGGCATCGGTCAGCCGACAGGCCGCGCCTTCGCCGAGCGAGGCGAAGATCCGCCGCTCCTGCTCGGCGCCGCGCATAAAGGCCACGACATCGGTGATCCCGCATTGCCTCAGAAGGGCCCACATCGGCTCGGGACGGGGCCAGAGGATTTCGGCCAGACGGATCATGCTGTGCTCTCCTGTTTGTTGCCGGGCAGGGGGGCCGCCAGCCGCGCGGTCAGTCCGCCATCGACGCGCAGATCGGCGCCGGTGACAAAAGCCGCGCCGGGGCCACACAGAAAGGCGATGGCCGCGCCAACCTCAGCCGGGGTGGCAATGCGCCCCAGCGCATGGGCCGTGCCCCATTCGGAAAGCACCCGCTCCACCCCTTCGGCCGTGCCGTCGCAGTGTTCGGCGGCGGAGGCGCGCAACATCGGTGTGTCGACTGAGCCAGGGCTGATGCTGTTGACGCGGACGCCGTACGCCGCCTCGTCCACAGCCATGGCGCGAGTCATCGCATGCAGCGCGCCCTTGCCGGCGGTATAGGATAGGACCTGATTCTGCGTGGCGTGGCCCTGCACCGAAGCCACGATCACCAATGCCCCGGTCGGGCTCTTCCGGATCAAGGGAAGGGCGTAATGCGCGGCGAGATAGACACCGGTGACATTGACCGCCATCACCTCAGCCCACTGAGCGGGCGTGGTGCTGACTGCATCGCCATAGCGCTGTATCCCGGCGCTGGCCACCAGCATGTCCAACTGCCCGAAACGCTCCCGCGCCAAGTCGACCGCTGCGGCCATGGTGGTCGCGTTGTCGATCGGGCCGCCGATGCCGACCGCCATCGCACCGCCTGCAGCGATCTCAGCTGCCACCGTCTCTGCCTCGGCCATGTCGAGACCATGCACGATCACCGCCGCGCCCTGCGCCGCCAGTGCTTCGGCCGCGCCACGTCCAATACCACGCGAGCCGCCGGTGATCAGCGCCACCCGGCCTGCAAGTTCTCCCACCATCATATCCACTCCCATTCCATCGTCATCCGGATCTCGCGCGTCACACCTGCCGCCAGTGTCAGGGTCTCGGCCCGGCCCGGCCCGCCCGTGGGGCAACTGGCCGGCTCAACCGCTACCACGCGGGCGCGGCGGAACCAGGGGAAGCCGTCCGAGGAGTCCCATTCCTGCCACAACCAGGCGCGCGGCAGCGCCGCCCCATCCCAGCCCAGCGTCAGCGCCCCCAGCTTCGGGCGCGACAAACGCACCCGGGGCGGGCCGTCGAAATCGGCCAGCCAGCCGAAGACCGGTCCCGCCCGCCCGGCAGCGGGCAGATGCGACAGATCGCAGGGCGTGCCCTCCACGGTCTCGGCCATCGGCCAGTCCCAGACGCCGCCGCGCCGCAGGCGGCTGTCGCTGTCGGGGTCGGCATGGAAGCGGCGAGCATTGGTTTCCAGCCGAGCGCCAGGGCCGATCAACGCTTCGGAAAAAGCGGGATGCTGCGAGTAGTCAAAGCTGAGCGGGACATCGGCGCGGTTCTCCAGCCGGTCCTCCAACCGCAGCACGGCCCCGTCCACGCTGATCCGCCTGCTGAGCCGCAGCGGCAGGCTGAACAGGTCCAGCGTTAGAGCCAGATGGTCCTGCCCTTGCGCCGTCACCTGCCAGGCGCGCAGCGACACCTCGCCATGAAAACCCACCTGCGCCCCATTGACCGCCCTTTCGCCCCCCGCCACTGGACAGAGTGTCTGCCAGCCGCCACGATAGCGTTGTAACCAGCGCCCGAAGCTATCGGGCGCGGTCGGTCCACCCTCGCCCCGGCGCAGGGCTTCGGCCTGATCCACCCACGGGGTGGCGAACAGCAGTTCTGGACCCTTGCTGCCATCGGCACGGCGCGGGCGCAGCGACACGACATCACAGCCCTGCCCGGGATCGACCTCGGCCACCAGTCCCGGCGCGGTCAGGGTGACGGGCGCGCCTCTCATCCGGAAAAGCCCGCCACTGGCACGCCCTCGACACCGACATCCAGCACGAAAAGTGATCCGGCCAGCGAGTCCGGGTCCTCGGCCTCGTCGATCGAGGCCGAAGTAATGTAAAGCACCCCGTCCGGTCCGAAGGCGCAGCTTGACGGCTTGGCCACAGGCATCGGGATACGCCCCACGCAGCGGCCGTCCGGGGCGATGCGCAGCACCTCGGCTCCGTCCCAAACGGCGACCCAAGTGCAGCCCTCGACATCGACGGCAAGGCCATCGGGAAGGCCGCTGGCAAAATGATGGATTGGCGCGAAGAGGCCGACATGGCCTGTGTCTATGTCAAATTCGGCCCTCAGCAGCACCCGGCCGAAGCTGTCGGCCAGCACCATCCAACGGTTTTCGGCATCCCAGCCTAGCCCATTCGGCAGCGTCAGTCCTCCGCAGATATAGAGGCTGCGGGCCCCCGCCGCCGGATCCCAGCAATGCAGCGCGCCGACATTGGGGTGATACCCGGTATGGGTGCTGCCCGCCCAGAACCGCCCGCGCGCGTCGCATTTACCGTCGTTCATGCGGCGATAGGGCTCGTGCAGAACCGGATCGACCAGCCGCAGCGCACCCCCCTCAATCAGCCCGAACCCGTCTGAGATCGCAGCGGCATAGCCCGGCGCCGACTGGCGCGGGACGGCCGCACCCAGCACGCAATCCAGTTTGGCAAGACGCTCGCCCCCGCCATCCCTGCGGCGGTAGAGTTCGCCCGACTGCAGGTCTACCCAGTGCAGCACCCCGTCGCGCGGGTCGATGAAAGGCCCCTCACCGATCACCAGCCGCTGGCGTAGCAGCAGGTCGGGGGCGGGATAGGTGCGGATCGCAGACATGGTCGTGGTCCTCCTTACAATACGCCGTAACGGCGGAAGGCTTCGGTCGCGCTCATTCCGCCGCGGATGGCGTCGAGCACGACATTCTCAGCGCTGACCTTCTCCAGAGCCTGTTCGATCACCTCGGCCTCGATGGCGGCGGGGACGACGATCACCCCGTCGGCGTCGCCAAGGATCAGGTCGCCCGGCTCGATCCAAACGCCATCGATCTCGATCGGGACGCCGTAATCCAGCACATGCGACCGCACCCCCGCATCCCGCCCGTAGGCACCGCGGCTGAACAGCGGAAAATCCGCTTCCAAAACCTTGTCATGGTCACGGTGGTAGCCGTCCATCACCGCCCCCGCCGCGCGCCGGATCTGTGCAGTGGTGGTCAGAATTTCGCCCCAGGCGGCTACGGGCTGGCGGGACTGGCGCGCCAGATAGATATCGCCGGGTTGCAGCGCGTCCAGCGCCTGGGTCAGTTTACCGAAGCGCGTGCCCTCGGGCCCAGCGCAGAAGACATCGGCTACCAGCACCGGCATTGCCCGGCCGCACAACCGCATCCCCTCGCGGATTGCGCGGACTTCGGGAGGCAGAAACCGGTGGCGGCGGCCCATCGTGTCCATGATGTCACCCAGGACCGAGGTGTTCAGTTGCGCCAACACCAGCGAAACGCGAGTGGCGGGATCGGCAGAAAGGGTCATTCGGAATCCTCCGGTGTCAGAATGAGAGTGGCGAGCTTCCAGGGGCCGAGATCCAGCATCAGCCCGGCTCCCTCGCGCGGGACGGGACCCAGATCCGTGCCTTGCAGGTCGGTCAGCCGCGCGTTCAGCCACGCCAGCCTTCCGCCCAACCGGACCTGCCGCGCCACCCCGCACAGATTGGCCAGCCGCAGCTCCAGGCCATTGCCGCCGGATGCGGGCAGCAGGGCCGAAACCGCCACATCGGGCTGGTCCAACGTCAGCTCGACCCCCTCGGGCATGTGCGCCACGAAGCCCGGCAGCGGCGAACGCCATCGCGCTTGCCCCAGCGCCGCTGCGCCGGCCATCTGCCAGTCAACCGGGCCGGTCTGCAGCGTGAAGGACCAGGCGTTCACCCCGGCATGGGCGCAATGCAGCCGCGGATCGCCCACCGAGGCAACAGTGCGCATCAGCACTGCCGACAGCACGCTCCCTTCCAGCGCGAAGGCTGCGTGATCGGTGGCGATGCTCAGCCCCCCCGCATCGCCCGCCAGATGAAGCCACTGCACCACCTCACGGTAGTTGGGATGATCCTCAGGCAGGATCTCTTCGACATTGAAGCCGGGGTTTAGAGCGCTAGGGGCCTCGGGCCAGGGGCTGCAATGGAAGGGGGTACCATAGGTCACGCTTTCGGGTGAGATCCCGTCAACCAATGGCAACCGGATCTGCCAGCCGCGCTCGCCGTGCCAAGCGACATGGCCCTCGACCTCCAGCCTCGAGCGGTCGGCCCAGAGCGTATAAAGCGTGGTCCACCGGGCATCCAGCAGGTTCTGCGTCACTCGGATCTGCACCGCAAGCGGGCCGGCGGTGACGGGTTCGACTTGCAGAAGGCGGCTGGTGTTCCACCGGTCACGGTCCATCCGCAGGGTCACGTCCGAGCCGGTCTCGCCATGCGCCTCGATCCGGTCGCCTAGCCCGGCCCAGACTTGCCCGCTGGCCTTGTCGGTAAGCCGCGCGGCGCCAGTTCCGGCGTCGATGTCCAGCCGCAGATGCGCGCTTTCGGCGCGCAGCCCTTCGGCTGTGGTCACAAGCTCAAGCGCGCCACCGGGCGCTGATAGGTTCAGCGGGTGCAGCCCCAGGCCGGCAACCGGCACATGGGCCAGCGCCAGACGGCTGGTGCCATCGGCGCAGGTCAGTGTCTGCGCCGCGCCCGGATGTGCCTCGGCCAGTGCCTGAAAGCGCGGATCGGGCGGGGCCAGGAGCGGGCCATCGGCTCGCCCGGCCACGGGGTTGAACAACGCGGGCTTGCCCACTTGCGGCTGCCAATCCAGCGCGGTGGCCAGTATCTGGTTACAGTATTCTGCCTGACGATCGGCACGAAGCTGTTTTTGGAAGGTGGAGAGGACCCCGTCCATTCCGCCGCCGTTGTGGTCCTGAACGAAGAGATGCATCCGCCACAGCCAATCCAGTTCGGTGCCGCTGGCTGGCGAATCGTCATGCGAACAGAAGGCGTCGGCAAAGAAGGCAATCTCCCCATAGGCACCGCGCCAATCGTGGGTTCGCGCAGGAATTGCGGCGCGCCCTTCCAACATAGCCAGTGCAGCAGCGCTCTCGGCAGCCAGAAGCAACGCCTCGTTGCGGCGGAAGGCGGTGATCAGGCGGAAATCCTCGGTGGCGCCGACGCCCCAGACGCTAGGTATGGTCTCCGTCACCTCGACTATGGGCGGAGCATCGGCTTCCGCATAGGGGGCCAGCAGATCGGCTGCGATACCAAAGCCCCAGTCAGTCTGAGGATACCTGCGGCGGCAGTTCTCCAGTAATTCACGCACATCCAACCCGTAGGCACTTTGAAACTGCCCGCTGTCAGTCAGATCTCCCGCCCCCGCTGAGATGCCTACATGGCCTAGCGGATAGCGACCCTCTAATCCCTCCAGTGGCAGAGTGCGCCCACGGGTGAAGTTGCGGCCTGGATGGGGCGGGATATCAGCCTGCG
>Ga0213835_101192_pt1 | contig 17478 bp, 12 predicted proteins | sample SWPATP01_FD_160576 | JGI IMG/M metagenome (GOLD analysis project Ga0213835, IMG submission 160576) | Coastal seawater microbial communities from Marineland, Florida, United States - SWPA TP0 #1 | ecosystem: Environmental > Aquatic > Marine > Coastal | place: USA: Florida | collected 2016-08-05 | reverse complement strand
GGATTCGGACGTAAACAGATAGTTCTGGCGCAAAGCGGGTGTCCCCCTCTTGAAAGTGAAAATGCCGGCTGACCCAGCCGGCAGGGCACGAACTGTTAGACAGCCAGCATCAATACCGTCAAGCGCGTGAAAGAGTTGCTAAGGCCGGCAAAAGGAGAAAAATCGTCCAAAACCGCAAAAAAATTGCCCGTTTGAGCGATCTACGCACCAACCGTCTCTGCCTTCTCAGCCGCGCGGCGGCCGCAGCAGATAGACGACAAGCCAGACCGGTACGATGATGATCGAGCCGAGAACCACATTCGGCAACGCCCACTCCAGCCCCTGCCTGGCCAGATCCAGTGCGGTTTCCGACGTCAGACCCAGCCGCTCGAGAATATCGGCCGCCGACAGGTCGAACGCCGACAGCGCCGCGCCCGTTATCAGGGACACAACAGCGATCTTGAAGACGGCCGAAATCATTCTGAACATCGCCCCACGCGGCCCCAGTCCGCATCCACCTGCATGAAATTTTACAGGGCGAGACTGAACGAAACCTTGCCGCAGGGTAATATCAGTTCACGTCGCCGAAATAGAGCACGGGCGAGACGAAGGGCGCATCCCAGCCGCCGCCGATGAAAAAGACAGCATCCGGCGCTGCGCTCTCGCCTTCCGGAGTGGTCCTCCGCACGATCTCGCCCGAAAGCGCCAGCGCGCGGCCCATATAGGGCACGATACCCTCGATCGAGATGGTGCGGTCAGACAGCCAAGTCTCCGACTTGTCGATCCGAAGCACGCCATTATGAAGCCGCGCCTTCAGTTCGGCGCCGCTGATGGGCAACGATCCCGAGGTCACGTCGGCCAGCGCGAAAAACTCGCCGAGCGCGGCCCTCGAGAGGAAATCCGACAGGTCGAAGCCTGCCAGCGTGCCCTCGCCCAGCGTGGCGGCGACTGTTCCGTCGGCATTGGCCAGCACCGCATTCCAGTCCGCGCCCGCGCCCCTGGCCACCATCACGAGATTGGCCCTGCTTTGCGGGACGATCCCCTTCATGCCCGCGCTCAGCATAAACGCGGCTGCATCGACGCCTTCCGCGTTGAGACGCAGTTCGGCGGCGCTGTCGGCACCGGCCCGGTCGATTTTCAGCCCCGCCTGAACGGTGCCGCCGAACACGGTCGCGTCGGACAGGTCGAAGGCCGCCAGGCCGGGCTTTACCTGAATCGTGGCGGCGAGGTCGGTGAGGGCCACATTGCCGCCGCGGGCATTGGCGGCCGAGAGGCGCAAATCCAGACTGACCTGATTGGCCAGTTCCGAATCGACGGAATCGTCCATCTGTCCGCGGCTCGCAGCCAAAGGCATGAAGGCCGACATGAAGGAGCGCAGGTCCAGCGTGCGGAAGGCGAGTGTGCCGGAGATGGCGGGAACATCCTCGCCCAACGACAGGTCGAGCACCCCTGCGCCCACATTGCCATTCAGGTCGAGCTCGACATTCTCCACCTTGAGCCGGTCGACCTCGCCGGTAACAGCCCCGGACACGGTCAGCGAACCGATGGCGGCGCCGGCGGATATATCCGTCTGCGTCCATTCCAGGAAGCGCCGCAGCGAAGGCGAGGAAAACCGGCCGGTGCCGGCAAAATATGGCTCCGAGGACAAGTTGGCCGAACCGTCGAAGGACAGGCTTGCCGGCGGTGCCTCGAAAGAGAATTTAAGCGGTGCATCAATGCCCGCGAACAGCGGCAGCGGCTGGCCGCTCGACATCTCGGCGACAAAATACTCGCCCCGCCAGATACCGCTTGCCTTAAGGTCGGCTCCCCGCCTGAGCGAGGGCCAGTAGATGCGCCCGGCAAGGCCGGTCACCACCGGTTCATCCGTGCCTGCCCGGCTGACGGCGATCCTGCCGTCGCTGAACTCGATCGTGCCGAAGGGAATGTCTGGTAAAGAGGCGGCCGGGGATGTCGGCTGTTCTGCATCCACCATGGAACGCGACATCTCGATCGCCCGCAGCAACCTGCCGCCGCTCCTGCCGAATTCCGGCTGCAACAATGCCCCGTTTTCAGCCACGCGCAACAGCGGCCGCACCAGCGCTATGCGCGAGAAGCTCACCTCCCCTCGCAAGGCCGCGAGCGCCGACAGATCCATTTCGACACGCTCTGCCTCGAGCACGGGCGGCGCATCGGCGGCGCTCCATTCGGTCAGACGGACTTCGGTCAGATGCGCGCGGAAACTGGGCCACACGGTCAGCGCCGGAGCCTGGCCGAGCGTCACGCGGTAACCGCTCCAGACGCTCAGCTCATAAGCGATACGGTCGCGGACGATCTGGGTCGAAGCAATCAGCGGCAGGGCCGCGACAAGGGCCGCACCCATGATCACCACGACGCCGAGCGCCAGCAGCCCACGCCTGGCCAATCGTGACTTCATACTACCTCGCACCACCCCGCCGGACACCATGCGAACGGTCTCCGCTTCGAAACGTCCCACATTAGGGGCGCATTCACAAGTTCGCCATTTCAAGCCTTTGTGGCGTGGCGATGACGTTATTCGCGCTGTTTCGTCAACCGGCTTGCCTAATCGGAAGCCTCTATGCTTAACCTCGCCACCGCATCCGCAGCCGACCTTCTCAGGGGTTTCTTGCCATGAATGACCACGCACCGCTCTGGAGCCCATCGCAGGCCGAGATCGATTCGTCCGCGTTGACGGCCTTCGCGAGGCGCGCCTCCGAGATTGCGGGGCGTGAATTGGCCGATTACGATTCGCTGCATGCCTGGTCGATCGACCATCGAGAGGATTTCTGGTCGCTGGTCTGGGATTTCTGCGGTGTCGTGGGTGAGCGTGGCGACACGGTGCTCGCTGATGGCGATCGCATGCCGGGCGCCCGCTTCTTCCCCGATGCCAGGCTGAATTTCGCCGAAAACCTGTTGTCAAGATCCGGGTCGGCGGATGCAATCGTCTTCCGCGGCGAAGACAAGGTATCCCGTCGCATGAGTTGGGACGACCTGCGCGCGCTTGTCTCGAGACTGCAGCAATGGCTAAAGGATCACGGCGTGAAACCGGGCGACCGGGTTGCGGCAATGATGCCCAACATGCCCGACACTGTGGCCGCCATGCTGGCGGTCACGTCCATCGGTGCCATCTGGTCCTCCTGCTCGCCCGATTTCGGGCCGCAAGGGGTGCTCGACCGTTTCGGCCAGATCGAACCCGTGGTTTTCATCGTTAGCGACGGCTACTGGTATGCCGGCAAGCGGCTGGAGAACGCCGACAAGATCGCCGAGGTGCTCGCAAAGCTGCCGACCGTAAAGAAGGCGCTTGTCGTCGATTATCTTGGCAGCGCGCGCGATGTGGCCGCCGGCATCGACCGGGCCGAGGCGCTGGAGGATGCTCTCGCCCCTTACCAAGCGCAGGATTTGTCCTTCGAGCGTCTGCCCTTCGATCACCCGCTCTACATCCTGTTTTCCTCCGGCACCACGGGCGTGCCGAAATGCATCGTCCATTCGGCCGGCGGCACGTTGCTGCAGCACCTGAAGGAGCATCGGCTGCACGCCGGCATCCGCGAGGGCGACCGCTTCTTCTACTTCACCACCTGCGGCTGGATGATGTGGAACTGGCTGGTAACGGGGCTCGCCTCCGGCGCCACGCTGCTGCTTTATGACGGCTCGCCCTTCCATCCCAACGGCAACGTGATCTTCGATTTCGCCCGCGACGAGAAGATGACCTATTTCGGCACCTCGGCGAAATTCATCGACGCGGTGCGCAAGGTGGGGCTGCGGCCCATCGAGACGCATGACCTGTCTTCGGTCCGGCTGATTTCCTCGACCGGCTCACCGCTGGCGCCGGAATGCTTCCGCTTCGTTTATGACGGCATCAAAAAGGACGTGCACCTGGCGTCGATCTCCGGCGGCACGGACATCGTCTCCTGCTTCGTGCTCGGCGTGCCGACGCGCCCGGTCCATATCGGCGAGATCCAGGGCCCCGGCCTCGGCATGGCCGTCGATGTCTGGGACGAAGACGGCAAGCCGCTTGCCCGCGGCAAGGGCGAACTGGTCTGCACCCGGGCCTTTCCGGCCATGCCGGTCGGCTTCTGGAACGATCCCGATGGCGCCAAGTACCGCAGCGCCTATTTCGAGCGCTTCGACAATGTCTGGTGCCACGGCGATTTCGCGGAATGGACCGAGCATGGCGGCATGATCATTCATGGCCGTTCGGATGCCACCCTCAATCCGGGGGGCGTGCGCATCGGCACCGCCGAGATCTACAACCAGGTCGAACAGATGCCGGAAATTCTGGAATCGATCTGTATCGGCCAGGATTGGGAAGGCGACACCCGCGTGGTTCTTTTCGTCCGGCTGGCCGAAGGGGTAACGCTGGACGCAGATCTTGAGAGAGCAATCCGCCTCAAGATCAGGACCGGCGCCAGTCCGCGTCACGTGCCGACCCGCATCGTTGCCGTCGCCGACATCCCGCGCACCAAGTCCGGCAAGATCACCGAACTGGCCGTGCGCGACGTGGTTCATGGCCGCACCGTCAAGAACAAGGAAGCGCTGGCCAATCCGGAAGCGCTCGATCTCTATGTCGACATTCCCGCACTACGGAGCTGAAGCGGTATCGTTAACGTTTCCTGACCGCAGAATTTACCCAGATTTCAGTCCGGCTACGAAAAGGTAAAATTCGAGGCGATCGGGTAAGGACTTGTTAAGGTCCTCGCCCGATAGTCGTGGGTAACTTGAGGCGGCTCCCAAGCGATTGGTCGGTACCGGGACCTCCGGCCCAAGCCCGTGTGTGACAGCAATTCCTGACTTTTTCCGGGCGCCCTTGAGGCGCCCATTTTCTTGGCTTTTGTCGGCAGCGACGACCGTGTCGCCGACCTGCCCGATGCAGCGGATCAGCAGCTGCAGAAAAACTTGACTGAAATAGTCAAAATCAAACTTGATACCCTAGGTCAACTATTGTAGACGTGATCTCGGCTCGAGAGAGCGACAAAGTCAATTGCGGACGTGGCGCCATGCAGTTACTTGCACCGGTGCGCCTGCGCGTGGATCGGAGAGGACTAATGAAGAGACTTTTGGTGACCTGCCTGGCTCTTGCCGTGGCTGCACCGGCTGCCCTGGCCAATGAACTGACCATCTATTCCGGTCGCGGCGAAGCGCTGATCGGCCCGGTTATCGCCGAGTTCCAGCGCGCCACCGGCATCACCGCGAATGTGCGCTATGGCGGCACTGCCGAGCTTGCAGCGCTCCTTCAGGAAGAAGGCGAACGCTCGCCTGCCGATGTCTTCTGGGCGCAGGATGGCGGTGCGCTGGGCGCGCTCGAGCCGTTTTTCGCCGAACTGCCTGGCGAACTGAACGAGGGCGTGACTGCTCCCTTCCGCAACGCCAACAACAAGTGGGTCGCCACCAGCGGTCGCTCGCGCGTCATCGCCTATTCGCCGGAGCGCGTCGACGAGGCCGATCTGCCCGCCTCGATCATGGACCTGACCGACGAAAAATATCGCGGCCGTGTCGCCTGGGCGCCAACCAACGGTTCCTTCCAGGCCTGGGTCACCGCGCTGCGCGTGACCAAGGGTGACGACGTGGCCCGCGAATGGCTTGAAGGCATGGTCGCCAACGACCCGCAGGTCTACCGTAACAACACGACCCAGCTCGAAGGCATCGCCAATGGCGAAGTCGATTTCGCCTTGGTCAACAACTACTATCTCGGACGCTTCATTGCCGCCGATGCCAACTTCCCGGTTGCGCAGACACATTTCGAAGCCGGCGACATCGGCAACTTCCTCAGCGTGGCCGGCGTCGGCATCGTGGCGGCCAGCGACAACCAGGACAATGCCCGCGCCTTCATCGACTACCTTCTGTCGGAAAGCGCCCAGCAATACATCACGCTTCAGGGCAACGAATATCCCGTTATTCCCGGTGTGATCTTCCATTCCACGCTGGAGCCCTTCGACACGCTTCTCGAGATCACCCCTGAGGTCGACATCAACGACATCTCGGATCTTGACGGCACATTGACGCTGCTGCGCGAGGCAGGCCTGCTCTGACCGCGGTAGACCTCCTCAACCGGCCGCTCGGCAAGAGACGGCCATCGGCTCTGCTGCTCGTCCCGGCGATTCTCGTCGGGGCGGGCATGCTTTTGCCGATGGTGTATCTCGCCGTGCGCGCCTTCGAGGCCGATGGCGCGACGCTTTTCGAGATCGTTTTCCGCGCCCGCAACCTGGTCCTTCTGTCCAACACGCTCCAGCTTGTCTTCTGCGTCCTGGCGATCGGCACATTGATTGCCCTGCCCCTGGCCTGGATCGTGGTTCGAAGCGACATACGCTATCCGCGCCTGGTGGCGATCATCGGGGTTCTGCCGCTTGCGGTGCCGGGCTATGTGATGGCCTATGCGCTGATCGGTCTGTCGGGCTATTACGGCTTCGCCAACCAGTTCTTCGGCATCCGCCTGCCGCGCCCCGAGGGACTGTTCGGTGCCGCCGCCGCGCTGACGCTCTACACGTTTCCCTATCTCTTCTTGAACATCCGCTCGGCGCTGCTCGACCTCGACCCGGGTCTGGAGGACTGTGCGCGCAGCCTCGGCCGTTCGCGCTGGAATGCGTTCTGGACGGTCGTGATCCCGCATCTGCTGCCGTCGCTGCTGGCCGGCTGGCTCGTGGTCGGCCTCTATGTGCTGGGCGATTTCGGCGCGGTCGCCCTGATGCGCTACGAGGTCTTCAGCTACGCCATCTTCACCCAGTATTCCGGCGCCTTCGACCGCATCTACGCGGCTTGGCTGTCGCTAATGCTGATGGTGGTCACGGTCGTCTTCGTCCTGATGGAGGCGCGGCTGCGCGGCAAGCGCTACGCACGCGTCGCCAAGGGCACGGCGCGCCGTGCCGTGCCCGTACCGCTCGGGCGCTACCGGCCGCTGGCATGGCTCTTCATTGCGATCGTCGCCGCGACGTCACTCGGTCTGCCCGCGCTGGTGTTGACCTATTGGATGTCGATGGCCGGCACCGGCATCGATTTCAACGAGGTGGGCCAGGCCTTCCTCCGCACCGCCGCCGTCGCCATGCCCGCCGCGCTGATCTCGACAATGCTGGCGTTACCGGTCGTCTATCTCACGGTGCGCTTTCCCTCGCCCTTCTCCTCGGTCATCGAGCGGCTGACCTATATGGGCTACGCGGTCCCGCCGCTCGCCTTCGCTCTCTCGATGGTGTTCTTTGCACTCAACGTGGCGCCGTTCCTCTACCAGACGCTGACGCTGCTGATCTTCGCCTATTGCATGACCTTCCTGGCGCTGGCGCTCGGTCCGATCAGGAGCCGCATGCTGCAGATCGGGCCGCGGCTGGAAGAGGTGTCGCGCTCGCTCGGCCACGGCTCGCTGGATTCCTACATGCGGGTCACCTTCCCGCTGCTGAACAAATCCATGGTTGCGGCCACGCTGCTCGTCTTCATCATGATCGTGAAGGAACTACCGATCACCTACCTGCTCGCGCCGACGGGCTACACGACGCTTTCCATGGCCGTGTTCAGCCGGACCTCGGAAGGCATGATGGCGCAGGCCGCGCCCTATGCGGCGATGATCGTGGTGTTCTCGAGCTTCTTCGTCGGGCTGATCCTGCGCTACGAGGGGCGCAAGTAGACCTCAATCCGCGAGCACCCTTGTCGACGGGAAAACGATCTCCACCATCGTGCCCTGTCCGGGCGTCGACGAGATGTTGAAGCGCGCGCGATTGGCCTCCACCAGCGCCTTGGTCAGAGGCAGGCCAAGCCCGGTGCCCTCGCCACGTGCCCGTTTCAGCGCGTTGATCTGCTTGAACGGCTTCAGTGCCTGCTCGATCTCCGACAGCGACATGCCGATGCCGGTGTCGCGCACCCTGACGGCGATGTCGCCGCTCTGCTCATAGGCGGTGGAGACGATGATCTGCCCCCCGGCCGGCGTCGCCCGCACCGCATTCGACAGGAGGTTCAGCGCGATCTGGCGCACGCTGCGCTGGTCGGCGACGACGTCGGGCAGGCGCGAGGCGAAGGAGGAGCGGATAATGACGCGCTCGCGATTGGCCTGCGGCTGCATCATCGCCACGGTCTCGGCCAGCGCGTCGTTGAGCGACACCGCTTCGTAGCTCATCTCCTGCTCGCCCGCCTCGATCTTGGAGATGTCGAGCAGGTCGTTGACGAGGTCGAGCACGTGATTGCCCGACCGGTTGATGTCGCGCAGATAGTCTCGATAGCGCTCGTTGCCGATCGGGCCGAACTTCTCGTCCAGCATCAATTCGGAAAAGCCGATGATCGCATTGAGCGGCGTGCGCACCTCATGGCTGACACGCGCCAGGAACTCGGTCTTCTGCGAGGAGGCGCGCTCGGCATGGGCGCGCGCCTGGGTCAGGTCCTCCTCGACGCGTTTCCAGTTGGTGATGTCGCGCAGGACGGCGCAATAGCCGCCATCGCCGGGCAGCCGGCCCATCGTCATGAAAAGCGGGATGAAGCGCCCCTGCGCCTCACGCCCGATCACCTCGCGCCCGTCATTCAGCACGCTCGCCACCCCGTTATCGGCCAGGCCGGCCAGATAGTCGGCGGCCGCACGCTGGCTTTCGATCGCAAAAAGCGATGTGAAGGGCTGGCCCTCGACTCGCTCGCTGTCGGTGCCGAACAACGCCTCGGCCGGCCGGCTGATCGAGCGGATCAGCCCCCCGTCGTCGATCAGCACGATGCCGTCGGTCGCCGTGTCGATGATGGCGCGTAGTTCGTAGAGCCTGGCCTCGACATCATCATTGTCGCGTGCAGGGGCCCGCGCGGCCGGCTCCGCAGCTGGCCTGAGCGCCAGAAGCAGTGCCTTGCCGCCGTTCCAGGCAATCGACTGAAGATGCGCGTTGACGTCGATTTCGCTCCCATCCTGCCGTCTCAGGCGCATCGCGCCGGACTGGCGGTCCGGGTCGGCGCCATCGGCAAACAACCCGTCAATACCCCCGGATGCTTCCATCGCCGCAAGCGACTCGTGACCCGTCAGCCGCAGGAATTCGCGGTTGGCAAAATGAAGCCTCTCGCCCGCATGGACCAGGATCGGGAAGGGCAATCCCGCCAGAAGCGCCGTGATCGAAGATGGATCGGCCGCGGCCACGCTGGCGGCGGGAAAGGCCGACGGGGCAAAATCGCGGCGCTCCAGCTGCGGAGCCGGTTCCAGTTCGTCCAGCAGCGCGGCATGGACCGGCTCGGCTTCCGGCCCGGCGCTTTCCGGCTCGGGCTCTTCAGCCACTTCGCTTTCGCCAACAGGTTCCGCCGCCTCGGTCTCGACCCGTTCGGGAACTGCCGGCTGGTCCTCCTGATCGGAAACGGGCTCCGCCATTTCCGGCTCGCTCGCAACCGGCTCTTTCGGTGCTTCCGCTTCTCCGGTTGCTGCCGCAGGCGATTCTTCTGCGGTGTCTCGATCCGATCCGCTCGTCTCGGCGCCCGACGTCACGTCGTCTGCCGGGCCGGCATCGCTTTCGCGCCTCAAGCGTTCGCCAATCTGCTGGAAGGCGTTGCGCTCGCTGGCGCTCAGGCCGGACGTGTCTTCGACCGGCTCATCCTTGTGGCCATTCTGCGGACGGTGCTCTGCCAGGCGGATGATCTTGTCGCTCTGGCGCCGATCGGGTCCGGGGCTCTGCGCAATGGCAGGCTGCTCGCCCTGGAACGGGTCTTCCGGCTCGGCTTCCTTCTCCTGACCCGCAGGTCCCGGCTCCGTTGCTGTGCCGGCCGTCGCCACTGGCGCAAACGGTGCTGCATCAGCCATGCGTGCCACGCCGAAACCACGGAAGCCTTCGAAATTGCGCGCACGGTCATAGATCGGCAAGGCGGCAAGATCGACAGGGATACCAAGTCCGATTCCGGCAATTGGCCACGTCACCGTGCGGCCGGACCAGGTGTCGCGTCGTTCGAGCAAGGCGGCCACTTCGCCGTCGCCGTCCATGCCGAGCCGTGCGGCAATCTCGCGGAACGTGTGGCCGCTCAGGCTCTCCGCCTCGATGCCCACCGCGGCAGCGAATTCTTCGGAAACCGTCGTGAAGCGTCCTTCGGCATCGGTACGCCACACGAAACGGATGGCGCTTGGGGCCCGGCTTTCGGCCGGCGTTTCCCTGTCGCCGGCGGGAGCTTCGTCGGTCCCGGCCGCGCGGGAATGTCCTTCGGGCGCTGGGGGCTTTTCGGCAGCCTGCCCGGCTTCGTCATCGTTTGCCGGCACGGGCGAGGCCTGCGCGGTTTCCGGCTCCTGCGCTCCGACCGTCACCTGTCCGGCTTCTTCCCGTTCGCCGTCAGGCATGTTGGCCGACGGTTCATCGCGTCCATCGAGCGCCTCGCGATCAGGCTGCGCGAAAACTGCCGGCGGCACAGGATCGTCGATCTGTTCTGCCGGCGCAGGCGCTTCATCGACCTCGTCGGCCTCGATCACCAGAAGCAGGTGCCGTGCGGGCTCGTCTGTCAGCCGGGCCATTCCCGCTGCCAGTCTCCCCGCGCGGGCTGGGATCAGCCGCTTGACCAGCCGATCTTCCTCGTGGCGCACTTCCGCGACGAGGTCCGCCAGCGTTTCTGGCGCGATGCCGAGTTCCAGAAACCCTTCCGAAGCCGCAGCGATATCCGCATCGGCATCGATCAGCGCGGCATAGGAATTGGCATCGCTGAAACCGGAGACGGCTTGCTGTGCGATTTCCGCTGCCTCGCGCGAGGCGCCGTGCGCGGCGGGCACCGCGATCAGGATCGCCGGCTCCCCATCGGGCAAGGTGACCGCCGAGACACCCAGCGCGACGGGCCGGGTGCCGCCGAGGCGCGCCGTGATGCCGACCTCCGACCGCATGCGCGGAAAGCCAGGCGCGGCCGCGATCTGGCGCCGGGCGACCGGCGGCAGGTTGCTGGAAGCGCCCATCACCTGCTCGACATCCGCGTGGTCAAGCAACTGGCAGCCGGGTCCGTTGGCCCAGATAACCTGCTCGAGGCCGATATCCAGTATGGCCAGCGCGTCGCCATCCGCCAGGCGCCGACGCAGCGGATCGAGGACCGCGATATCGATAAAGGAGTAGTTGCCTGAAACCATCAATTATTGCCTGGCGTTTCGCCCCCGTCAGCGCGACCTTTTAACGAATGATTAATACTGACGGGTGCCCGCCTCGTCCATTGCCCGGCCGGGTTTGCGTGGACATTCCATCGCCTTGGTTAACCGCCCGGAACCATATCTTGTGCAATGCACCCAGAAAAATGTTGCAATGCACAAAAAACGCTCTATATTGAATTCATCATCACCGAATAACTGCGGAGTGAAGCATCCTCCGCCCAAACTTAGAAAGGTTTTTTGTCATGTCCAAGACCACCGCGAAAACCGCTGAAACGATCGAATTCCCGACCTTCGACGCCTCCCAGGCTACCGACCAGATGCGCGCCATGGCCGAGAAGGGCGTCGAGCAGACCAAGGAAGCCTACGCCAAGATGAAGTCCGGCGCCGAGACCACCCAGAAGGCTTTCGAGCAGAGCTTCGAGGTCGCCCGCGCTTCCAGCACCGAGATGGCGCTCAAGTCGATCGCCGCCATGCGTGCCGGCGCCGAGTCGAGCCTGTCGCACATGGAAGCCCTCGTTGGCGCCAAGACGCTCTCCGACATGATGGAACTGCAGACCGCATTCATGCGCAAGCAGATCGAGATGTCGGTCGAGCAGGCCAAGGAGTTCCAGTCTATGTCGACCAAGTCCTTCGAGGACGTGGCCAAGCCGGTGCGCGAGCTCGCCGAGAAGTCCATGAAGGAACTCAAAGCCGCCTGAGGCGTTTGAGACACCGAATACCCGCTCGCGAAGATCTCCTCCCCTTCAAGAGCGGGGTAAAGACCGGCACCTCCTCCCGCCGGTCGAGACAAGGAAAAGGCCGGCACCTCCTCCCGCCGGCCTTTTTCTTTGCGCGCTTTTCCGGCCTTATGTAGCAGAGGCACCAAGCCTTACGGGGGTTGCTGATATGGCGACTCCACAAGTTGGAGAAATCCGGGCATGGTGTGATCATGCGCGCCGCCATCCGCTACGTAATCACAGTCGCTGCGGCGATTCTAATAGGTCTCGCAGTTTACACAGCGCAAGCCGTCGTGGACGAGGTTGGCTATACCGCCGCTGTTCGGCGGATCATTCGGGAAGGATGGTCTGCTGTGGTTGATGCTGGTTATGCAGATTTGTTCACATGGGGCGCGCTTTTCTTCTCCGGTGTGGCGCTCGCGCTTTGGACGGATTATTGCCTGCGGTGGTTGGCCGAACATGGCTATTTTCGATGGCTGAGTTTAGCTCGGTATCGCATATTTCCAGGAATTAGGTGGGAGGAAAGACCACTAGTTGGTTGGTCCAGAAGCGGCGATCAGCCCCCTGAAATAGTTAGTGTCGGGTTCCAGGGAACAAACCTGACAGGCAAGCCTATTACAGACGTGCGCGCTGTATTTGTGTCGGAAACGGGAATACCAATATCGAACGTAATGATTGGTGGCTGGCGCGATCAAAGGGCGGCTAGCGAATTGGTTCGAATAGACCCTCACGCCACATTTTCTGTAATTGCGTCATTTGGGCCGGGTCCATTAGATATCGATCTAAAATCTACAGAGGATGAAAAAAAGAAATCAGCCATTAATCACCTTTCGCGCCTTTTAAACCGAACAAGTGGCATAAATGGTATATTTGCCGACACTTTCATAAGAAGATTTGGTGCCATAAGATTTGAATTCGAAGCCCATGGTCGAAAGTATGTCAATAAAATATCTTCGAATAATGTCAGAGGTGCGATTGACAGCGTCATCGAATTTGACGCCGATATGACACGGAAAGATGGTGTTCATTTCAGGTCTAAAGCCTAAGTATGAACAACCCGAACCTCAATGGCGTCGAGGCACTGGAGCAGAAACGCTGCGGTAAACCCACCCCGGCTGATCTTGTTGTTCAGGTTTCGCTCATTTTCATGAACGCCGATCTCCGCCAACTTCTCGGCTAGCTGGGCGTATGTGGGATTTTCGCGCCCTTCCGGTAGGTCCGAACTTGGTGCTCTTGCTACATGAGGCTGCGCTTTTCTAGAGCATATCGCCCGAAAGTGGGAACCGGTTTCGGGACAACGGCATGCGACAAAACAAGGAGCAAAAGCGTCGAGAGCGAATCTGAAAGATCGCGACACGCTTCAGAGCAGCGTTCCCTGCCCGCTTTTCGGCTCCGGCGCAGGCGCCTTCCCGCCGCCAGCGGCCGGCTTGGCCTTTGCCGCCAGCGCCTCCACGTTCCGGTCCGCAAACTGTATCTCCAGCCGGTCCCCGGGCTTCACCGAAGCCCCGCGCGTGATCGGCTGCCCCGCCTCGTCGCGCACGACCGCATAACCTCTCGCCAGCACGCTCGTATAGGATAGCGAACCCAGCATGCGGGTGGTCGAGGCCAGCTGTTCGCGCAGGCGTCCTTTCCTGATGTCGATGGCGCGGTCCTTGCGCGCGGCAAGCCCGGCCAGCCGCTCTCGCGCCATCCGCGCCCTCACCTCGATCGGCTCCAGCCTGAGGCGGGCGACGCGCCGGTCCAGATCGTTGCGCCGCGCCCGCAGATTGGCTCCGGCACAGACCGGCAAGCGGTCTCCCAACCGTCCCAGCCCCCTGCGCGCTTCCGCCATGCGGTGGCGAAGCGTTGCCGTCGATAGCCGTGCCTTCTGCAGCCGCGAACGCCGGCGCTCCACCAGCACCTCGAACCCCCTGTCGAGCCGCGAGGCCGCTTCGTCGAAGCGGCGGCGCGGCAGGGCCAGAAGCTGGTCGGGCGACGGCAGCGCGCGGGCGCAGGCGCGCAGCCTCTCGCGCTTGCGGTCGGTCGAGCGCGACACGCAGGCGCGCAACCTGGCCGACAGGCTGGCGAGCGTGGCCTCCAGTTCCGCCTTCACCGGCACCGCCATTTCGGCCGCGCCCGTCGGGGTCGGCGCGCGCATGTCGGCGGCATGGTCGATCAGCGTCCAGTCTGTCTCGTGGCCGACGGCCGAGATCACCGGAATGTCCGATGCCGCCACCGCCCGCACCACGGCCTCGTCGTTGAAGCCCCAGAGATCCTCCAGGCTGCCGCCGCCGCGTGCGACGATCAAAACGTCAGGCCGCGCGATCGGCCCGCCTTCCGGCAGCGCGTTGAAGCCGGCGATCGCGGCAGAGACCTCGGCCCCGGTCGTTTCGCCCTGCACGCGGACCGGCCACACGATCACATGCAGCGGAAAACGGTCAGTGATGCGGTGGACGATGTCGCGGATCACCGCCCCGGTGGGCGACGTGACGACGCCGATCACCCTCGGCATGTAGGGAATAAGCTGCTTGCGGCCGGCATCGAACAGGCCCTCGGCGGCCAGCTTTCGCCGCCGCTCCTCCAGGAGCGCCATCAGCGCGCCGGCGCCTGCAGGCTCCAGGCTCTCGATCACGATCTGGTATTTGGACGAGCCCGGATAGGTGGTCAGCTTGCCAGTGGCAATGACCTCCATCCCTTCCTCGGGCTTGAAGCGCAGCCGCGAAAACGTGCCCTTCCAGATCACCGCCTCGATGCGTGCACGCTCATCCTTGAGCGCGAAATAGGCGTGGCCGGAGGAATGCGGCCCGCGATAGCCGGAAATCTCGCCGCGCACCCGCACATTGCCGAAAGTGTCCTCGACCATGCGCTTCAGCGCGCCGGATATCTCCGACACGCTGTATTCGCCCACATTCGATCCCGGTTTTGCTGCTGTCTGACTCATGGCGTCACTCGACGGGTTTTCGGCGATTCGGTCAAGGTGGCCATGCCCATCGCTTTCGCTGATCATTGGCATAAGCAATATCGGATGGACGCAGCCAGTGGTTTGCGAATAGCTGGCCACCCCGCAATCCGCCTGGCTTTCATGTCCACCACCGCTTCTCCCGCCGCCGCGCCGGCGTCGCCCGCCGACCGGCCCTTCGATGCCACCGACTACGGCCTCTACGGGCTGACCGTCCTTGCCTGGAGCCTGTCCTGGTACGCGATCGCGCTGCAGGTCGGCACGGTATCGAACGAGGTCAACATGGTCTGGCGCTTCAGCATCGCCACCATCCTCATGTTCGCCTGGGTGGCCTTTTCGGGACGCCGGTTCCGCTTCCCCCTGGCCGACCATCTGCGCTTTGCCGGCCTCGGGGTGCTCCTGTTTTCAACCAACTTCCTCTTCTTCTATTACGGCGCGCTTTTCCTGGTCAGCGGGCTGTTGTCGGTGGTCTTCTCGCTTGCCTCCGTCATCAACATGCTCTTGGCCACCGTGATCACGCGCCAGCGCCCCTCGCCGCGCATCCTTGCCGGCGGCGTGCTGGGCTTTGCCGGCATTGCCTTACTGTTCTGGCCGGAAATCGCCCGCCAGGACGTCTCCAACGCCGCGCTTGTGGGGCTGGCGCTCTGTTTTGCCGGCACGCTCTGCTTCTGCTTCGGCAATCTCGTGTCCGCCTCCGCGCAGAAGAAGGGCCTGCCGCTGGTCTCGATGAATGCGTGGGGCATGCTCTACGGCACGCTCTGGGCCGGCTTCCTGGCGCTGGTGCTTGGCCGCGACTTCATCATCGAGCCGACGCTGTCCTATCTCGGCTCGCTGGTCTTCCTCGCCGTGATCTCGACCGTGCTTGCCTTCGCCGCCTACCTGACCCTGCTCGGGCGGATCGGTGCCGCCCGCGCCGGCTACGCAACCGTCATCTTCCCGGTCTTCGCGCTGCTGCAGTCGACCTTTCTGGAAGGCTACCAGTGGACTGGCTTCGCCCTTGCCGGCCTGGTGCTGGTGGCTGCCGGCAATGTCCTGGTCATTCGCGGCGCGCGCCCGAAATGAGCCCTACCAGCCAGGCATGAGGTGGCCGGGCTTCAGCCGCTTGCCCTTGCCGAAGGCGACGGTCGCGAAGTCGAAACTGCCTGCCTCTTCCGGCATTGCCGGCACCGAGATGTTGTCCAGGCTCTCGGCGATGTGGCGCGCCAGCGCGTCGACGATCTCGGGCGTGGCCGTGTGTCCGCGCAATATGCCGATCCGGCAATCCGGCAGGGCGCCGAAACCGTCGGCCTCGCCCAGGATCCGCATGCCGGGCCTGAGCGCGCATTCGGGCAGGATGGAAACCGCCAGCCCCGACAGGACCGAGGCGATGATCACCGTCGCCGACCAGCTGGTGAACAGGATGCGGTAGTCGCGCCCCATCTCGTCCAGCACCTCGCAGGCCGCCCGGCGCCACAGGCAGGTCGGCCGGCCGACTGCCAGCGGCAGCACCGGTTCCTCATGTATGGCATGGTTGGCGGAGGCGACCCATAGCAGTGGCTCGCGGCGCACCACCTCAGAGGTGCCCCTGCCGCCATCATGCGTCACCAGCGCGATGTCCAGATTGCCGCGCCGCACATGGTCGACCAGATTGGCCGTCGGCTCGCAGATCACCGACAATTCAACCCTTGGGTTGGAGCGCGAGAAACGCGCCACGATCTCCGGCAGGAAACGGTCGGCATAATCGTCGGGCGTGCCGATGCGCACATGCCCCTCGAGGCTCGCATCGTCGAAGGCGGCCAGCGTCTCCTGGTTCAGCCGGATCATGCGCCGTGCGTAAATCAGCAGGCGCTCGCCATCCTCGGTAAGCCGGTTGCTGCGGCCGTCCCTGTCAAAAAGGGACTTGCCCAGCCGCTCTTCCAGCCGACGCATCTGCATGGAGACCGCCGATTGCGTGCGGAACACCTGTTCGGAGGCACGGGTGAAGCTGCCTGTGTCGGCAATGGCGACGAAGGTGTGGAGCTGGTCGAGATCGAGGGGGGCGGCCATGGCGATGATCCATCATCTGCGTTGATGCAAAAGATTAGAAACATTCGTTCGACTAATCAATCCCATCGTGAGAAACCGGCACCGTTCCGAAACGGCGCTTCACCCGGCGACAGGTCGCATCCTCCCGCGACCTTCGGCGATGGCGTGCGCGCTGAATGCACTGAAGGAGAAGTGACATGTCCGCCCTTGAGCCCGCCCTGCATGCGAAGGCCATTCTCCCGCGCCTGACCGCGACCGCGATGCGCGTGGCCGATATGGTGCGTGGTTTTGCGCGTGTGTGGCTCAACCGCCGCCATATGGCCGAACTGGCGGAGCTCTCCGATTACCAGCTCGCCGATATCGGCCTGACGCGCGAGGATCTCAAGGTCGCCCGCAGCCTGCCGCTCGGCCGGGATCCGACGGTGTGCCTGGCGGATGTCGCGCGGCGACGCGCCTTCGACAACGACTTCGTCCGCCTCAACTCCTGATCATCTCCCCGCAGGCATCCCCAGCCGGTTCCCTTCCGGCCTGCCTGCCTTTTTGCCCGGTCCTTCGTGGACCGGGCTTTTTTTGTTCAGGGCGCCCCCTCCACCGCCTTCGGCGGTCCCCCTCCCCCGCTTCGCAGGGGAGGATCCGGGGCAGCGGCCGGCCGCGACCTCAATCCTCCCCCGTTTTACGGGGGAGGGGGACCATGCGAAGCATGGTGGAGGGGGCGCTGATGATCGTTCTGCTCCGGGGGAGCCGGACATCACAGGCAAAGGGGGAGGGCAATCAGAGCCCCCGACTACTATCCGCCGTGA
>Ga0213835_101191_pt1 | contig 17478 bp, 14 predicted proteins | sample SWPATP01_FD_160576 | JGI IMG/M metagenome (GOLD analysis project Ga0213835, IMG submission 160576) | Coastal seawater microbial communities from Marineland, Florida, United States - SWPA TP0 #1 | ecosystem: Environmental > Aquatic > Marine > Coastal | place: USA: Florida | collected 2016-08-05 | reverse complement strand
GCTAAAACCACAGCCCGTTGTGCAATTTCCACGCGATCGCGCGATCGCCCCGAAAACGCCCCCAGGGGAAAGTATGAATCCAGACCATAGTGAGCCAATTTAGCCCTTCCCCCGGCTTCCATATTTCCGGTTAAAACCAAAGATAAAACATCCGTGCGCTGTTGCAAATTCTCCAAAATTTCCCGCACTCCCGCCAACACATATCCCCGACATCGCAGCAACATTTCGGGGAGATGTTTAATGTAGAGTTTCTGAAGTTGTTCGATATTTTCCGCCGTCGGTTCAAGATTGCACTTTTCTAAAATCCTGCTGCAAATATCCCAATCTGTCAATCCCGCCATATTCAAAGCTGACAAATCCGTGCGATCGCCTGTCAGTTCTGCGATCGCTACCTCCATCGACAGCCGCCCCGCCCCTTTAGTGTTTAAAAGCGTCCCGTCAATATCCCAAAATACAACCTTTTTCATCTGTTATGTTGACAATAATTGTTGTTTTTAGTGCAGTTTTATCGCGTCGTTGTCAGCGCCCACAAGCTGGTATTCAATACCATTTCTCTTCTTCAAAAATTTTACGTTTTAACCAACGAGGCATCTCCCATTCTGAAGTCCAGAGAATATTATGCTTTTCGCTGTAGGATTCAAATCCAACTTTTGACCAATATTTTCGTAGCAGTGACTGCCCTTTCTGTTTGGGATATTTGCCGGATAAGTCGTTAGTAGGAACTGGATGGCAACCCACAACTTCCCCCCAGGCGAAACCCTGTAAAAACATCGCCAATGCCTGCAAGCCGTAATCCATGCCCCGGTACTTGGGTTCAATGAAAACGCTATTTATGTAGAACAAGTAGCGACTATATTCTATGGCATCCTGACCTTCCTCTAAGAGAAAGAACGATGCAAAGTATGACAAGTCCGAGTTCATACAATCGGCGACAATTACGACCTCTCCTTGATTGTAATATAAATCGAACCGATGGGCTTGCATTCTGCCAATCTCAATGGGTTCCGGGTAATCTCCCGATGCCCATCTTTCCTCTAATTCTTCTTTTGATAAATCGATACTACCGTCAATTTTGACAGTAGTATCGATTCGGGTAACTTGCAAATCATCTAATTTAGAATAAGAAAGATCCAGGTTTGATAAATGAAAGGTTGATTCTAAGTGAAGTTCCATGGCTATGTTTCTTTTTTTACCATTACCTACCAGATTCTACCCTGGAGCTAGGGCTAATCAAGAATGGGTGATCGCGACGAATCTAGCCAACCGGCTCGGGTGTTCACGAGTATCCGGTCGATATCCCCAAATCAAACCGTTGTCAAGTTTTCAAATACTCCCTCTGCCATTTCCGTCTGCTGACGTTCAATTATAGCTCGTTCATCCCTTTTCATTTAATAGCTGATTTGGACCATATAAAGCCATGAAGTCAATGGGATAATCACCCCGTTGATGTTAATAAACCCGCCCAAAACCAAGATGGTAGCATGGTCAGGGCTGTTTCCATGGTTAAATTAACTAGCCACACAAAAAACGGGCTAACCCGTCATTATGGTTAACCCGCCAGCTTGGGAACGCTCAGAGATTCTATTTTTGAACAACCAGTTTGACGTTTGCGCCTTGGAGACCACGCTGTTTAACATCAGCCAAAGTCTTGTTAACGGCGTATTTTTGATTGATAGAGTTGATCAACTCAGTTTGGTTGTGTTTTTTAGCAACACCCCACAGGTCAGCGATCAAATCGTAGCTTCCATCGCTATTGCGAGACCAACCCAGGTCATACTCGCCATCAAGGACGGCAACCAAGTCGGCACGGACGCGCTGGCCGTTGTAACCGCGAACGTCAGCGTTGGAATTCACAGAGATACCCAGATCACGCAGAGAAGATTTCAGGATTTCGGCATCGGTGATCTTGGTACGCAGTGTGCTAAAGTGAGACATTTAGGTATCCTCCTAGTGGAACTAAAAACGAAACAACAACGGTTTTGATTTGAACTGTAATCGCTCTTCGTGGGATGCAAAGACGATTGTGATAGAAACTGCTAGCGAATATGCTAGCCTTTACTCCTGTTTGGACCAGGAGAAAGCCTGTTAGAACTCCATGCGCTGATATTCAGCGACGGAGGACGCAGCCGGTCGCGCCCGCTGTCTGGCCCAGTCTCGTAGCGCTGTGACCTGTTCCTTCATCGTTTTTGACAGGGGTAGGGTTGCCTTAATGGCGGCGATAATGTCAAGCTGCGTAAACTCGCGATCCTGAGCAAATGCCTCATACATGGCAGCGACTAAGGCTTGCTCAATTTCCGCTCCTGAGAAGCCTTCAGATATGGTAGAGAGCTGATCGATATCAAAGCGATCAATATCTGAGCGACGTTTGGAGAGGTGAATCTTAAAAATAGCTTGTCGTTCTTCCTTGGTGGGTAAGTCTACAAAAAAGATTTCGTCAAATCGTCCTTTTCTGAGGAACTCACCGGGAAGCCTTTCGACTCGGTTGGCGGTTGCCATAACGAACACGGGGGATTCTTTCTCTTGCATCCAGGTTAGGAATGAACCAAAGATGCGGCTAGATGTGCCACCGTCTGAATCAGCAGAGCCACTGCCTCCGGCAAAGGATTTGTCTAATTCATCGATGAATAGGATGGCTGGAGAAATGGATTCTGCCGTTTTGAGGGCGTTACGAAGGTTGGCTTCCGATCGCCCTACCATAGAGCCATCGTAGACCCGACCCATATCTAATCGCAACAGGGGTAAACCCCACAGCCTAGATGTAGTTTTAGCTATCAGGGATTTTCCACAACCGGGAATTCCCAAAATTAGCATCCCTTTGGGTTGGGGTAGACCATACTCTCTGGCTCGTTCGGTAAAGGCATTAGAACGCTGCTGTAACCAGTGTTTCAGCTCTTCTAAGCCCCCAACGGCATCAATGGTTTCATCAACATCTATGAACTCTAGGATGCCATTGCGCCGAATGAGTTGTTTTTTCTCAGACAGAACAATTTCAACCTCTTTATCAGTTAGCTTACCTGCAGTTACATGGGCTTTGCGGTAAACTTTCTCAGCTTCATCTTTTGTTAAACCTAGGGTAGCTTTCAGGAGTTTTTCCCTGGTTTCCGTGTTGATGCGCTTAGAACGGCTCTGCTCAAGTTGGGCAGACAGTACCTGATTGAGTTCTGTCATGTCCGGTAGGGGGAAGTCAAGGACCACTACTTCCTTTTCTAGCTCGATAGGTACTTCTTGCACTGGAGACATCAAGATGATTGTCTTGTTTGTGTTTTTGAAGTTAGCGATCGCATCGCGTAAACACCGGGTTACTTCTGGAGAATCCTTAAAGGGGTGCAAGTCCTTAAAGATGTAAATACTGCCACTAGCATTTGGCTCTCTGTGCCGAATTACCCATTCGATCGCCGATTGCGGTGATACCGTGTTAGACTGTACTGTGTTACGGGCTTGATCCTTGCTGTATTGGGTCAGTCCCCTTGTTACTGTCCAAACGTATACTTCCCGCTGGCGCTTCGAGTTCTGTGCAATGGTGGCGATCGCCTGCTCAGACCGCTCCTCCTCGAAAGTCACGAGGTAGATCAGAGGATATCGAGCTTCAATTAGGATACTAAGTTCTTCTTGCATAGTCCTCGATCCAGGGTAGAGACGGTACAACGTTTACTAATGGTGTTTCCCCATATCCGATTGTGAGCACGACATCGCACTATCATCGAAGCTAGGTTTTTTGACTTCCTCAACAGGGAACGAGTTCTTCTTCCCCTGTGTGGGCAGTGGTTGGACCCACTTCTCGCACTTGCGTAACCGAAATTTCTTCGTCCGACAGTACAGTGGGTTGGTTCTTGAGTGATACCAATTCGCCTTGGTCTATGACCACAGAACTGGCACACTCGGGACAGGCATAAACCTTGTGGCTATGTCCGCGTAGTCCTTCTAACTCATCTACGATTTCTGGGTGGGTGAGATAGAAGACAAGAGCTTTTTCAGCTAGAGCGGACATTGGTTCCGATTCAACTGCTGCCTTGATTTTGAGTTGGCGATGCAGTTGAGGTGGAATATAGAGTGTTACCTTTTGCTTACTTTGCATAGGACAGTGAACTTGTGTACCCGGGTATGTATGACAACATAGCGGGTATTTTTTGAGATGTCAAGCAGTTATGCTGCTATAACGTCAAACTTGTAATATTTCGTTACAATTATCCCCAAAAAAACCAAAAAACCACTGGTGGGGTGGGTAAATTGACGGCACAGGGCTGGGGTAGCGATCGCTCAGTTTCTCCTCCTGGGCCAGGGAATAGAGGGTTCAGCGACTAATTTTTGAGAGACAGCCCTCGCGCCGTAACGGTTGAGGTGGCTAGGGTCTACAAAATAATCGTATTGGGTGAGAGCCCTTTGGGAGAGGTCAACAAACAGGAACCCCTGCTGTCGGGAAAGGTATATCATCCGATCGCGGAATTGACGTTCCGCAGACCAGCGCACAGAGTCCAAATAGCCTTGGGTGAGGGGAAGGTTAACCAAGACTAGGGAAATATTGCGGCCGCGAGTAAAGGCGACGACAGAATCAAAGGCTCTCGCTTGTACTCCCTCTAGGTTAAATGATTGATAGTCTCCGTCATAGCGACCTGAGACATAAGGACGACGTTGATAATAGGTATTAGGATTATAGCGATCGCTTAGGGGTAGGAATCCTTGAGCATCAATGTTATCAAGAGATATGGGAGTGAGATTAACGGGCTGTTGTCCAGAGCGATAGACTAAATCTGTTAGTTCCCAGTCTGCTGATGAGTCCCCCATGATCGGATCTAAGGTGATATCCGGCTTGGCTTGGTAAAAATTGAATTTTGACCCCCTAGCCACACAAAGCGCTGGGAACTCGTGACAGGTGGTTGGGTAAGGTTGTGCTTGGGCTAGTTGGGGGCGGATACCAGAACCTATGCGTTGATGTCCCGCAGATGCTAAAACTGCTGCAAAGGTGCGATCAAAACGACCACTATTAAAGGCTCGCACTCCGTCAGCCCACAGAATCATCGGAGGTAAATGCTCTGGGGGTAAGATTTCCCTAATTAAATAGTTTACTAACTGGGCTGTAGCGCCGTTGATACCAAAGTTGAAAATTCTTAGGTTTCCGTAGCCTCTAGCTGTGAGGGAACGCTGCATTTGATTAGGATCTACTCCCTGAAGGGCGCGGGAACTGCCGACAATTAAAATGTCTGGCGTGCCAACAGTGCTTAAATAGGATAGATATAGTTCTAATTGGCGATCGAAAAGTTCGCTGTCAAAACTGGGAAAAGCGCTTACTGACCTACTTCTGGCGGCTTGTTGTTGGGAGTAGGTCAGGTTACGCATATACTCTACTACTTTTCTTTCGGCAAAGCTGCGCCGGGGACTGCGGGGTGGGACGGCTTGCATCCATGCTACGGCTTGCACCCATTGACGGGCTACTTCGTCCCAATCTTCCTTGCTGCGGGCGCTTTGGGCTAAATTGGAGGCTCTCAGAGCAAAACGCACTGATTCATCAAAGGGGTTGGTTTCGACGCAGTGATTGGATTTGGATATAATTTGATTGGCTGACCGGGCGATCGCATTGGGGACTGATTCTGATTCAGACACCTGGGCGGCGATCGCTTTTTCCGATACTTGGCTAAGTGTAGCCGACTGTTGAGACTGGGAACATCCAGCCATAAGTACCATCGGCAACAGGGCTAAAATTTGGGTGGTGAACCGGAGACTATAGAATCTACTCATCGATGTTTTGACAAATGACGCTGAATACAGACCAGTTGGGTTTTAACTTTTCCGTCTGGAGAAGCCACTAATTTTGATAAGGGTTTGATTTCCTATCTGCTTACCTAATTATGTCGGCTCAGGCTCCAATTGTGGGGAAGGATCGCCAAGGGCGATCGCACTCTTTAAGTTAGCTTAATTGGGAACCATTAGGCTCGGCTATTTGTAAACGTCTCTATTTACCACTTGTTTATCATTACATATTTTAGGATATTATGGTAACTATTAACTGGAATTGACTAGACTCATGAATATTATCATTATTGGGAGTGGCTTAGGCGGACTGGCGGCGGGGATTCGGTTACAGGCTTTAGGTCATCAAGTAACTATTCTGGAGAAGCGAGATAAACCCGGAGGGCGGGCTTATTGCTATCAGCAGGATGGTTTTACCTTTGATGGTGGTCCTACCATTATTACCGCACCTGGGTTAATTGAGGATTTATTTACTTTAGCCGATCGCTCCATGTCTGATTATGTAAAATTAGTCAAACTTGACCCTTTTTATCGGGTCAGATTTACCGATAGTTCAGTATTTAACTATAATGATAATTATCAGGAACTTATCGAGCAAATTCGAGAGTTTAATCCTGGAGATGTACAGGGATATCAACAATTCTGTCGGGCGGCGGATTTAGTCTTTAGTAAAGGATTGCCTTTGATGACTAAACCTTTTCATAAATTTAGGGAGATGCTCAAAGTTGCGCCAGCCATGATACAACTTCAATCCTATAAATCCGTGGCGGGATTTGTGAATCAATATATACAGGATGAACGGTTGCGCCAGGTGTTTAGTTTTCATCCTTTATTGATTGGTGGAAATCCTTTTAATAGTACATCGATTTATGCCATGATTCATAAACTTGAACAGGTTTTTGGGATTTGGTTTGCTATGGGGGGGACGGGTGCTTTGGTGGCGGCTTTGGTGCGACTTTTTGAGGAGATAGGGGGGGTTTTATGTCTCAATGCGGAAGTTGAGGAAATTGTGATTGATGAAGACACCAGAAAAGCCAAAGGCGTGATTTTGAAGAGCCAGGAAATGTTAGAAGCTGAGGCGGTAGTGAGTAATGGTGATGTGGCGTTTACTTATCTCAATTTAATCTCACCCAAATTTAGGAGAAAATATAGCGATCGCCAAATTAAAAGCCTGCGCCATTCAATTTCTCTATTTGTAGTTTACTTTGGCACCAATAGACGTTATAATAATATGGCACACCATGAAATTATCATGGGGCCAAATTATCGAGAATTAATGGATGATTTGTTTAGGCGAAAACACCTATCATCAGATTTTTCTCTGTATTTACACCGTCCTACTGCCACTGATCCATCCTTAGCGCCAGCGGGTTGTGATTGTTGGTATGTGCTATCTCCAGTTCCTAATTTAGCAGGAGATACGGACTGGAAAATCATGGCAAAACCCTATCGCGATCGCTTAATTCAATTTTTAGAAAATCAATATATGCCCAATTTATCCCAACATATTGTCACCGAAAATTATATAGACCCTCTGCATTTTCAAAATACCCTAAACAGCTATTTAGGAAGTGCATTTTCCCTAGAACCAACCTTAATGCAGTCGGCTTGGTTTCGTCCCCATAATGTGAGTGAAGATATCCCTAATCTGTATTTTGTCGGGGCGGGAACTCATCCAGGCGCTGGTATTCCCGGAGTGATAAGTTCGGCTAAAATTGTATCTGATTTAGTGGGGAAAGCGTGATTTTTAAACCGGACACAAATTAACTAAAATCGCCAAGCTGAAATTAAAGGAGTAGCCATTTTGCAGATTACATTTTTAGGCACAAGTTCAGGAGTTCCCACGCGATCGCGAAATGTTTCGAGTATCGCCCTACGTCTTCCCCAAAGGGCAGAACTTTGGTTATTTGACTGCGGAGAAGGAACCCAACATCAGTTTTTGCGTAGTGAATTAAAAGTCAGCCAACTGAGTCGTATTTTCATCACCCATATGCACGGTGATCATATTTTTGGTTTAATGGGATTACTAGCCACCTGTGGTTTAGCCGGAAATGCTAACCGCATAGATATCTACGGACCCCCTGAATTAGAAGATTACTTAAAATCCTGCACTCGCTATTCTCAAACCCACTTTTCTTATCCGGTAAAAGTCCATCGCGTTAAACCGGGAATAATTTACGAAGACGAGGAATATATTGTCAGTTGTGGACCTCTCAAACATCGAGTTCCCGCCTTTGGATATCGGATCGAAGAAAAGGATCGCCCCGGACGTTTTTATGTCGAAAAAGCTCAAGCCTTGGGGATTCCACCCGGACCGATTTATGGTAAACTCAAAAATGGGGAAATCGTCACCCTTCCAGATGGTCGTCAAATTAATGGTTCTGCTCTTTGTGGAAAACCAGAAATCGGCCGTAAATTCGTTTATTGTACGGATACGGTCTTGTGTGATGGGGCGATCGAATTAGCTGATGGTGCGGATGTTCTCATACATGAGGCTACATTTTCTCATCTTGATGCTGACATGGCATTTCAGCGACTGCATTCTACCTCTACAATGGCGGCGCAGGTGGCTTTGGCTGCGGGGGTCAAAACTCTATTAATGACGCATTTTAGCCCCCGCTATGCACCGGGAAATGATATAGTTTTGGAGGATTTGTTAAAGGAAGCTAGGGCAATTTTTCCCAATACCAAAATGGCCTATGATTTTATGAGTTATGACATTCCCAGAAATCAGGAATTAGTAATAGCTTCTTGAAATCCCTGTACTAGGTAATCAATACCAGTAATAGCTGTTCCGACCACGATCGCATTAGCCCCTAAAGCGATCGCCTGTTTAGCGAAAGTCGGGGAACTAATACCCCCCTCGCAAATCACCGGACAATCAAGCTGTTTAACCAATTGACTAAGAAGTTCAAAACCTGGGGGCGATAGGTGTTTAGTCGCCTCTGTGTAGCCATAGAGAGTGGTTCCCACACAGTCCGCCCCCGCTTCAACCGCTGCTATTGCTGCTGCTAAAGTATCTATATCAGCCATCACTGGTTTAGCTAATTTTTGATGAATTTGGGCGATTAAAGATGCCACAGTTTCCCCTTCGGGGCGGTTTCTTAAAGTCGCATCAATGGCAATAATATCAGCCCCAGCTTGAGCGATCGCCGCCGCCTCTTCAAACCGAGGTGTAATATAAACAGAAAACCCCGGAAATTGTCGTTTCCATAGCCCGATAATGGGTTGAGCGACCTGTTGGCGCACCGCCGCGATATGGGCGGGGGTATCAATTCGCACCCCTACCGCCCCCCGTTTAACTGCCGTTTTGGCGATCGCTGCGATAATTTCCGGGTCATGTAAGGGGGAGTCAACAGGGGCTTGACAAGATACAATTAAGCCAGACGGAAGGGTTAACATAGATATTTTTTAGATACCAATAATCCTGGTTAAATTATAACAGCTATTGCATCAATTTAATCCTCATAATTTTTGCCCAGGTTTAAGGATTCGATTTGATTCAGTAGTTGATTAGGTAATATAGGTTTATTCAAACATTTATCAACCCCGAATTGTAAGGATTGTTCCTGTTCATCGCTGTTGGTAGTAAGGGCAACAATTTTAATTTTCTGGGTAGTGGCATCTTCCCTAAGATGACGAACAATATCATAACCATCTTGTCCTGAAATATGTAAATCCATCAAAATCGCATCTGGTTTAAGAAGTTCAATAGTTGCCAAAGCCGTTAAACCATCCATCAACCATACCACTTGATAACCGGCTGCTGTTAGTAATTCACAGATTAAAGTCGCGGTTTCCTCATCATCTTCAATCAAGACCAATCTACCTTGAGGACTATCTGTATACATAGACGGCAGAGAGGTTTTGTAGTTAGAATTATTTTTGTCAATTAAAGGTTGAATAGGGATGTAAACCGTAAATTTAGTACCTAAGCCAATGACCGATTCAAATTGAATGCTACCGCCATGTAACTCCACCAATTGCTTAGTCAAAGCCAACCCTAAACCCGTGCCACCATATTGGCGGCGGTAGGGAGAATCTAATTGTTGAAACTTCTCGAATAATAGGGATTGTTGTTCTTTAGAAATGCCAATACCAGTATCTTTAACTTGAAAGATAGCCATTTTGTCTTTCCGGGAAACTGTGAGGGTGACGCGACCACCTTTAGGGGTAAACTTAATAGCATTACTTAATAGGTTGAGCAAAATTTGTCTAACCCGGCGATAGTCTGCCCGAAAAAGGTCTTGATCAACCTTCATTTTTAAGTAGAGATTCACTCCTTTTTCTTTGGCAAAATCTCGCAAAGTATGTAAACATTGTTGCGCCATTTTTCCCAGGGAGAATTGGCTAATTTTTAGGACGGTTTTACCAGATTCAACTTGGGAGAGATCGAGAATATCATTAATCAAAGCCAGTAGATTTTCGCCGCTATCGTGAATAGTTTGCAGATAATGTTTTTGCTTTTCTAGGGGTAGGGCGGGAAAATTCTCAGGCTGACTATATAACCTCAATAAAGTCGATGAAATGCCAATTACATGGGTAAGCGGTGTTCGTAATTCATGACTCATAGTGGCTAAAAATTCACTTTTAGCACGGTTAGCACATTGAGCGGCTAAGAGGGCATCATGAAGGGCTTGGGTGCGTTCTTTAACCCGTCTTTCTAAGGTTTGTTTTTGTTGCTGAACTTGGGCGTACAGTTGGGCTTGATAGATAGCGATCGATAGATGTTGAGTAATTTTACTAATAAATTTTTGCTCGGTTTCTTTCCATTGACGATCGCTAAAACACTGATGAGCAATTAATAGACCCCAAAGCTGTTTTTGTACTAAAATTGGAGCCACCAGTTGCGCCATAACCTGCTTTTGTTGTAAAATCGCATACAATTCCGGGGATGACTGATAGTGCAGTTTAATATTAGGGATGCAATGGATGATAGATTTTTGATAGTATTGTTGACATTCGGGAACTTGAGCAAAGCAGCGATCGGCTTGTTCCCAGTCTAGGAGTGAGGCGATCGCATCAGAGGATTTAGCCTCATAGGTAATACTTCCGTGAATCGGATCATGGCGATCGGCTTCTGGGGTGGGGATTTCGGTATTTAAGTCGGGTTCTTCTAATTCAGGAGATAGGTCTTTAGGATGATCACCGGTCTGGACATGATAGGTGTTTAACTGATAAATCACCAGACGATCAACCTGCAAAAATTCGCGCAACTGTTCGACTGCGGTTGACAAAATTACCGACAGGTCAAGACTCTGGCGAATCTGGGTCGTCACTTGATTTAAAAGTCGCTCTCTTTCCAGTTGCTTATTTAGGGAATCATCCACAGGCTTAGTAAATATTGCGATCGCACAGATTTAAGCAAACACAGATTTTTGCTGTACACTCTAAAGATAGCACCAAACCACTCTACCTCATTTAGATCGCTTCTGATCAGGGTTCGATTCAGGGTTTTTCTCTCTCCATGTGGCTGATGTAGGCGTTTTCAGGGTCAGATTTGTTGCAATATTGTTTTAATATTTTGTGTAATAGTGGCTATCAGATTCTCTGGTAGGCTGATCCACTTTTTTGACCTCAACGATTAAGCCTATCTCCAATGGCGATCACAGCTTGGACCTGGTTTGATTGTATTTGTCTAAAAAATATAACTTTATGACTCAGCAATTATCCCTCACCCTTAACTCAACTCTCGCCGACCTAGCATCCCATAATTATCAGGTTAGTTCGGTGACTAGATCAGATATTGTAGCTAAAGAACTCTACCAAAATCCCGAACTTCCCGGTGTATTAATTATCGACGATTCCGAATTAATAGGGATGATTTCCCGCAGCAAATTTTTAGAAAAAATCTATTTACCTAATTGGGAGGAAATCTACAGCAACCACCCCATTCAGAAACTCTTAGATTTTACCCGGATTCCTCCCCTGATGTTGTCGTCAGATACGCCCATTAATGAAGCAGTACAACTGGCGATGAATCGGTCTATTAATCTGATTTATGAGCCTATTGTCCTCATCTGTGATCACCATGAATTTCGGTTGATAGATTTTCGGATTCTTTGTCAAGCCCAAACCTTAATTTTACAGAAATCTCGTCAAATAATTGAACAGCAAGAACAGACAAAGCAGAAGTATTTTAACCTGTTAAATCAGGAAAAACAACGGATTAATGAGGCGAATCATAATCTCAATATTGAGAAAAATATTATGAAAAAGCTATATCAAAGTCGTTTTATAGAAAGAGAAAATGCCATTAATCAACATTATCAAAAAATCCTCAAAATTTATCAAGAAATTGTCCAGACTGGTCGGCTGGTTTCTAAGGAAAGTCATCGCGAATTTCATGCAATTTTTATCGGCGCTAATTCTATTCATAAAAATTCGGAAGATTTAGAGTCAGTGATTAAAAATATTTCTAGGGATTTGGAAACTATTAATTCCGCTTCGACAATTATGGCGGAAATTGTCCAAAAAGTCCGATATCTCTCGGTACAGGCTTCGGTTTTAACTTATCAACAAAGTTCGACTAATCAAACAGTTTTAAGTCAAATTAACCTAGAAATGAATCGACTGGTTAAACAAACTCTTGATTTAAGCCAACAAATGAATAATGTTTCTAGTCATTTTAAAGTTCATATTAATAACCTGAAAGATATCGCTCATAAAGAAGACGAAGTTACCCGCAAAATGATTTTAAACACTCAACGCGCTGAAATGGCGATCGCTGAATTGGATCAACTACTAGAAAACCCTAATCTAGGTTTAACTAATCTAATTCCGAACCTATCGAATAATAATTAATTGCATATAGTTAATACAGTCGGCTACTATCTGATTTTATGTTTCTGGGGTGTCAACTTCTTCTGTCTCCACTTCGGTGGGAGTTTCCGTAGGAGTTTCCGTGGGAGTTTCCGTGGGAGTTTCTGGAGATAATAAATCTTCGGAATCTTTAGCCATAATCCACTCATATAGGGGGTGACTAATAGCATCTCGCGCCGTCTTAGAAATTACTAAAATCGAGATATTTTCTGGTAAAGTTTCGGGAGGATTGGTCATTGCATAAATTGCATCACCACTAAAATCAGACTTACCCAAAACTAGGCGATGAGTAGTTTCATCTCGTAGTTGAATTTGGATCGAATCTTGAGGATCAACCAATCCATAATCCTCTAATTGTGATTTAGAAATGGTTAATTTCCTAATACCTGAGTTAGGATTAGATGCAATTCTCTGGCTATTTACCAATTGATTTAAAACGGCATTCACCCTCGCAATATTAGCGGGATATTCCATAGGTTCAAGCATTTTCCAGGGGGTGATTGCATCAGTTTCATCTTCCCCAACTCGTTGAATTTTTAAAGTGCGATCGCCTGTTTCTATAACCAGAGATTGGATATCATCTTGAGAAACATCAAAAATCCGATCTTGTCTAGCTTGGATTTCTTGCTGTTGAGATTTTCCGCGAATTTCTACCACATAAACACCCCCCGCTAATACCAAAGCAATAATCATTAAAATCCGGGTTGATTGCTGCAATTTCATAACTAAACCTCCACATCAATGCCATTTTATCGTCGCCGCCACCAGAGGAAAGCTGATACAGCAAATCCCATGAACGGGAAAATCACTAAAGCCATCCAACTTAACAACCGACCTAATGGGGGAGTCATCAAAATCCGACGGCTAGTAACAGATTTAACCCCGATAGATAACACTTCTTGGTCTGGTTGACTCAGCCAAACAATAGTATTTACAAATATATCTCTATTGAGTTGTTGTTCAAGCCAGCCATCAGTCGCAAATTGAGAGTTTCCGAATACTACCAGTCTGGCTTCTTGAGCAGTGGCTGTGGTTTCCTCGGTGTCTGTGGTTTCCTCAGTTTCCGCAGTTTCCGCAGTTTCCTCAGTTTCCTCAGTTTCCGCAGTTTCCGCAGTTTCCGCAGTTTCGGTAGTTTCCACAGTTTCCGCCGTGGGAGTTTCCGCAGTTTCGGTAGTTTCCGCAGTTTCCGCCGTGGGAGTTTCTGTGGTTTCCTCAGTTTCGGTAGTTTCCGCCGTGGGAGTTTCTTGGGGGTTTAAAACTCGGGTTAAAGCCACTCCCAAAGATAGAGGACCTTCGCGATCTGTTTCCGGGTTAAATTCTAATCTTCCCTCTACTAAATTACTTTCCGCCCAACTTTGTGTATCTGTCCAAATTATGGGAGTTTCAGTAATTCCGTCTACGGGGCGAGTTTCCACAGGACGCGCTGACGGAAACAGAGATATATTATTACCAAAATCTCTAGTAATAGGATGATCGCCATATTCGCGGACAATGGGAACTGTGAGACCTAAACCAACTAATCGACCGCTACCAGTTGCGTCAATAGCAATGCGATCGTCTAATTTTACTCCCCATTTATCCAATAAATTATCTAACCCTGGGTCAGTTTTCGGGTCTAGCATTAATAGCAAACCGCCGCCATTGTCAAGGAAATCAATTAAGGCGTTAACTTCCCCTTCAAATAGCCTTTGTTGAGGACCTGCTACCACAATCACATTGGCATTTTCGGGAATTCCTGTGGCTTGTGCTAGGTTGAGAGGTTCAACTACAAAGTTTCTTTCTTTGAGACTATCAACAGCCTGTTGAAAGCCTCCTTGTCCGGCTTGAAGTGGTCTTTGTCCGTGACCTTGGAGGAAATAAATTTGGGAAGTGCGATCGCTAAAAATTTGTTCAATACTATTAGTTAATGTAACTTCCGTTAGTGGTTGTCTTCCTTCCCGGCGAATAAGTTGGCGACGGCTTCCGGCTTCCAGATGAATTTCACCAAAATTTCTCACCCCAAATTCTTGGGCTAGACCTGGTTGCATTTGTGGATCAATAAACTCGTAACTAAATAAGGCTGGGTTCTTTTCTCGGTAGCGGTCTAATAATGATTTAGTTTGAGGATTTTGGGTCGGGTCAAATACCCAAACTTTTAAGGGTTCAGGAAGGTTGGTAACGATAGTTTGGGTTTGGGGTGCGAGGGTAAATTGTTGATTTTCAGTTAAGTCAATGCGAACTGGGTTCCGTACTGCAATAATATTAATTGAGGCGATAATTACAATCACGGAAACTGTTGCCACTAGGGCGTTAGTCCCGGCTTGAGTAGACCTACGATTCTTTAATCGTTTGTCTTTTAGGTCAGTTTCCCAATAACCTTTTAGGGCTAACCACACCCCGATAATTACCACCCCAGTGATGATTAAAGCTAGGGGAACTGGCTGCCATATTCCCGATACGAAACCCGCTGATAAACCAGCGATCGCAATCATGGGACCTAGCCAAAATGAGTATTTAAAAACTTGCCAAAGAATTCGATTTTTTTTCATAAAACATTTTACGATCGCTGAAAGCGAAACGCATCAATAGACTGGGCGGTGAGAAACACCCCTAACACTACATAACTCCCAAATAACACCAAACTCCTGATCTCAATAACTCCTTGTACTAAATTAGTATAATTAGAGATTAATGATAAATGGGAGAGAGCATCTCCTAGGGGTCCTCCTACAGCTTGACCAATGATATCGACAACCCATAAAAATAGCACTAAGGCAAAAGTACCGATCGCCGAAAGTAAGGTGCTATCGGTTAGGGAAGAAATAAACATTCCCAGGGATAACACACCAGCAGCCAGCAAAATTAACCCCAGATGAGAGACTATCATAATCCCCGGAGACATGGGAGGGCTAGATACGCTCAAGGCGATCGCCTGTAGCACAAACAGCGGTAAAATCATGGTACTATAGAAGGTGATAACTCCTAGTAATTTTCCCGTAGCTACTCCCCAGTTAGTAATCGGAGAAGTCGCCAACAGTTCTAGGGTTCCGCGTTTGCGTTCTTCTGCATATAATCCCATTGATAACATAGGCAGCACAAACAGAGATATGGTTCCCATAAGCCTCAAAAATACTTGCAGAAACTCATAGGATAAATCAATGGGCGGTTCCGTTAAACCCATTTGATCTCTCAAAGCTACTTGTTGAATCAGTCCATCAGGTCCTAACAGAATAGCGATCAAAAAGTATCCAGTTAGTAGCCAAAAAATTCCGGCGATCGCATAAGCCAACGGAGAGGCAAAATATCCCTGGAGTTCTTTGCGATAGATGGCGATGATATTACTAAAAACGACTAGCATAGTTTAATATCAGTTTAAAGTTTAAGCAGAACCGGAGCAATCATCCGTAGCTAACTATTAATTATCAACTGTTTCTTCTTCTGGCTGGTCTTCTTCTAGCTGGTCTTTGGCTATCTCCTCAGACTCGGGTTCATCCTCAGAAGGCGATCGGGTGATCGTCACTTCTTCTTGGGAGGTAAGAGTTAGGAAAACATCCTCTAAACTAGCACGAGTGCGCCGCATTTCATGAACTTTTATTCCCTCAGTCACACAGGCTGCTATCAGCTCAGGTCCGGGTTCCCTGGTAGTTTCACAGACAACCTGTAACCGCTGGCGTGGTTCAGTGGGAGATGTTGGTAATAGGTCAACTATTTTGACTCCAGGAACTGCTAACAGAGAGTTTAGGGTTTCCGCTTCTATTTCTCCCTCTACTTCTATCTCATACCCTGCTCCCGCCGTCAACTTCTCCATAAGATTCTCTGGAGTTCCGGTCGCTACAATTTGACCCTTATTGATAATTACCACCTGGCTACAGGTCATGCTTACTTCAGGTAAAATATGGGTAGATAGGATAATCGTATGGTCTCCGGCTAGACTCTTGATTAAATTCCGCACTTCGATGATTTGGCGCGGATCTAACCCCACTGTCGGCTCGTCTAACACTATCACAGGTGGATCATGCACGATCGCCTGAGCTATTCCCACCCGCTGACGATAGCCTTTAGATAGTTTACGAATTAGACTCCGGCGGCGATCCAATATACCGCAGCGTTCCATAGCCGCTTCTACTCGTAAAGGGCGATCGCCCGCCGCCACCCGTTTAATCCTCGCCACAAAATGCAGAAAACCCTCAACCGTCATATCAGGGTACAATGGGGGTGTTTCCGGCAGGTAGCCAATTCTCTCCCGCACCGCCATTGATTGTTCGTGGACTTCATATCCAGCAATTCGGGCTGTTCCATTTGTGGCTGGTAAATAGCCTGATAAAATACGGAGAGTGGTAGTCTTTCCTGCGCCATTGGGTCCCAAAAACCCTAAGATTTCCCCCGCTTTCACAGAAAAGGATACATCCTCAATGGCTGGAGTTGTGCCATAAATTTTGCACAGATTCTCAACTTCAATCATGGGTTATGTGCTATCGGTCTGGGAATAATCACCTTTAACATTAACTGATTTCGGGACTTTCCTGATTATTTCTTGGTTCAGTTTTCCCCTCTTGCTTCTTGTGTTGATTTTTTAGTCATGAGTATAGCTACGCCACCCTGGTAGATTTAATCTAGGCGATCGCTCCTCCCCTTGTCAACCCCTAATTATTCCTTAAAGGCGACGATGTTAGTTTTAACGGTGTTTCACAATAGGCGTAGACCCTCTCAAACCCTATCAAAATGCTATACTATTTGCCATAAACTGCGATGAGAAACTACTGACTATGACCATCGCCCAATCATCAGAACAGGGAATTACTACCCTTCCCGATCATACCCAACTCCCCGACTCCGACGGTACTTTTGTGAAAAACTTTCAGGAGCATCCCCAAAGTATCTTATTGACTGATTCCATTCAATCAAAACTAGATAGTATACACCCAGACCAGC
>Ga0213835_101190_pt1 | contig 17500 bp, 10 predicted proteins | sample SWPATP01_FD_160576 | JGI IMG/M metagenome (GOLD analysis project Ga0213835, IMG submission 160576) | Coastal seawater microbial communities from Marineland, Florida, United States - SWPA TP0 #1 | ecosystem: Environmental > Aquatic > Marine > Coastal | place: USA: Florida | collected 2016-08-05 | reverse complement strand
CCGCACCAGCCGCACCGTCCCCAGCCCCTGATGATCATGCGCCGCCTGGTGCGCGTCGCCCCAGCGCCAGCTTTCGAGGTTGCGGCCGTATTGCTCGGACAGCAGCACCAGCGCGTCGTCCAGCGCCAGCCGCGCCATGTCTGTGCAGGTCTCGCGGATCGAGGACTGCACCACGTTGCACCACTCCGACGCGCCGTCGATGTCGCGGAACACCCGTTCTATGAACAGAGGTTCGGGGTGGGTGAAGTCGGCGGCCAGCGGGCCGAGGTCGTCGCGGATCAGCCGGTCCTGCAACGCCCGCAGCCAGGCGGCATAGATCAGCGGCTCCGGCAGATGCTCGTTCATCTCGCCGTTCCACTCGGCCAGCAGGCGCAGCGCGCGCTGGCGCAGATGCTCGGGCGTGCCGGCGGGCGCGGCCTCACCCGTGAACCACAGGTCCGCCCCGATCAGCGGAAGCAGGCTGCGCGCGGCCGGGCTGACCGTATCAAGCTGCACCTCGATGAAGCTGTCGCGGGTGTGCACCTCGCGCATGGTCATCAACCGCAACCAGCGCTGGATGCGCTGCGTGTCGCCCCAGAAATGGCTGACATGCAACGGAAACGGCCGCGACAGCGGCTTGTTGTTGGTGTTGCCCAGGATGCCGCCGGGCGGGTCCTCGAACCGCGGGTTGGCGGAATAGGGAAAATAGCCCTGCCAGCGGTTCGCGGCCTCCCAGCCCGGGCTGGGCATCCGGCCGCGGGTCTGGTGGGCGTCCGACCGGCGCGGCATGCGCCCGATCATCTGCATTGCGATGCGGTTGCGGTCGGCCAGCATCAGGTTCTGCGCCGGCCCGACAAAGGACGCCCCCGCCACGATCCCCTCGGCCACCGACTGCGCGCGCATCAGCCGCATCGCCGCCGTCATCGAGGTGTCGCCTTCCTCCAGCAGGCTCCAGCGCAGCGACACCACATGGCCGGGCGGCGTGATCTCGGACAGGTTGAAGTGATGGCCGGGCAGCACCGGGCCGTTCTCGGTCCAGCGCAGGGTCAGCGTCAGCGGCTCGCCCCCCCTGATCCGGATGATCGAGGGGCGCGTCTCGAACGAGGCCCGGCCGTCCGGGGTCAGGTAGAAGTCGGCCGCCTCGGGGTCGATGCGCTCCAGATACAAGTCCTGGTCGTCGAGATAGGCGGTGGTCAGCCCCCATCCCAGCCGCGCGTTTCGCCCGACGATCACCGCCGGCACGCCGGGGATGGTGCCGCCGATCACCCCGCCGGTCGAAAGCTCCAGCCTTGCGAGATACCAGATCGACGGCGCGGTGAAGCGCAGGTGCGGGTCGTTGGCCAGCAGCGTTCCGCCCGCCGCCGCCCGTGACGGCGCCGCGGCGAAGGCGTTCGAGGCCCCGGCCAGTGCGCGCGGCGGCACCGGAAAGAACGGCCCCTCGGCCCGCGCATCGCGGATCGGCGCGGTGCCGCGCGGCCAGGCCTCGGGCGCGACGTCGGGGAACAGGGATGCAAAGTCGGGCAGCCCGGCGATGCCCGGCCCCGGCGCCTCGGGCAGCAGGTCGGCCAGGCGCTCGGGCGGCAGCAGCAGCGACAGGCGCGCGCGCAGCACCTCGTTTTCCAGATGCGCCGAGGTCTGCAACCCCATCAGCTTCAGCACCGCCAGCGAATCCGCCGGCTGCCAGATCGCCACCTCGCTCGGGAAGACGAAGAACTCCGGCCCGCCGCGCCCCAGCCCGCTGCGGTTGATCTCGGCCAGCCAGGCGTTGACGCCGCGGGCATAGGCCTCGAGTGCGGCGCGGGTGGGCGGGTCCTGCGCGGCGACATCCCGCACGGCAAGGCCGTACAGATCGAGCCGGCGCAGCAACTCGTCCGTGCGCAGCGTCGCCGGGCCGAACAGCTCCGACAGTCTGCCCTGCGCGGTGCGGCGCATCAGCAGCATCTGCCACAGTCGGTCCTGTGCATGCGCAAAGCCCAGCGCAAAGAACACGTCCTCGTCCGTCTCGCCGAAGATGTGGGGAATGTTGGCGGTGTTGCGCACGATCTCGACCGGCGCGGTCAGGCCGTCCGCCCGCCAGGTGGCGCCATATTCGGGCAGCGAGCGCGAGACGAAGTGATAGACCGTCGCCAGCGCAAGCACCGACAGCACCGCCAGGGCGGCGAAGGCGCGCAGCATCCATCGCAACAGCGTGATCATGAAAGGGCGCGGCGTCCTGTGGTTCGGGCCTTCGGGCGTGGCGGCGGCATTCTGGCCGCGACGGCTTGGCCCCGACCGGGTTCGGGTATACCTAGGCCCGGCGCCGGGGCTGTGCAATCGGTTCCGGCGGCGGCAGGATCACGGGCAGGAGAGGCGGCGATGGCACGGGTGGCGTTTCTGGGGCTGGGGGTGATGGGCGGGCCGATGGCCGGGCATCTCGCCAAGGCGGGGCACGAGGTCACGGTCTACAACCGCACCGCGGCCAAGGCCGAGGCCTGGGTCGCGCGGCACGGCGGGCGCGCCGCATCGACGCCGCGCCTTGCCGCCGAGGGGGCCGAAGCGGTCCTGGCCTGCGTCGGCAACGACGACGACCTGCGCAGCGTCTGCACCGGCCCGGACGGTGCCTTCGCGGGCATGGCGCCCAACACGCTCTTCGTCGATCACACCACGGTTTCGGCCAGGGTCACGCGCGAGTTGCACGACCTCGCGGCGGTCGCGGGCATCGATTACGTCGATGCGCCCGTCTCGGGCGGACAGGCGGGGGCCGAGGGCGGCGTGCTGTCGGTGATGTGCGGCGGTTCGGCCCGCGCCTTTGCCCGGGCCGAACCGATCATTGACGCCTACGCCCGCGTCTGCCGGCTGCTCGGGCCGTCGGGGTCGGGACAGCTGGCCAAGATGGTCAACCAGATCGCCATCGCCGGCCTCGTGCAGGGCCTGTCCGAGGCGATGGCCTTCGCCGAAAAGGCCGGGCTCGACGGACGCGCGGTCGTCGGCGTGATCGCCCACGGCGCGGCCGGGTCGTGGCAGATGGCCAACCGGCACGAAACCATGCTCGACGACAAGTTCGAGCACGGTTTCGCGGTGGACTGGATGCGCAAGGACCTGGGGATCTGCCTGGACACCGCCGACGAGATCGGCGCCAGCCTGCCCGTCACCGCGCTGGTCGACCAGTTCTACAAGGACGTGCAGGCCATGGGTGGCGGGCGCTGGGACACCTCCAGCCTGATCCGCCGGCTGCGCCCGCCGCGCGGCTGAGCGGCAGGCGCCGGGGCCGCGCCATGACGGCCCCGGCAGCGTAGTCGGCTCAGCCCCGCAACGACCACCAGCCGCGGCGACGCGGGCGGTCGGGGTCGACCGGGCCCGCCTCGTCGGCGTCGGCGGTGGCGGGCTCGGGCTGCGGTTCTGCCTCGGGCTCGACCTCGATGGCCTCCGTGGCCGGGCCGGCGCCATTGGTTGCCGTGACGTCACCGCCGGCGACAGCCTCGTCCTCGGGGGCGGCAACCGGGGCTTGCGCCGCGGCCTCCGCCTCCGACCTGGCGGCGTCAACCTCCGAGGTTACGGTTTCCGCAGCCTCTTCAACGGCTTCCACGTCGCTCTTGCGGCGCCGGCGGCGCGGCGGGCACGGGGTCTCCGCCTCCGGCGCGGCGGCGGCTTGCACCTCCGCTTCGGCTTCGGCTTCGGCTTCGGCCGGCTTGCGGCGGCGCGACCGCCGCGGCTTTTTCTCCTCGGCCGGCGGCGCGGCCTCGACCTCGGGTGCCGCTTCGGGTGCAGCCTCTTCCGCAGCCTGCGGTTCGGAAACCGGGGCTTCGGTCGCGACCGCTTCGGCCGCGGGGGCTTCCTCGGCGCTGTCGGCCGCCTCGGCCGTATCGCCGCGCCGGTCACCACTGCGCCGACGCCCGCGGCCTCCTCGGGTCACCCGGCGACGGCCGGAACGGCCTTCCTCCTCGGCGCCGGTATCGGCTTGCGCCACCTCGGCCTCGTCTTCGTCGCCATCGACCTCGGCCTCGTCGGCGACTTGCGTCGCTCCCGCGGCGGCCTGAACGGCCTCGCCCTGCCCCGCCTCGGTCCCGCCCCGACGCCGACGCCGGCGCCGGCGCTTGCGCCGCCCGGCGCCCTCGTCCTCGGACCGCGACGCAGAGGCGGAAGCCGCCGCGGCGGGCGCCGCGGGGCCTTCGACCTCGTCGTCCTCGTCCTCGATCTCGACCGCATCCTCGATGTCGTCGTCCTCCTCGACAACGACGCTGCGGGCCATGCTTTCCATCGACACCACCGGCGAGACCGGCGCCACCGGACGGGTCGCGGTCTTGAACTTCTCGATGGTGAAGTCGGGGCTGACCATCTTCGGATCGGCCTCGATCCGCACGGCCATGCCATAGCGGGCCTCGATCTGGGCCACATGCTCGCGCTTGGCGTTGATGAGGAAGTTCACGATCCCCACCGGCGCCCGCACCAGCACCTCGCGCGACTTGCCGCGGGTGCCTTCCTCCTCGATCTGGCGCAGCACGGCCAGCGCGAGGCTGTCATCCGACCGGATCAACCCGGTGCCGTGGCAGTGCGGGCAGGGCTGGGTCGTGGCCTCCAGCATGCCGGGGCGCAGGCGCTGGCGGCTCATCTCCAGCAGGCCGAAGCCCGAGATGCGCCCGACCTGGATGCGCGCGCGGTCGGTCTTGAGCTTGTCCTTGAGGCGCTTCTCGACGGCGGCGTTGTTCTTGCGCTCTTCCATGTCGATGAAGTCGATCACGATCAGCCCGGCCAGGTCGCGCAGCCGCAACTGCCGCGCGATTTCCTCGGCGGCCTCGAGATTGGTCTTGAGCGCGGTCTCCTCGATCGAACCCTCGCGCGTGGACCGGCCCGAGTTCACGTCGATCGACACCAGCGCCTCGGTGATGCCGATGACGATGTAACCGCCGGACTTGAGTTGCACGGTCGGGTTGAACATGCCGCCGAGATAGCTTTCGACCTGATGGCGCGCGAACAGCGGCATCGGGTCGATATAGTGCTTCACGTTCTTGGCGTGGGACGGCATGATCATCTTCATGAAGTCCTTGGCCGCGCGATAGCCCGCGTCGCCCTCGACCAGAACCTCGTCGATCTCGCGCGAATACAGGTCGCGGATCGACCGCTTGATCAGGTCGCCCTCGGCATAGATCTGCGCCGGCGCGATCGACTTCAGCGTAAGTTCCCGGATCTGGTCCCACAGCCGCTGCAGGTATTCATAGTCGCGCTTGATCTCGGCCTTGGTGCGCTTGGCGCCGGCGGTGCGGATGATCAGCCCCGCGCCCTCGGGCACGGTCATCGAGCCGGCGATCTCCTTGAGCTTCTTGCGGTCGGGCGCGTTGGTGATCTTGCGGGAAATGCCGCCGCCGCGCGCGGTGTTGGGCATCAGCACGCAATAGCGCCCGGCCAGCGACAGGTAGGTGGTCAGCGCGGCGCCCTTGTTGCCGCGCTCTTCCTTGACGACCTGCACCAGAAGGATCTGGCGCACCTTGATCACCTCCTGGATCTTGTACTTGCGCAGGCGGGGGCGCCGGGGCGGGCGCAGCTCGTCGCTGACATCCTCGTCGGCGACGGATTCGATCTGGTCGTCGATGTCGGCGGCATGATCGACGGCGGCGTAGGGGCGGTCGACATCCTCGGGATGGCCGGCGCCGGGCTCGTGCGCTTCGGACTCGCCGTCGCCCTCGGGCTCGACGATGTCCATGCCGGGGATGGCGCGGGGCGCGTCGGCCTCGGCGCTGGCGACGGCGTCGCCGGTCTCGGCCCGCTCGGGTGCCGCGCCGCGCCGCCGGCGGCGTCGGCCGCCGTCCTCGCCGGTGCCGCGCCCGCCGTCGTCCTGGGCACGGGCCAGCGCGCGCTCTTCCTCGATCAGCGCCTTACGGTCGGCGACGGGGATCTGGTAATAGTCGGGGTGGATTTCGGAAAAGGCCAGAAAGCCGTGCCTGTTGCCGCCGTAGTCGACAAAGGCGGCCTGCAGCGACGGCTCGACCCGCGTCACCTTCGCCAGATAGATGTTGCCGGCAATCTGGCGGCGACTCGCCGCCTCGAAATCAAACTCCTCGACCCGGTTTCCGTCCGCCACCACGACGCGGGTTTCTTCCGCGTGGGTGGCATCGATCAGCATCTTCTTTGCCATTTGGTCCCAAAGCACCCGCACACGCAAAGGCCCCTGCCGCACGGGGTGCGGCGGGCCTGCGGCCGGCGTGTCCTGTTAAGGCGATGCCCCGGCCGGCCTGCGCGACACCGGGCCGGGCGCAGGGCGCGGCGGCTCGGTCGGTCGGCGTGGCTGGCATGGGGGTCATCGCTGTCCTTGCATTGCGCCGCAGCGCGACAGCGCGCGGCCCGGTCGGTGTTCCCGCGCGGCCGTGACGGTCTCGCGGGGGGTTGGTCTGCCTTTCGGCGGATCGCTCTGCCGGGGGCGGGACGGATGGGCCCCGTCGCGACGGCAGTCAATTCTGTCGGTTCCGCGGACGAGGCCGCGCATGGACCGAACCCTACCCATAGCGGCAAACGGACAGGGCTGACAATGGTCTATTTCCGGTACGTCAAGGCGGGGGCCGGCGCGCCGCCCGCCAGCGCCCCCAGCACCGCCCGGGCGGCGCGCAACCCCGGATCGGGTCCGCCACGGCCCAGGCGCTCCATCGTCAGGCGCATCGCGGCAAGCTGTGCGTCGCGCGCCGGGCCGGGGCGCAGCAGCCCGGCAAGGGTGGCGACGATCGCGGGCGGCCGGCAGTCGCGGCCGATGAACTCGGGCACCGCGCGGGTCTCGGACACGAGGTTGACCAACGTGACCGTGTCGACGCGCACCATGCGGCGCAGTACCGCCTCGGTCAGCGGGTTCATGCGGTAGGCGATGGCCATCGGCACCCCGGCGGCGGCCAGGTCGAGCGAGACCGTCCCCGACGCCGCCAGCGCCACGTCGCCGGCGGCAAAGGCCGCGCGGCGCTCCTGCGGGCGCGCCTCGGCCCCGACCACGACCGGCGCGCCGGGCCAGCCGGCGGCGGCGGTGCGCACCAGGCCCTCGACCCCGGCAACGGTGGGCACGATCACCCGCAGCCCCGACACGGCCACCGCCAGCCCCGCCAGCACCTGCGCGAAATCGGGCAAGAGCCGCGTCACCTCGCCCCGGCGCGAGCCGGGCAGCGCCAGCAGGACCGGCGCGTCGGCCGCAATCCCGTGTTCGGCGCGGAAGGCGGCGGCGGCGGCCGGGTCGGGCGGCGGCGTGGCGGCGATCGGGTGGCCGACGAAATCGCAGCCCATCCCGGCGGCGTGCATCAGCGGCGGCTCGAACGGCAGCAGCGCCAGCACGTGATCGACCACGCGCGCCATCTTCGCCGCGCGCCCCGGCCGCCAGGCCCAGACCGAGGGCGCGACGTAGTGGATCACCTTCAGGTCCGGCAGCGCCGCCCGCGCCCGCGCCGCCACCCGCAGGCAGAAATCCGGGCTGTCGATGGTGACCAGGGCATCGGGACGCGCCGCGACCACCGCCTGCGCGGTCTCGATCATGCGCCGGCGCAGGGCGGGATAGCGCGGCAGCACCTCGGCCAGGCCCATCACCGACAGTTCTTCCATCGGGAACAGGCTGTCGAGGCCCTGCGCCGCCATCCCCGGTCCGCCGATGCCGTCGAAGGCCACGGGGCGCCCGGCCTCGCTGCGCAGCCCCGCCATCAGCGCCGAGCCGAGGCCGTCGCCCGACGGCTCGCCCGCGATCAGGAACAGCCGCAGCGGCGGGGCCGGGCGCGGGGGCCTCACCCCTCGGCCTCGCGCGCCCACAGGAACAGACCCGCCGCATCGGCCGCCGCGACCGCCGCGTCCCGGTCGATCAGCATGACCCCGCCGGCCTGCCAGGCGATGCCCGCAAGCCCCGCCGCCGCGGCCGCGCGCACCGTGTCGGGGCCCAGCGCGGGCATGTCCACGCGCATCTCCTGCCCCGGCTTGGGCGCCTTGAAAAGCACGCCGCGCCGCCCGCCCCCCGGCAGGGCCGCGACCTGCGACAGCATCACGTCGGTGCCCGGCAGCGCCTCCACCGCCAGGCAGAGGCCGCCGGCGACGACCGCCCCCTGCCCCACGTCCGCCGCCCCCAGCGCCGCGACGATGGCGGCGGCGCGGGCGGCGTCGGCGCGGGCGCGGGGGTCCGGTTCCACGGCGCCCGGGACGCCCGGTCCCGGAACGAGGTCGGGGCGCAGATCGGCCGCGCCGACGACGTCCAGACCCGCCGCCTCGATCACCGCCACCACCGCGCGCAAGGTGGTGTCGTCACCCGCCGCCATCGCCGCCATCAGCTTCGGCACCAGGGCCGCCGTCGCCGGGTCCAGCGCGGCGGGGTCAAGCGCCGGGCGGCTGATGCGCCCGGCCATCGCCACGCGGGTGACCCCCAGCGCCCGCAACCTTTCGAGGAACGGCACCAGCCGCTCGATCCGGAACCGCTCCACCGTCCGGGTGCCGGCGCCCTCGAAGGGAAAGCCCGCCATCTCCGCCGGCACCGGGTCGGCGCCGGCGGCCTCCAGGGCCTCCAGCAGCAGGCCCGGCAGCCGGCCGCCGCCGCCGATCACGGCGACGCGCCCCCGGTCTGGCGCGGCCCCGGTCATTTCGGACGCAGGAAGGCGCGATCCGAGGCCTGCAGGATGAAGCCGGCCATCTCGCGCACAAGGGCGCTGTCGGCCTGCGCCAGTTCGGCCGCGCGTTCGGCAAGCGTGCCGCCCTCGGCGGCCAGCATCGCGTAGGCCGCGCGCAGCGCCGTGATCTCGTCGCGCGGCACCCCGCGCCGCTTGAGCCCCACCAGGTTGAGGCCCTCGACATTGCCGCGCGGCCCCTGAACCAGCGCGAAGGGGATCACGTCATGGGTGACCATCGTCACCGCGCCGATGATCGCCCCCTGCCCCACGCGCACGAACTGGTGCACCCCCGACAACCCGCCGATGATGACATCATCGCCGATCACGCAATGCCCGGCCAGCGCCGCCTGGTTGGCCAGGATCACCCGGTCGCCCACCTGCGCGTCATGCCCGACATGGGCGCCGGTCATGAACAGGCAATCGTCCCCGACCCGGGTGACGCCGCCGCCGCCCTCGGTGCCGAGGTTCAGCGTCGCGCCCTCGCGGATGCGGCAACGTGCGCCGACGACAAGGCGCGTGTCCTCGCCGCGGTATTTCAGGTCCTGCGGCACCTCGCCCACGCAGGCGAAGGGAAACACGGTGCAGTCCGGCCCGAGTTCGGTCCGGCCGGTCACCACCGCATGGCTTTTCACCGTGCAGCCGTCGCCCAGCCGAACCCTTGCGCCGATCACCGCGAAGGGACCGATCGTGCAGCCCGCGCCGATCTCGGCGCCCGGCTCGACCACGGCCGCGGGGTGGATCGTGGCCGGCGCGCCGCTCATGTGGCCGCCGGCGCGGGGGGCACGTCGATCATGGCGGTGAACTCGGCCTCGGCCACCACGGCGCCCTCGACCTTGCCCACCCCTTCCAGCCGCCACACCCGGCTCGATCCGCGCCGCACGCTCACGTGCAGCTCGAGCACGTCGCCGGGCACCACCTTGCGGCGGAACTTGGCCTTGTCGATCGCCATGAAATAGACCAGCGGGTCGCGGTCCACGAGGTCGAGCGTCAGGCCCACGAGGATCGCCGCGCTCTGCGCCATCGCCTCGATGATGGCGACGCCGGGCATGATCGGCGCCTGCGGGAAATGGCCCTGGAAATGCGGCTCGTTGAAGGTGACGTTCTTGATGCCGACCGCGGATTGTCCCAGCCGGATGTCGCGCACCTTGTCCACGAACAGGAACGGATAGCGGTGCGGGATGGTGCGCTGGATGATGTCGAGCCCGATCTCGGTCGTGTCGGCCCAGCGGTTGGGGGCGGCCTCGGGCCGGGGCGTGTCGTTCATGCGGAAACCCTCGATGGGACGGCGGCAGACCTCGGGCCGACGACTAGCAACTGCGCCGACGGGTGACAAGCGCGGCTCCGGCCGGGCGGCTTGCGCCTAGCCTTCCAGCTCGCTGCCCCAGTAGAGGTAGTCGAGCCAGCTGCGATGCAGGTTCTGCTCGGCGATGACCGCGGTGCGCGCCAGTGCGTCCAGTTCGAAGGGGCTCGGCTCGAACGGCTTGCGGATCAGCGCCATGCCGGCCTCGCGCGGGGTCATGTTGCCCTTCTGCAGATTGTGGCGCTGGCAGGCTGCGACGATGTTGGTCCAGCTTGCCGTCCCCCCGCGCGAGCGCGGGATCACGTGATCGAAGGTCAGGTCGCGCGAGGCGAAGCGCTCGCCGCAGTACTGGCAGGTGAACTGGTCGCGCACGAACAGGTTGTAGCGGGTGAAGGCGACGCGCTTGCGCTTGCGATAGCGCTTGAGCGCCACCACCGCCGGAACCTCGTAGCTGTCGCTGACCGAGCGGACGCGCACGTCGTCATAGGCCTTGACCTGGACGACCCGCCCCTGGATCACCGCAAGAAAGGCGTCGCGCCAGCACCAGACCGACAGCGGCGCCCAGCTCAGCGGTTGCATGTCGGCATTCAGCACCAGCGTGCGCAGATTGCCAACCTGCACGTTCACGGGCGCTCCCCCCCGCTGCGGGGAACCGGCGCGCGGGCCGGTCGAGGCGGTCTGGCAATCGTCACGGGCATCGGTCCGGTCAGGCTTGCGGTCATGGTCACACTATATGTCGCTGGCGCAACCTGACAAGCCGCCTAGATGCTGGAGGGCCGCGCCGGGGCGATCCTGTCCGATCCGCATGACGAAGCGATGACGTTTGCGGCAGTCCGCCGGGCGGCGCGTCGCGCCTAGCGGTTCCAGCGCCGCGCCAGCGCCGCGCCGTCGCCGCCCAGCGCCAGCCAGGCCATGACCCGTGCCCGCCGCCACCGCACCCGGCAGACCACGCCGAACGCGAGAAGCCGCGCGCGCAGACCGCGCAGCCGGCGGGTGCGGGCCAGTTCGGCCGCCTCGACCGCCGGCATCGCCAGCATCGCCAGCGCCCGGCCGGCAAAGCGCAATCGGCCGGCCGGACGCTGGCGCAGACCCGCCCAGGCCTGCGCCGCGATGCGATCGGACTTGTCCAGCAACTCGTCCAGCCGCGGCCGCGCCGGGTGCCAGACCCGCAGTCGCGGCTCGTGCACGATGGCGATACCGGCCCGCGTGGCGCGGTGGCACCAGTCGACATCCTCGGCCGTCTCGATGCCGGCGAAGGGCCCGACGGCCTCCCAGGCGGGCCGGCGCACGACCAGGTTGCCCGCCCCCGTGAAGCCGCGCTCGCGCAGGTAGCGGTCCATCCGGTAGGAAAACACCATCTCGTAGGCTTCCAGCGCGGTCGGCCGGTCGGGGTCGCGCGGCGCCACCAGCACCGCCCCGCCCAGCACCATCAGGCCCGGGTCCTGCGCCATGCGGGCGCGCAGCGTCGCGATCCAGTCCGGCGCGGCGATGCAGTCGGCGTCGATGAAGGCCAGGATGTCGCCGCCCGCCAGCGCGACGCCGGTGTTGCGCGCGGGCCCCGGCCCCGGCGCCCCCTCGCGCGCGAGGCGGACGCGGGGGTGGGCGGCGCAGATCGCCTCGGGCAGCCGGGCCGAGCCGTTGTCAACCACGATGACCTCGTCGGGCGGCACGGTGTTGGCGGCAAGGCTGGACAGGCAGCGGTCCAGCGCCTGCGGCTGGTTGAGGTGGGGAATCACCACCGAAACGGTCATCCCCGATTCGCGATCCCGGCGTTGCATCTTTCCCCCGTCCCGCCCTGCCCGTTTCCCGGGCATTCGCCAGTCGGCCCGTGAAATCAAGCCCTTCCGGCCGCCCTTGCCACGCCGCTGCGGCAGTCGCGGGGCGCGGGTGCGGCAGCGGCGTGGCGCGCCCATCGTGACCCGTTTGCCGCGCGGCCCCCTGCGGCAATCGGTGCCCGCGCGTCCGGCGACCGGCCGCGGGCGATTCAGACGCGGCCTCAAGAGCTGTGGATAACTTTACGCATGATCAGGATTTCCGCCCGCTTGGGTTGTGGACAGCCGCGGCGCGCCACGAATCGAGCATCATCGCCGCCCGGTGTGACACCCGTGCGTCAAGCTGCAATCGGCGCGGACGAAGATAAAAAACCCGTTGACCGCTTCGGCAAAAATCCGCAGGTTGTGTTGGCTGTCGGGAGCCTACACCAGATGTAGTGGCAGCGTCGGAACCACCGCCTCACCGCACGCCCACCGGAAACAGGCCGGGGACGTCGGCCGGCCCTGCCGGCCGCAGGGGGTGACCGACCCTTCCGGCGGCCGAAGCGGCAATGACCCGAGCGGGCGCGCCGTGGGCGGACACAACAGAAACGCGACAGAAGGGACACCCGGGCAGATGAAGATCGAACGCAGGTTCACCGAATCCGGCAAGGACGCCTACGCGGCCGTCGAGTTCACCACCACCGTCTCGGAAATCCGCAACCCCGACGGCACGGTCGTGTTCCGCAACGGCGCCGTCGAGGTGCCGAAGGGCTGGAGCCAGGTCGCCGCCGACGTGCTGGCGCAGAAGTATTTCCGCAAGGCCGGCGTGCCCGCGCGACTGAAGCGCGTCAAGGAAAAGGGCGTGCCCGCGTTCCTGTGGCGCTCGGTCGCCGACGAGGCGGCGCTGGCGGACCTGCCCGAGGCCGAGCGCTTCGGTGGCGAGACCAGCGGCCGGCAGGTGTTCGACCGGATGGCCGGGGCCTGGGCCTACTGGGGCTGGAAGGGCGGCTATTTCACCACCGAGGACGACGCGCGCGCCTATTTCGACGAGATGCGCTTCATGCTGGCCGCGCAGATGGCCGCGCCGAACAGCCCGCAGTGGTTCAACACCGGGCTGCACTGGGCCTATGGCATCGACGGTCCCGGGCAGGGTCACTTCTATGTGGACCCGTTCACCGGCAAGCTGGTGCAGTCCGACAGCGCCTACGAGCACCCGCAGCCGCACGCCTGCTTCATCCAGTCGATCAAGGATGACCTCGTCAACGACGGGGGCATCATGGACCTGTGGGTGCGCGAGGCGCGGCTGTTCAAGTACGGCTCGGGCACCGGGACCAACTTTTCCCTGCTGCGCGGCGAGGGCGAGCCGCTTTCGGGCGGCGGCAAGTCGTCGGGCCTGATGGGCTTCCTGCGCATCGGCGACCGGGCGGCCGGGGCGATCAAGTCGGGCGGCACCACCCGGCGCGCGGCCAAGATGGTGATCTGCGACATGGATCATCCCGACATCGAGGCCTTCATCAACTGGAAGGTGATCGAGGAGCAGAAGGTCGCCTCGCTCGTCGCCGGCTCCAAGATGCATGAGCGGATGCTCAACGGCATCTTCGCCGCCATCCGCGGCTGGGACGGCGACGCGGCGGCCGCCACCGATCCCGCCCGCAACGAGGCGCTGAAAACCGCCATTCGCGCAGCGAAAAAGGTGGCGATCCCCGAGACCTACATCAAGCGCGTGCTCGATTACGCGCGCCAGGGCTATACCTCGATCGAGTTCCCGACCTACGACACCGACTGGGATTCCGAGGCCTACGCCACCGTTTCGGGCCAGAACTCCAACAACTCGGTGCGGGTGACCGACGCCTTCCTCAAGGCGGTGCGCGAGGATGCCGACTGGGCGCTGGTGCGGCGCACCGACGGCAAGGTCGCCAAGACGGTCAAGGCGCGCGAGCTCTGGGATCAGGTCGGACAGGCGGCCTGGGCCTGCGCCGATCCCGGCATCCAGTTCCATGACACCGTCAACTCCTGGCATACCTGCCCGGCCGACGGGCCGATCCGGGGCTCCAACCCCTGTTCGGAGTACATGTTCCTCGACGACACCGCCTGCAACCTCGCGTCGATGAACCTGCTCAAGTTCTACGACGGCGCGCGATTCGACGGCCCGGCCTATATCCACGCCACCCGGCTGTGGACGCTGACGCTGGAAATCAGCGTCATGATGGCGCAGTTCCCCTCGCGCGAGATCGCGCTGCGCTCCTACGCCTACCGGACGCTGGGGCTGGGCTATGCCAACATCGGCGGCCTGCTGATGAACATGGGCCTTGGCTATGACAGCGCGCAGGGCCGGGCGCTGTGCGGCGCGCTGACCGCGCTGATGACCGGCATCTCCTATGCCACCTCGGCCGAGATCGCGGCCGAGCTGGGCGCCTTCCCCGGTTATGCCGCCAATCGCGACGCGATGCTGCGGGTCATCCGCAACCACCGCCGCGCGGCCCACGGTGCGACCGACTACGAGGCCGTCAACGTCGCCCCCGTGGCGCTGGATGCCGCCAACTGCCCCGAACCCGAGCTTGTGGGCCTGGCCCGCGGCGCCTGGGACGAGGCGCTGGCCCTGGGCGAGGCGCATGGCTACCGCAACGCGCAGGCCACCGTGATCGCGCCCACCGGCACCATCGGGCTGGTGATGGACTGCGACACCACGGGCATCGAGCCCGACTTCGCGCTGGTGAAGTTCAAGAAGCTTGCCGGCGGCGGGTATTTCAAGATCATCAACCAGTCGGTTCCCGCCGCCCTGCGCACGCTGGGCTACCGCGAAAGCGAGATCGCCGAGATCATCGCCCATGCCGAGGGGCACAAGTCGCTTGGCAACTGTCCCGGCATCAACCCCACCGCACTGATCGGCCACGGTTTCGGCGCGGCCGAGATCGCGCGCATCGAGGCGGCGCTGCCTGCGGCCTTCGACATCCGCTTTGTCTTCAACCAGTTCACGCTGGGTGAAAAGTTCTGCCGCGAAACCCTTGGCATCCCGGCCGAAAAGCTGAACGACCCCGGCTTCGACCTGCTCCGGCACCTCGGCTTTACCAAGGCCCAGATCGACGCCGCGAACGATCACGTCTGCGGGACGATGACGCTGGAGGGCGCGCCGCACCTGAAGCCCGAGCACTATCCGGTCTTCGACTGCGCCAACCCCTGCGGCAAGAAGGGCACGCGCTTCCTGTCCGTGGACAGCCACATCCGCATGATGGCGGCGGCGCAAAGCTTCATCTCGGGCGCGATCTCCAAGACCATCAACATGCCCGCCTCGGCAAGCATCGACGAGGTGCTGGCCGCCTACGAGCTGTCGCACAGCCTCGGCATCAAGGCCAACGCGCTCTACCGCGACGGCTCCAAGCTGTCGCAACCGCTGGCCGCCGCGCTGGTGGAGGATGACGAGGAAGCCGAAGAGGTGCTCGCGACCGGCCCCGCCGCCGCCCGCGCGCAGGTTCTGGCCGAGAAGATCGTGGAAAAGATCATCGTCAAGGAGGTGATCCGCCGCCACCGCGACAAGCTGCCGGAACGGCGCAAGGGCTATACGCAGAAGGCCATCGTCGGCGGTCACAAGGTGTATCTGCGCACCGGCGAGTATGCCGACGGCAAGCTGGGCGAGATCTTCATCGACATGCACAAGGAAGGCGCGGGCTTCCGGGCGATGATGAACAACTTCGCCATCGCTGTCAGCGTCGGGCTGCAATACGGTGTTCCGCTTGAGGAATTCGTGGACGCCTTCACCTTCACCAAGTTCGAGCCGGCCGGGCTGGTGCAGGGCAACGACTCGATCAAGAACGCCACCTCGATCCTCGACTACATCTTCCGGGAACTGGCGGTCAGCTACCTCGACCGCACGGACCTGGCGCATGTGAAGCCGCAGGGCGCCAGCTTCGACGACCTGGGCGAGGGCGAGGACACCGCATCGGCCAACGTGACCGAGGTGTCGGACGGCGCCGCCTCGCGCAGCCTCGAGGTGCTGCGCCAGATCAGCTCGACCGGCTACCTGCGCAAGCGGCTGCCGCAGGAACTAATGGTGCTGCAGGGCGGGGCCGCCGCGGTGGCACTGTCCGACGGCGGCAGCGTAGCGGCGCTGCAGGTCGGCACGCTGGAAGTGGCGACGCTGGACCCCCGCGCCCGCGCCCGCATGCAGGGCTACGAGGGCGAGGCCTGCGGCGAATGCGGCAACTTCACCCTGGTGCGCAACGGCACCTGCATGAAGTGCAACACCTGCGGGTCGTCCAGCGGGTGCAGCTGAGAAAATACCGCCCCCGCCCACGGGCCGGGGCGGGCGATACGGGCGAGAACACGCGAGCGGTGCAAAACAGCCTGATCGACCCACTGGCGCGTCCCCGTTCCGGGGGCGCGCCTTTTCTTGTCGACGCTTCGCGCACTGCCTTCAAAAGCCGCGGCAACCCGCTGACATCACGCCTTAATCGCGCGACACAAGGGCCAATCCCGCCAGCAGGCCGCGCAACCACCACAGCCGCGGATCGAACGACCGCAGACGCAGCGCGGCGGCCGCGTGCCGGCGGGCCGCGGCCAGATCGCCCGCGCGCCGATACCCCCCCGCCAGCCGGCGGTGATGAAAGGCCGCGACGCCGGGGCGCGCGGCCAGCGCCTCGGCGTGGCGCGCCAGCACCATCTCCTGCGCGCGCAGCCGCCTTTCGCCCGACCGGGTGATGGAGTTGGCCGAAAACCGCTGCTCCACCAGCACCTCGGGCACATGCACGAACGGGCCCAGCGCCGACAGGCGGATCAGCATGTCCCAGTCGATCAGCGCCGGCAGCGCGGGATCAAAGCCGCCGGCCTGCCGCAGCGCCCCGCTGCGCACCGCCAGCATCTGGGTCGAAATGAAGTTGGTCCTCAACAGCGCCTCGTAAAGCATTCCCTGAACGGGTTTTTGCCCCGCCGGCGGCAACCGGCCGGCCGGCATGCCCGGGGCGCCCTCGATCCGCATCGCCGCATAGGCCGCCACCGCCTCGGGCCGCGCGGCCAGCGCCGTCAGCAACCGCTCCAGAAATGCGGGGCGCCAGACATCGTCGCTGTCCTGGAACGCCACCACCGCCGCCCGCGCCGCCGCGATGCCGCTGTTGCGCGCCGCGCCGGCACCCAGGTTGGCGTCGTGCCGGATCAGCCGCAGCCGCGCATCCGCCACCGCCTGCACCGCCGCCACGCTGCCGTCGGTCGAGCCGTCGTCGACGACGATCAGTTCCAGATCGCCAAGGCTTTGCCCCAGCACGCTGTCGATCGCCGCGCGCACCGTTTCCGCGCGGTTCCACACCGGCAGGACGACGCTGACGGCGGGGCTGTCCATGCCTCAGGCGCGGTCGCAGAAGCGGCTGGCAAGGCACTGGTGCAACGTCATCTTTCCCTCGCCCATCGCCCCGATGCCTCGCTCCAGTATTCGGCTTCCAGCCCGGCGCCGGTCAGCCGGCGCCACTGGCCGCGCGCGCCCTCCATGGCCGACGGATCGGCGCCGTCGAACAGGATGCACAGGCGCTCCAGCCCCGCCGCCTCATCCGGCGCGGCCTCGGCCCCGTCGATCAGGAACAGGCAGGCCGCACGGTTGGGCAGGTCCGGCCGGTCGGTCAGCAGCACCGGCTGCGCCGCATCGTGCGGCCCGCCGGCAAGACCGTGCGGCAGGAAGGAGTCGTCGCCGCCCGCCAGCCACAGCCGCTCGTCGAGCCAGGCCAGCCGATCGATCGCCGACCCCCGCACCGCCGCGCGCCAGCCCCGTTCCAGCGCGCGCGGCAGCAGCAGCGCCAGCGTCTCCTCCACCGGCGATCGCGTCAGGTGGTAGAAGATCGCCTTGCCCATGCCGCGTTCAGCCCTCGTACCGCGCCGCCACCAGCCGGTCGAGCGTC
>Ga0213835_101188_pt1 | contig 17507 bp, 14 predicted proteins | sample SWPATP01_FD_160576 | JGI IMG/M metagenome (GOLD analysis project Ga0213835, IMG submission 160576) | Coastal seawater microbial communities from Marineland, Florida, United States - SWPA TP0 #1 | ecosystem: Environmental > Aquatic > Marine > Coastal | place: USA: Florida | collected 2016-08-05 | reverse complement strand
GTCACAGCAGATGGCGATGACCATCAACGACATCTGGCACATCCCCGACGTCACCGCAGCCGACATCGCCGCCGAAGGCGCGAAGTGGGGGATAGGGCAAGCGCGCGCGGGCGAGATCGTCGGCGACACCCTCGACCGCCTCATCGACGCCACCTACGCCGTCACTGCGCACGACTCCATCGAACGACACGTCCCCGGCTACGTTCGCGGCCAAGCTCAGAACCTCGCCGCCGGCAAACCCACACGCCTCAACACGACCACCCCGCCGATGCTCATGCCACGCCTCGGCACACCACAACCACGCGTCAGCCGCGCCCGCCGCGACGGCGGCCAATACGACCACCGCGGCCGCCCCGAGTCAGACGTCAACCTCAGCTGAACTGTCGCAGAAAACGCGCCAGTTCAGTTGTCGCAAAATCTGCAACAACTGAACCCGCCGACACCCCCGCCCGCCAGTCACCGCTTCGACCTCGGCACTACACGACGCGCCCGCAACGGGAGGCGCGGGGTCAGGCCGCAGCCGGGGGTGGCTTCATGGAGGTGCGGCTGGGCGAGGCGGTCGTCGCGGGGCAGATCAGCCCTGTCGTCCGTTCGCGCTTTGACGGTGTTCGCGTCCGTCATGCGTCCACGAGCTCGCGGGTCGCAGCCGGCGGCGCCCATCGAAGGTGGTCCGGCTCAGCGGCCGCGACGGCGGCCCGGGCGTAACGTCGGTTGTACGCAGTCAGCCCGAGAGCGATCAGCCACACGATCGTGGTCAGCACGGCGACGTAGATCGCCACGACGGCAACACCGTTGGCGGGGTCGAGGAACGGGTACGGCACCCATCCGTCGACACCTTCGCGCCAGAGGGTTGCGGAGACCCAGGCGACGGGGAAGAAGGTTGCGGCCGCGGCGGCGACCCATCCGAGCTTGGGGCGGGTGCGATCCAGCAGCCAATCAAGCAGCAGGTATGCCGGCGCCACGGTGTGCAGCATCTCGTCGGCTAGCACGGGGGAGATGTACGAGCCGGGCTCCGGCTCGGCGCGCACGAGGACGTTGAAGACGAGCGCGGTGATGATCGCGTACGTCACCGCGTAGCTTCGCGCGACGGTAAGGGCCAGGGTGTCTCGAGCGCGGGTGGCCGCTTGCCAGGCGGCGAACGACAGGACGACGACGTTCAGCAGCGAGGTCTGAATCGTGAAGTAGGCGAAGTGGTGGCTTGCCGCGAACACCCCGACGGAGAGCTGGTCTGCGACCTGCCAGGTCAGGGCGATGAGGATGGCTGTGGCCACGGCGAGGTTGAGCGTGGCGGGAAGTCGTCTACAGAACACTCGGTACACAGTAGGCATCCCCGCCCTCTCGCGCACGCTCTGTTGACCCCCATTCGGGGGTACAGCGTTCAGGAACCTTCCAGACGACGGCGCCGCCCACATCACCGGTATGAGCATCACCATCCAGAAGCGCATCCACGGCGGCGTACCCGCAGGCGGACAGTTCGCCAGTCACGACCGCGCCGACGCCGACATTCGCCTCGTACCCGACACGGTGCCGTCCCAGCAGGACTGGCTCGATCGCAACGGCCTCCACCTGCCGCCGCTATCCCGAGCCGAGTTCGAGGTGCGCCTCACACAGCTCGGCCGCCCGATCACAGACCTCGACCGCGCCGACGTCTTCCGCACCGTGCACCGCGAACACCTCGGTTACGACGTCACCGACATCGCCGACGCCCGTGCGGCCGCACAGCAGCTTCGCGAGCGCGGCGAGCACCACGCCGCAGACGCCATTGAACGGCTCGCCAGCGCCGCGAAGGCAGACCAACGCGACGAGCAGGGAGCCTCGCCGCCCGATGCTCCGCTCGCGAGCGAGGCCACAGGAGCCCCGCCGCGTCAGGTGCTCAGCGCGAACCGCGCCGGGGACGGCACGATCCTGTTCACCCGCCCCGGTGACGGCGAGGTGCCCGACGAACCGACGGCGTTGCGCGTCCAGGTCGACCGTAGCCTCAGCGACGACGAGCGCGCTGCGCTGAACGACGCAGTGCGGTACGCCCTGAATGCCGCCCACCGAGGCGCGGCAGGCGAAGACCCGTGGTCGGACACCAGCGCGAGCACGGTCGTCGAAGTGAACCTTGCCGAGAACCGCACCCGGTCGAAGGACTCGGAGCGGTTCGCCCTGTTCGAGCGGCGGGTTCGCCACCTGCTCGAGCACGGGTCTGAGGTCCGCACGACCGACCGGTCGGGTCCGGGGACGCGCGGAACTCGAGCCATCGAGCCCTGGGCGAAGCCGCCGCGGTTCGTGGTGTTCTACGACCGGGTCGCCGGCGCCGGGTAAGCCACTTCTCGGGCGCCGAGTGCGCGGCGCCACGCGGCGCGCGCACCCCCAATCTGGGGGACACTCATTCGCTGAAAACCGCCAGATAGTGCGGAAGTTGAGCCTGAGTGAACACTGAACGGCATCCAGCTGACTCTAAGGCCGTGCACATGCGTGGCATGACAGCGCAGCGACGCGTAGCGGCGGGCATCCCCACAGGAGGTCAGTTCGCGCGCCACGAGCGCGACGACGCTGACATCACACTCGCGCCCGTCACCGCCACCACCGCGCTCGAGCCGGCCGAGGCCATCCGCATCGCGCAAATGCAGACGCGGAATCAAGCTCGCCGGCTGCTGCTCAGCTCCCAGGAACGTGACGACATCGCCCAAGACGCGCTGCTGTCCGTCATCACCAGCCGCAGCAACCAGAAGGTTCACGCCCTCAGCCCCGGGCTGATCACCAGCGCCGTCCGCCACGCCGTCGCCGCGGCCGTCATGCACCGCACCGCCACGATGCGACACGAAGACGCCAAGGCGATGAAGATGTACCGCGCACGGGAGGAAGACCTCGCGCAGCAGCTCGGCCGCGAACCGCTCCAGCACGAGCTCGACCAGCTCGCGGCCGCCATCCGCGACGGATGGGAGAACCCCCGCCACAAGCCCCGAGTGGGGTTCCACCGACCGCCGACGATCGAGCCCTACGATGGCGCTGCGCGACAAGCCGCGAACTCCATCCCATCGCCACCGGAGGCAGAACGCACCGAACTCGACGACCTGGCCGACCGAGTTGAGGCCGGCGCGGTGCCGATCGCCGAAGCGAAGCGACGCCTGTGGAACGCCGTAGCGAAGGCTGAAGCGCTTCCCCTGGTCACCCGCAGCACTCACACGCCAACGGAGGTGCGGACACTGCGCCGCAAGCTGCTGGCCGGCGGGGGAGCGGCGCAGATCGCCGCAGACTACGTTCGTACCGGCGTGCTGACCGAGCAGACCATGCAGCTGCTCGAACCATTCGACGTGCAGCCAGCCGAGACGGCCCGAATCGCTTCACTCGCCGACCACCTCGCCTGCCGCGGACGGATCGCGCAGCGGCTTTGGGATGCGGCACTCGACGCATCCACCGCAGCCTGACCAATCCGCCAGTCCCAGTCGCGCCGAACGAATAGGTGCGCCCCGGCGGGTCGACGCCTACAGCGGATGCCCAGTCCAGCCGTTAGGCGAAGTCGACCGCCGGGGCGCACCCGTTCGGAAGTCGGGGGCGAGGCGCCGTTGGCTCACCCCCGAGCAGGAACCAGCTCAACGCTGCAGCGTGTGCCTGCACGACGGTAGATGCGGCGAACCCCGATCGGGTCAAGCTGCGATCGCGACAGTGATCTCGCCCACCTTGTGCAGCGACAGCAGCAGCGACACCTCGGTCGTCGGATTCACCCACTCGACGAACCCGTCCGGCGCCTGAGCGTCCGTGTGCGGGGCGAAGTCGGTCGTGACGAGCACCTGGGGCACCTGGTTCGCGGAGATAGGCTCACCGCCCAACAGGGCCTCCTCCGGCAGCACTCCCGCCACGGCCGCGGCGAACATGTCACGGCGGCGGGCGGCGAACTGCTCCGCGAACTCCCGGCGCGCAGTGAACGCCGCGGCGTCATCGCCTGCGGCAGTGTCCACGTAACCGTCGATCAGCTCCGCCAGCGCCTCATCCAGCGTGGTCGTTGCGACAACCGACCCGTCGGGGAGCGTGATCACAACAGGCTGGGTCGAGCTGACGGCATCGCTCGCCGGCGTGCCAGCAGGGAACAGGGTTGACACCATGGGGTTTCTCCTTCATGCAGGGTCGCCGATGAGCGACCGGTAAGGGAGGCGATCGCGGAAAGCATCCCGACATCGCCCGGTCAGTGCTGCCACCCATGGAGGCAGCCAGAGATCCAGAACGGTTACCGAATAGGGCCCACCGGCCATGCCGGCGGAACAGTGCTGCTTGGATTCACCACGTCGACGCCGTCGCGCGCAGCGCGCTCATCAGCGCGCAACACCGCAATCGTCTCCGTCGTGGGTTGCCGTTGTTCGGTCATTCGCTACTCCTATGCGCGGCCTCAACGGCCGATCGGGTCTGTCAGTGATGTCCGTCGGCGATCAGCTTCGACGCGTGCGCCGCAGCGGCCGCGCCCCGAAGCCGCGGCTCGTCACGGTCAGAGGTGTGACCGAAGCCGCCCTCGTCGTACCGCGACTTCCCCCGAGGTTCGTCAGCTTCCTGCTCCAACGACGGCGTGTACCGCGCAATCTGCGACGCGGACGGATTCGGCGTCGCCGTCTTCTGAACACCGAGCTTGCCGAGCCACACACCGAACTGCTCCGGCGGCGAGAAGTACGCCTTGAACACGCCCGGCGCAGACCCCTCACGCTCGAACACGCCCACGCCTCGAGCGGCGCCGCCCTCGTCGGTCGCGACATTACGAGGCACCTCGGGCACCGCATCAGGAGCTGCAAGAGCTAGACGCCGGTTGCCGGGGGTCGGCGATGCACCCATCAAGAACTTCGCGCCGAGGTTGGCGCGCAGCTCCGTCGGGATGCCGACGGTGGCGGACGCCACCTGGGTTGACAGCACCAGCGACACGCCAACGAAGCGGAGCTCGCGGGCGATCTTGCCCATCCACTCCAACGTCGTGCCCATCAGCAGGTTGCGATTCGTGATCTCCAAAGCCAGCGAGGAGCCCTTGTCGATACCCTTCGGCACCGGACTTGTCAGCAGCAAGCTGGTGGCCTCATCGACGATGATCATCAGCGGTCGCGGCGGGTCAGGCAGCTGGGTGAACTTCTGAACGCCGTGCTGCTTGATCAGCTTCTTTCGCCGCTGCCCCTCCTCGTACGCCATCGCGACGACCGTGCATGCCTGCTCGAGGTCTTCCGCGAAGAAGCCCGGCTTCACGAACGGCACGATGGATGTGGCGAAGTCGACACCTCCCTTCACCGCGTCGACAAGGCCAAGCTCCCAGCCGCGCGCGAGCGCGCCGGCAGCGAGCGCGGTCAACAGCACGCCCTTACCGCCGCCGGTGACGCCGCTGATCTGCATCATCGGGTTCGCCAGGAAGTCCGTCGCCAACGGCTCACCGGTGTTTGACCCCAGCTTCGGAAGCCGCTCACCGATCGGGATGCGCGCCCAGTCGCCCGCTGCGGCGTTGTATGCAGGCACAGCCTTGCCGAACGGGTAAGCCAGCACAGGCGGGAACGTCGGAGGGCTCGAGGGGACAAGTTCGGCGGTCAAATCCTGCGCGTTGACGCGCACGAACCAGCCCTCCCGGCCGACGACCGCCTCAGCCACCTCCTGCATCTTGTCGTCATGCTTGGACGGCACGTACGTGCGAGGAAGAGTGAAAGCGAACCCGCCTGAGACGGTGTCGGCGATCTGCACCTCCCACGGCTTCACTCCGAGCGCGACACTCAAAGCGCCCCGAGCTCGGATCGCCGCCGGGGTCAGCTTCTCCATCACCGCGAAGCCGAGAAACGGCTCGAACTGAGTCAACGTGTAGCCCTCGTAGGACGACTCGAGCTTCGCGGCAGTCTTGTCGCCGTCGGATGGCTTCGTCGTGCGCGGAAGCTTCACCTGAATGGACTCACGACCCTCACTGCTGGTTTGCTCAACCTGCGTGACCTCCACCTGACGAGACGCGGACGCCTTGCCGGCGACAAGATCCAGCGAGTCGATCTCCCACCCCGAGCCGTACGCGTCTGCGATCTGCTTCCGCAGCGCATCCATGTGCTTCGACTCGTCAAACCAGGCAGGGAGCGTCACGTTGATCCGCTCGGTGCGAGGGCGAGCCGTCGGCTTGAGGTCATCGTCGTCCGTCGGTGGTGAAAAGTCTGCTAGAGCACTTTAGTAAGGCTGGCGCAGCGTTTCGTAGCGGGCCCAGATCATTTCGATGAGTTCGTAAGTCGTCTGAGAGGGTGACTGCAAGGGCCGAAGAGAGCAAACCGCTGGCTCGATGTTTTCGACCGGTCAAGCCTCTGCCGGCTCATCGAACGTTTGGAGCGACGCTCAAGCAAACATCTGGGCCTTGTCACAGTTGACAGCGGCGATCTGAACCCACGTCCGCCATACATTTGCCCCGGCGCGCCCGATCTCGCTGACGAAGCGGGGCTCCACGCCACTGCAGGGGTCGAAGGACGATCTGGTGAAAAAGCACCGTGTAGGAGAGAGGGCCCTTTCTGCGGCACCTGGCTCTTTGCTACTCGGCAACTGCCTCGTCGCATGTCTCGTTCGAGGATCCGCTGCGGCGGCGGTGGAACGTAACGAGCAACATCGCAGCGATGACGAATACCGAGTAGACGGTCAACGCCCAGGCGGCATTGATGGTTGCGTCGATCAGAATAGCGAGCCAACTACCGGAGATCACTCCCAGGGCCGTCGCGGCGAAGGACCAACTCATCAAGCGGCTGAACCGTGCACCTCGGAAGTCGCGTTGGCGTGCAGTCGTGATGAGCACGGCACGTACGCGCGACAGGATTCCGATGAAAAACGCATATAGGAGTCCTATAAACCACACCGATTCCATCGGAATGAGTACGAACAGCCCCGCGACACCAATCAGAAAAATGGATGTGACGAGGAGCGCAACGGAAACGAGTCCTAGCAGATCTCTGTTTCTGCTTAGAAATTTGCCGATCCATGGTCCGGCCGTTGCCCCAACCCCGAAGGACGCGATCACCAGTCCTAAAGAGGTTGACGAAGAAAAGGGTCCTGCGTCGGCAATCGCGATGTATACAAAAACGCCGCCGACAGTTGCGCCCGCTTGAAGTAGGAAGCTGACTAGAGGCGATGCGGCCCCGGTGGTTGCGAGGTCCCGAATGAATTGCCCCAGCGGAACTCGAGCGCCGAGAGTGTCAAAGTCCTCTAGATCCTGCTCAATGGCTGGTGGCGTAATTACAGTCCGTGCGCTAACGAGTCGAAACGCCGCCCCTAACGCAGAGAACGCGACATTTGCTGCTATCAGAAAGATGATAGATATGCCCGCGATCACGCTGCCGAGGGGCATGGCAACGACTAGGCCGATAAACGACATTATCGAATATATCGATGCGTTGAAAGTCATTGCTTCATTTACGTCGAGTTGGGCAAGTTGCTGGCCATACAACTCTTCGACGATGTCAGTAACTGCGGGGAAGGCGACCGCCACTAAGAGATACCCGGCCAGAATTACGCCCTGGAAGTCTGGAAATACGAAAAGCGCAATCAATGCGACTGCGCTGACGGCCGCTTCTGCCGCGTCGGAAGCGACGAGAACTCTCGCTGGGTTGAACCTCGCAACGATGCGCGCAATTAGCGGCGAGGCAAAAGAGACTAACTCGCCACTTGTTGAAAGTACGGCCAGCCAGACGACAGGCAAGAGCCCGAGGGCAACGGCTCCGCTGGAACCGCCTTCAACGAGGTTGGTTCCGATGATGGACACCACTAGCCCGGCAGTCATCCAGCGGCGCGCCTTCATGAGCGAGTGTCGACTGATCGGCGCGGTGGTCATGTTTTGACCTTAGCCGAGCTGAAGGGGTCTACGCAACGTTCTGGACATTACACGAGAACTGTGCTTCTATCAGATGCGAGACGGGGCTACGTCCTCGCGGCGGTCCCCCTGCTCGCACTCCGAGTTGAAAGGGAAGAATCATGGGTCACACGAAAACACACAGCAACAAGCCGAACTTTGCACGACCGGAGCGGCTAGCAACTGCAGAGGATGAGTTCTTCTCGCAGGCTGCCGCTGAGGACGAGACTGACGAGTAGGGCTTGATGCGGGTGTTGCCCGCGCGCGGGCAACACCCGCACCAGCGCGCGGTGAAAAACTTCTCGGGCCGGAAGCGTCGACCTATCGACGCTTGGCAGGGCGCGCTTCGCGTGGCGAAAAAGTTGAATCTGCAGGTGGACCAACCTGCCTCAAGTGCGGTGAGCGAACTAGAAAGTTATGTCGTTGAAACCGCTTTGAACTTCGGCGAACATCATGTCGTTCGTGCAACCGGGAAGGGTCTGGGCTACCAAGCTTGGGCTAGCGGAATCTTTGAAGCATTTGAACACGCGGCCGCGCGCGGCGTGATGCCAGGTCAGAGCTCGCAGCGGATCAATGCGGTGCTGCCGGCGTCTGTTCTCGAGCGCAGAGACCTGCGTTATCGCTTCGCGCGTCGAGTCATGGGTGATCGCGTCCAGCCAGTGACGGCCTTCCGGTGGTGCGGCACCCAAGGGGAGGTCCTCTATCCCGCCGTTGCGTGCGACTTTTCACTTCAGCTCACGGAGGCGCAGTCGGACTTGTTATTTCTTGACCGGATGTGCACGGGCAAGGGCTACGCGTCAGGCTGGACACGCCGCGATGCGGAGATTCACGCGCTCAACGAGTTGATAGAACATGATGCTTTCTCGGCTTACTTACTTGGCTCTGGCGTGACCGCCGAAACGCCTACAAGTATTGACCTGGAAGGGCATCCCCTGGGCGAGGCGCTTGTGGAGAAGCTCCGCAATCTAGGGGCGGATCGAATCGAGGTTGTGCTGCTCCCGTCTGTAGTTGGCTGCGTCGTGCTCACATGGCTGGAGGCACCTTCGGGTGAGGCGCAGGTGGGCCTGGGCTGTAGCCACTCGATTGAAGTTGCCCTTATAAGGTCGCTGACGGAAGCTCATCAAGAACTAGCTGCTGACAGTAAAGGGGTGTCGTGGCTAGACGAGGGTGGCATTGCGCTGGAGCACCTCGAAAAGTACCCCGAGCTTCGTGCGCGCGCGGAGCCAAAGTGCCCCGATCCCCGCGCCAAGGTAAGCTTGTCCAATTTGATGAACAAGGATCGTTTTGGCTCTGAGCATCTAGGCAAGGAGCTGGTTGCGCGAGGCCACCCATACCTCGCTCGGCAAGTGTGGGCGGCACCGAGAGAGGTGGGGAATCTTTGCGTTATGCAGGTAGTCGCGCCGACGCTCGAGCGATTTGCCGACATCGTGTTTGGTTTTCCTGTGATTCCTACCGGACGCCTCTACTCTGCGAAACTCACGAAGGCACTAACAAGGAGGGAATTGAATGGCTAAAACTGATCTCGCAACGGGGCGATTTGGTGGCGCCGATGAAATATGCAGAGCCAGTTCTGGTATTTTCACAGAACTCGGGTACCCGGAATCTGCATCCCGGTTCTCGGTTCACCCGATGCTCGACAAGCTGGCTTGGCATTCTCTTCGCGGATCGACGCGGAAAAACGGCGACGCGAGTCTGACGGAGCCTGTCGTTGGCGACCCGTACCAGAATGCGCGATGGTTCGAGCGCGATCATCCGCAGGACGTCTCACTTCACTCAGAGCTAGTAGCTTCTTTTCCGGCAGATGCGGGCCAACCGGAAGTCAAATTCAACGTCGACGATGAATTCGCGGAAGTCATCGTAGGGGCCGATCAGCTACTTGAAGAGCTAATGCCAGAGCTTTGGCACAGCATAAGGCCGTTTATTGTGCGCGTATTCGATGCAAACTCGCCAACGATACTAAGTGCGACTCTCGACGATACTGGCGGAGCCGTGCTGTTGGGAAAGCCCGCTTCAGACGATGGCACTCGGTGGCGGGGACAGTTCATAACAGTCGCCGAGGGCCTCTTGCACGAAGGGGCGCACTGCAAGTCCTACAGGCTCTTTCGATCCTTCAGTGAGGTTGCAGTCCCCGACTCTCCAGAGTTCATAGACATTCCTTGGTGGAAAACTCGAGACTCGAGCTGGTCGTGGGATGTCGACCGCGCTGTGGTCGCTTGTCACGTCTACACCCACCTCGCGCAGCTGTATGGTCACGCGGCCGGCCGAGATGAGGCCTACTGAACCGCCCTGGGTCTGATGGAGACTCGCGCTATTTGATTCCTACCAGCTTCTCGTGGTCGGTTTGGTCAGCATAGAACGCCTTCTCGAACTCGGCGGGTGGGATGTCGCCGAGGTGGCCATGGAGGCGTTGGGTGTTGTGCCAGTGCACCCATCCGAGGGTCGCGAGCTCGAGGTCTTCGACCGTCTTCCAGGGACCCGGGCGCGCGGGCCCTCGCACGAGTTCGGTCTTGTAGTAGCCGTTGACCGTCTCGGCCAGGGCATTGTCATAGCTGTCGCCGACAGAGCCGATCGAGGGAGTCGCGCCGATCTCGGCGAGGCGTTCGCCGTAGCGAATCGACGTAAATTGGCTGCCCGCATCGCTGTGACAACGCAGATTCTCATGGTGAGTCCCGCGACCCCAACGTGCCATCTCGATCGCGTCCAGGACCATCCCGGTGCGCATATGGCTGGCGCATCTCCAGCCGACGATCATTCTCGAGAACACATCGATGATGAAGCAGACATACGCCACGCCTGCCCAGGTCGGCACGAACGTCAGGTCCATGACCCAGAGTCTGTTCGGAGCAGTCGCGGTGAACTGCCGATTGACTAAGTCCGGGTGCCGCACGGCCGCCGGATCGGGCCTGGTCGTCTTGACCCGTTTGCTTCGTGTCGCCCCGTGGAGCCCGGCGGCGCGCATGAGTCGGCCCGTCTGATCACGGCCGATGTCGATCCCGGCACGACGAGCCGCCTTCCATAGCTTGCGAACCCCATAGACGCAGTAATTCGCCTTCCACAGCGTCACCAGTTCCGGCGTCACGACCGAGTCACTCACGGCGCGCGCTGACGGGGCACGATCCTTCGCGGCGTAATAGGTGCTCGGAGCCACCTGCAACAGGCTGCAGATGGGCTCGACTCCGAGTCGGCGACCTTCGACGACGTCGTTCTTGTTCGCGTCGATGAACGCGACTACTTCCGGTGTTGGCGGTCGAGCTCCGCCCCGAAGAAACTCGCCGCTCGCTTCAATATTTCGTTCGCACGCCGCAACTCGCGAACTTCCTGCTCAAGCTCCCGCACTCGGCGAGCTTCCGCCGTGCTCACCCCAGCGACGTCGCCGTCGTCGATGTCGGCCTGCTTGACCCACGAGCGCACGGACTCGACTCCGTACCCGAGCTGCAACGCGACCCGCTGCACCGTCCCATGCTCGGTCCCCAACTCGGCTCGCAACGTTCGCACCATCCGGACCGCTGCCGCCTTCTCCTCCGACGAATACCGACGTGCAGTCGGCTTCCCAGATCCCTGATTCGACACCATGACTCCATCCTCGTTTCCAAGATCAGGAGCCTCCAACAAACCCAGGGCGGTTCAGAAGTCGGCGGCAGCTGCTTTTGGTCTCCGGCAGTGATGACTGCCCGGGCGCGGTAGATGCAGTTGATTGCGTCTGCGGGAAGCACCTGACTCGCTTCATCAAAGATGACGACATCGAACATCTCCTCGGGCGGCAAGTACTGGCTGACCGCGAGAGGGCTCATCATGAAACACGGGTGGAGGGCCTGGATCACCTCGCGCGTTTGTGCGATCAAGTCACGCACGGGAATGTGGCGGCGCTTCTTCTCTGCCTCCCGACGAATCAAGCTGCCCTGACCAAGTGCGGTCCGCGGCCGTCTTGCTGCCGCGACTTCTATGACGCGAGACACCGCGGCTTTCACCAACTCGGCGTCAAGCTCTCGGAACCGAGCGATGAGGTCATCCCTGCTGGCGCTGTCCGTTTGAACGAAGCGACTGTCTTCGAGGAGCTGAACATTGATCCATGTCCTGTAAACCGTCGCGAGCAGGAACGGACCGACCTTCTCTGAATCGAGTTTGTGCTCGATTGCGTGCTTGATGGCTGGCGCGAGCCCCAAACGCTCGGCCTCGTCTGAGGAGGTTTTGAGGTCGATCCAGTCGTCAGCCTCCTCTATTCGCGAGTTCATGTCGTCCAGCAATTCGCGCGCGACATCAAAGTCGTCGAGATCGTCGCGGAGGTCGTCGAGCCGTTCGGAGCCAAAAGCGCGAAGGATCGCGGCGACGCTTTGCTGATAGCGATCTAGTGTCTCGCCCACACCATTGACTGGAGCAGCTGACCTCAACACCTCCACTTGACTGGCGCTAAGCCCCCGTTCGCCCCTTATCCTCGCCGCAACCTGCACCCTTTGCACCCATTCGACATGACGTTTCACGCGGTCGACGTCAGGCAGTTCGAGGCCCAGAGTCTCGGGATCGGCTCCGACAAGAGCCTCCAGCTGGTCACGAGCGATACGAGCTTCTGAATCTGACATGTCGAAACTGAACCGGGCATTAGCAATCTCGATGTGGCTGCCAACAGTTGTGCCCTCAGGCACCAATTCCTCCTGCGAGGTCACGATGGCAACAGCTGCACGAAGCAGACTAATCTCACGTGTCAGGCGTTGTCCCAGGTAACCGAATCCTTGGTCGGATAGATCGACGTCGGCGGGCATAGCCCAGGGCGCTTCCCGCCAATTAGTGATGAGCTGCTCGAGGTCCACCAGGCTTCCTTGAGCGCTCGTACGGCGCTCCGGGCTGGCAAGAAAAGTCTCAGTGGCAACACGGGCGTGCAGATTGGCGCCAAGAGCAGTCTCCGCGAGGTCCAGTGCCCGTTCGATCGAAGCCCAGTCGGTGCCCCCTTCGACCTGGAACGACTTGCCGAGCGTAGACGACGCCTCCGCAGCGGCAACGTTGTACGCGCGGTGGGCTTCCTGCCAACGCACGGCCGCAGGGAGCGCGTCTCTCGCGATGTTCCACTTGACGGACGAAATGCCCGCAAGTCGCGACCGCAACGTGCGGTGTTGACTGGAGAACCTCTTCGCCAGCCCCTTCGTCTCCGCGACAAGCGCGACAAGCTGTGCGAGATCCTGCTCGAGTGCTGACCGCGTGAAGACGGGGGTCGCCGCTTGAGCCGCGCTGTTCAGGTCCTGCTCCAGGTGCTTGCATTGGGCGGCTATGTTGCGGGCGCGCGAAAGCTTGCCCGAAACGTAAAGCCAATCGAGCTCAATTCCATCCGAAGAGAGGAGCGCGCGACCAGCATCAAAGAGGGCGATTGCCCCGTTCGGATTCATCGGTGACTTGGCGCCGACTAGCCGCGCGAAGAGTTCACTGCTCTCCTTCAGCGCGACGACCGACTGAAGTGTCTGCTCAGCGCTGCTGATCGCCGCCCTAAGCCACCCCGACGCCTGCTCCTCCCCCAACCACCAAGATTCCTTGGCTCCCGCCTGCAGAGTGAGCAGCACCTGCGCATCAGGGGAAGGCAAAACAGCCCATTTGGAGCCCGTAAGTTTCTCCAGGGACTCCTGCTGAGCGGCTCTCTGCGTGACCGCGTCCGCGTAGCTGCGGAAGGTGCCAAGCAGCTTGTCGAAACTCGCGACTGTAAGCCACGGCTCGTCGTGATACTCCGGCATTTCCTCCCACACACCCAGCACAGCTTCAACCGCTGGGAGGTCGGAAACCCGGCCGAGGTCGAGTGCGTTCCGCACCTTCGCCGTGAGCCGCGCGAGGTGGTGGAGCTCTTCAAGTCGAAACGAGGCTTGACTGATGGGGAACTGTAGATCAGCGGCACTCAGCAGGCCGAACCACAGGCCGTCGCGGCCCTCGAGGCGCAAAGGCCATGTCCGGCTGGCTCGCAAGATTGTTGCCTGGAGCTGAGCAAGAGACTCCGCCGACAGGGCGCCTATGTCGCCATTTAGGGCAGGTCCGGTCAGAGTTGGGCCCAAATTCTCTAGCCAGCCGATGACCTCGTGCACACTGTGGCCCAACGGGACCCGCTTTTCGTTAGCCGCCACGACGTAAGTCGTCAGTGCCTCTCGCGCGGCACGCAACTGTTGGATCCTGACGTCACTCATTGGAGTCGGCGGGACCGGCCGGGTGGCTAGTGCCGTACCGAGCCGAGAAGCCACCTCCTTGCGGGCAGCCTTGTTGCTGTGGAGTTCGAAGAGGAAGGGGTCGAGCCCGCGAGCGGCGAGACGATCGCGGACGACATCGAGGGCGACAGCCTTCTCGGAAACGAACAGGACCGTCTTGCCCTCACTGATCAGCGAGGCAATGACGTTGGCAATCGTCTGGCTCTTGCCTGTCCCTGGCGGACCGTCGAGGGTGAAGCTATACCCCTCGAGCGCGGCTTGCACCGCTGCGCGCTGACTTGCGTCGGCATCAAGGACGAGGGGTGCCACCTCGGGCGGCGCGACGTCATCGATGACCTCCTCCGAGTGAGGTTCGAAGAGCAGGCCCGATCCTTCGAGCGGCAAACCACCCGACAACGCCTGGATGGTGATAGAGCCGGCGACGCGCTCCTCATTGTCGAGCAGGTCACGGTACATCGCCTCTTTGGCGAACATGAACACCGAGAGAACGGCCCCGTCGACGACCTCCCAACCTTCGGGTAGATCAAGACGACGAAACAGATCCAGTGCAGCAGTGACGCCATCAGAGTCAAGTAGCCCAACCACCTCTTCGAGCGTCGGGAGTGAAAGGCCGTATTCGTCGAGGAGCTTGAGCGCTAGCGCGGGGTTGACCGCGGGATCGTCGTCGGAGAACTCTATGTATAGGCGCTCGCGTGGGCCCGGGGTGACCAGATCCGCGGGGAAGAGCAGGAGGGGGCTCCGGCGCGCATCACCCGCGTCATCCACCCACCGAAGTTCACCAACCGCGAGGTACAGAACTCGCAAGCCCTTCTCGATGAATTCCCGTTTGGCCGTAGCGGAAAGGTTTCGGAGCGCCTTGTCTACATCGCGTTGAGTCTTGTCCACGAACAAGTGGTCAGGGAACTCGTCGAAGTCGAATTCTTCGATCTGCGAGAGGACCGCTTCCTCTAGGTCCTCCCCCTCTGCGTCTCCCTCGCCGGGTTCGACTTCAGCGGATTCCTTTGGCTTCTCGGGAGGCTTGGTACCCATCACGTAGGTGACCGCAGGGGAGAAGATCATGTCGTAAACGGCCTGCGAGTCATGCCGTGTGAATTCGAGCGTTGACGAACGCGTCGGGCGGTAGCTGATCAGCCGATTCGAGTTCCCCAAACTGACGAGCGCATCACGCCATTGCGCGATCGCAGCGCGCACTTGCTCATCCATCAGCGTCTCGATCCCGTTTGCGGCGGACTAATCTTCGTCGGGGTGACGCCGGGATTCGCGAACGCAGACACCTTCGTCTTCGAGGGCACTTCACTCTCCTGATCGAACCGTGTCCATCCCGGAAGTGAGACCGACACGACCTTTATCGTCAGCCTAGGCCGGGACTCCGACAGGTGGAGAGAGGACAGGCGGGGAGCGCCGGGACATCGGTACGGGACATCCCGCCGGATGTGCTGGGGCGACGCTTCATGTCCCGGGCTCGCGCCACGCGGTATCTCACGACATGGGACATGTCCCCTCGGCGAAAGCCAACATGTCCCACCTGGTAGAACATGTCCTGAGGGTTAGGGACACGATGTCCCACCGGGTGGGACATGTCCCCGATCACTCGGGACATGTCCCGGGACATGGGACACAGTGTCCCGGGACAGTCGGGACATGTCCCGACCCTGAGGGGACACGATGTCCCCAACTCGGGACATGTCCCTCGTCCGACGGGACACCATGTCCCGGTGCTGGATCATCGATCACCGGCCCGCCATGCCCGCGTGCGGAGCGTGCAGCTAGCGGGAGTTAACTCCGGGCTCCTGCCAGCCCTGGTTTTCCTGGTTGGCGAAGACGGCGATGTTCTCGCCCTTGCGCCACGTGTCGATCAGGTCGAGGTGAGCGGGCACGAGGCCGAACAAGGTGTTTGGGGCGATGACGCTGATACGGCCTGTGGCAGGGTTTGCTGCTGGTTGGAGCTGGTCGTCGATCCAGAGGACGCGTGCGTGTTCTGCGTGGCGGCGGGTAAGCCCGGTTTTCCAGTGGGCGTCGTTGTTGTAGAGCAGGGCTTGGTTGAACGGGACAATGTTGCCAAGCTCCGGCATCTCCACCCCAGACAAGCCAACGTGGTTCGCTACGTGTGCGAGTCGGTCGGGTGCAATCAGCCACGTGGTGTTCCACACGAATCGCACGTCATCTCTTAGTGTCATCGCGGTGAGGGCGGTGATCACGGTTCGACGGACTACCCCGTAGACGGGGTTCCCGTTCAGGCCCGGCACGGTGACACGTTCCAGGTCGGCGGGGGCACCGTGCCTGAGCCACGGGAACTCGTGCTCGTCTGCGGGGTGTTCTCCGCGGAGCAGGGCGCGGTGTTCAATGTCGGCGCGGAATCGCGGCAGGAGGATCACCCCGTCGAGGTCCAGCATGACAACCGGTGTCTGCGACTCGGTGGCGTCGCTCACGAGCTCGCTCCCCCTGACGTGTTGGTTCCGGTGGTGTTGTGCCAGCCGGGGAAGGCGTGGTTGTCGAACACAGCGAGTTTGTCGCCGTGCAGCCAGACGCGGATGAGTTCACAGTGGGCAGGGTTCAGGCCGAAGAACAGGGACGGTGCGATCACGTCGAGGTGCTCAAGGTGTGGCCTCGTCGGTCGCCTTTCCAGCTGGTCGTCGATCCACAGCACCCGCGCACCGGTGTCGACGTACCGGTACGCGAGGTCGAGCTTCCAATGCCGCATCCACCGGTCGAGCGGCACGTTTTGCGGCACGATATCGCCAAGATCCGGAAACTTGATGAAATCCAGCGACGCTTCCGTAGATACGTCGCGGAGTCGGTCGGGCTCGGTCAGCCAGCTCGTCGCCCACACGATCCGGACGACGCCAGCCTCAGCGATGTCGCGAAGCTCGGCTATCACCGAGACGCGAAGCGCGCCCCACACGGGTGCCCCGCCGAGGCCTCGGAAAGTCATGCGCTCGAGGTCGTCTGGGGCGTTCTTCATCCACGGGAACGCGTCCCGTGCCGACGGCTCACGCCCCTGCGCGATGAGCAGTCGTTCAACGTCTTCGGGATGATGGGGCATGTTGAGAACACCGTCGAAGTCGATCAGGATCACGTGATCGGGGTGAGTGTGGTCGTGGTTCACACTCGCACGGTGCCCGAAACGCGTCCCGGATTTCGCCGCGTCGATGCAGGCACGAGTCAGCGATGGCGCGCAGTGAGCAAAGAGATCCGGTTGTCCAGCTGAGCCAGCAGTGCCTCCCGATACGAGGACTGGGTGCCGCGACGTGAGTTCGTGCGCTGGTTCATCATCCAGACCGCAAGAGTGCTCTCGCGGCGATCAGCGCTCCCCCTGCGGGGAGCTCGGCCGTTCTGACGGACGAAGTCTTCATAGTCGTGGAGCTGGTCATGCCAGGTATCGCTGCGAGGGTTCCACGACCAGGCAGGGAGCAGCTCTAGTCGCCCCCGCTGATAGTCAGACAGGGTGTGGCGTGCTCTGCGCTGATACCGAAGCCACGTGCCGAGCAATCGCTCCGCAGGATCAGCCGCGGCCTCAGTGGGATAGC
>Ga0213835_101187_pt1 | contig 17507 bp, 16 predicted proteins | sample SWPATP01_FD_160576 | JGI IMG/M metagenome (GOLD analysis project Ga0213835, IMG submission 160576) | Coastal seawater microbial communities from Marineland, Florida, United States - SWPA TP0 #1 | ecosystem: Environmental > Aquatic > Marine > Coastal | place: USA: Florida | collected 2016-08-05 | reverse complement strand
GTTGATGCAATGATGGCCTCTGAATGGTCGCGCTTGGCAAGCTTCGAGGAGGTCCGGCAGGTACGACCTTCGCTCAAGCTTGAAAGGCGCAAGGGTATGCGCTGGATAGATAGTGTCCGTGGACTGATGCCGAGGGGCGATCGCGGCTGAATTGAGTTTCCACGGATATCGGCCAATTCGGGTTCAACCGTCAGGCCTCGCTGGAATGGAAAACCCGGCATGCTATAAGGCCCCCGATACAACGAAGGCGGCAGGACATTGCATGACCGTGACGGCACGACGTCCATACCCGAATTTGATGGAGTTGCGGCATGCTGAACAATAGATCCGTCCTGGTGACTGGCGGTACCGGCTCCTTTGGCAAGGCGTTCGTCAGGACGGTCCTGGAACGATATCCGAAGATCGAGAGGCTGGTCGTCTTTTCGCGCGATGAAGTCAAGCAGTACGAGATGTCGCAAGAGTTCAGTCCGGGCGACTACCCTTGCCTCAGATATTTCATCGGCGACGTTCGCGACCGCAACAGGCTGCGCCGCGCAATGGAAGGGATCGAGGTGGTGGTGCATGCCGCTGCGCTGAAGCAGGTGCCGGCTGCTGAATACAATCCGTTCGAGGCCATCATGACAAATGTCATGGGCGCGCAGAACGTCATCGAGGCCTGTCTCGACACGGAGGTGCGACGGGTGGTCGCGCTTTCGACAGACAAGGCGGCCGCGCCGATCAATCTCTACGGTGCGACGAAGCTTTGCTCCGACAAGCTCTTCGTTGCGGCCAACAATGTCCGAGGGCACCGAGACCTGCGCTTTTCCGTGGTACGATACGGTAACGTGATGGGCAGTCGCGGCTCGGTCATCCCCTTCTTTCTGGAGCGCCGAAAGACAGGGGTTCTTCCAATTACCCACAGGGACATGACTCGCTTCAACATCAGTCTTCTGGAAGGGATAGAGATGGTTCTCTGGACCATCGACCAAGCCAGCGGCGGCGAGATTCTGGTCCCCAAGATTCCAAGCTACCGCATCACGGATCTTGCCATGGCTATCGGCCCGGATTGTGATCACCCGGTAGTCGGCATCCGGCCTGGTGAAAAAATCCATGAGGAGATGATCACCGCGAGCGACAGCTTCAATACCGTTGATCTTGGTCGCTACTATGCCATCCTTCCGTATCTGGACGGGCAATCGGCCAATCCTCACGGGACGGCTCAGGGAGGCGTGGCGGTGCCGCTTGGCTTCACCTATTCCAGCGGCAGCAACCCGGATTTCCTCAGTGTCGAGCAGCTACGCGAACTGATCCGGCTGCATATCGATCCGGAGTTAAAGCACGACGCATGATACCTTACGGTCGCCAGGACATCAGTCAAAAGGACATCGATGCTGTCGTCGACGTGCTTCGTTCCGATTTCCTCACGCAGGGCCCGGTGGTGCCGCGCTTCGAACGGCTGGTTGCCGATTACTGCCGTGCATCCCACGCAATCGCGGTGAATTCCGCTACCAGCGCCCTGCATATTGCCTGCCTGGCGCTTGATGTCGGTCCAGGCGATCGTGTTTGGACAAGTCCAATTACGTTTGTGGCGAGTGCCAATTGCGCCCTTTATTGCGGCGCGAGTATTGATTTCGTCGACATAGACCCTCTCAGCGCGAACATGTCGATCGCGGCGCTCGAGGCGAAGCTTGCCGAAGCGGAACATCAGGGAACCCTGCCCAAGGTCGTCATTCCGGTTCACATGGCAGGGCAAAGTTGTGACATGGCCGCGATCGGGGCGCTGGGCAAACGATACGGCTTCCGCATCATCGAGGATGCTTCACATGCGGTTGGAGGAAGATACCGCGGTGAACCCGTCGGCAACTGCCAACACAGCGACATCACCGTTTTCAGCTTTCATCCTGTGAAGATAATCACCACAGCCGAAGGCGGCATGGCACTGACGAACGATGCCTCATTGGCGCAGCGGATGGTGAATTTGCGCAGTCATGGCGTAACGCGCGACCCTGAGCAGTTGACCGGCCCGCAGCACGGTCCCTGGTATTACGAGCAGCTCGAGCTAGGTTTCAATTACCGGCTCACCGAACTGCATGCCGCTCTGGGTATGTCCCAATTGCAGCGTCTCGATGATTTCGTTTCCCGTAGGCATGCCATCGCCGATCGGTATGATATGGCCCTGGCAAAGCTGCCTCTGGTCCCGCTTTCGCGCCATCCCGACGCATACTCCAGTTTTCATCTCTATATCATCCGGCTGTGCCTGACCGAATTGAGAACAAGCCATGTCGCGGTGTTCGAGCAACTGCGCGCAACCGGTATCGGCGTCAACCTTCACTACATGCCTGTCTACCTGCAGCCTTATTTCCGCCGAATGGGGTTCGCGCAAGGCCTCTGCCCGGAAGCCGAACGCTACTATGGCGAAGCGATCAGCCTTCCGATCTTTCCTGCCCTATCCGAGGCCGATCAGGACAGGATCGTCTCGGCGCTTGCAAACCTGCGATAGCTTACAGCCGACCCAAATGTGAAAGATATTTCGATGTCTCGATACCCCGACCTTGACCGAGCTTTTCAAGACATGCTTGCAGCTGACGAACTGTATCAGCCAACATTGTTTTGGCGCGAGGCTTCCGCCAACATGGTCAAGGAAATTGCGGAGGAAGGCGTTGAGAACTTTCGCCGCTTAAAGGGGCCGCTAGGATATTTTGTTCCCACCTACGGATCGCCAGGAAATGGCTTCAGCGAGCAGCAGGTCGATGAGCTGTCATCTTTAATCAAAGAGCGCTATCCAGGTGCGCTGAAGCCAATCCTTGCGCTTGACAGCTATCTAAACGGGGAGGCCGAGGCGCTGGCGAATTATCGGGTTTTCATGGCTGGAGACCAGACCGACAAGGCTCCAAACCTTCAGGCTTTTTCCGAAAGTAGCTTCGGTTCACCGAAGGAGCAGTTTGAGTTCGAGGGTCGCGCCTATAGTAGATCCTCCCTGAATTACCTTCTTGGTCTTGTATTGCTTAAGCGTCATCTCGATGGGGAATTGCCAACGAAGGTGCTGGAGATAGGCGGGGGGTTCGGTTCACTGGGCGAGATCTTGGCGAAGAGCGAGATCAAGGACCTGCGTTATATTGACGTTGATATCCCGCCCACCGGCTTCGTTGCAGAGCAATATCTGCGCGCTGCTCTCGGCCAATCTGCGGTCGCCACTTACGCCTCGACCGCCGATAGCGCGGTAATCGACATCGATAGTCTACCCACCGCCACAACCCTCTGTGCCTGGCAGATCGAGCGACTTCAAGGCGAAGTTGACCTGTTCGTCAACTTCATTTCGTTTCAAGAAATGGAGCCGAGTGTCGTTCGCAATTATCTCTCTCACGTTGAACGCCTTAAGGCGAAGTGGGTGCTGCTTAGGAACCTCCGGGAAGGTAAACAGAAATGGCGTGAAGGATCATTCGGCGTCATGGAGCCTATCCTAGGCGACGATTACGCCGAGATGTTGCCCAATTATGATCTGATTGACCGAAACGTCCTTCCCTTCGGCTACAGGACAGTCGACAATTTTCATTCCGAACTTCTATTGTTCAGGCGGAACGCGTGAGCCAGCGAGCTGTTGCAATCATCCCGGCGCGCGGGGGTAGCAAGCGTATACCGCGCAAGAACATCCGTCAGTTCTGCGGCAAACCGATGATCGCCTGGTCGATCGAGACCGCTCTAGCAAGCCGTTGCTTCGACAGGATCGTCGTGTCGACGGACGACGAAGAGATAGCGGATATTGCTACAGAATGGGGCGCAGAGACGCCTTTCAGGCGACCAGAGAACCTGGCTGACGATCACACGCCGACGCGTCCGGTTGTCAATCACGCCATCAGCGAGATTGAACGCCTCTATGGTCGGCCGGAGCTGGTATGCTGCATCTATCCGACGGCTCCGTTCATGAGGGAGATCGACCTCCGGGAGGGGATGGACCTGCTGACCGGTACTGATGCCGATTTCGCGTTCCCCGTCACGACCTTTGCTTCGGCCATTCAGCGTGCCCTGGTGCGCACTGCTTCCGGAGGCCTCAGGATGTTGTGGCCCGAGCACCGCTTGACCCGCTCACAGGATCTTCAAGAAGCCTTTCACGATGCAGGGCAATTCTACTGGGGTCGTGCCGATGCCTTTCTGACGGGAAAGGACACATATTCAGACAATTCCGTGCCGATCATTCTGCCGCGTTCACTCGTCCACGATATCGATACGGAAGAAGACTGGGACCGTGCGGAGATTTTTTTTGAAGCACTGGTCCGACAGCGAAAGAACCCGACTTGATCCTCTTCAGGTGCAACGCGGGACCAACTATCGGCATGGGACATCTCGTTCGGTGCCGAGCGCTTGCCGCGGCCCTCAAGAAGCGGGGCGAAGATTGTCTGATGATCGGACCGGCCGCGCAATTCGCTGGTCCGGGAGACAGCCATATCTTCAGCGAATGGCTGCCTGACACACAGTGGCGATCAAGCGAGGACGACGCAAGCAAGGTGCTGGCGATCGCGGGGCGAACGGGCGCTTCCTGGGTCGTCCTCGACGACTACAGGATCGACGAGCAATACCAATTAATGCTCAAAGCGGCCGGTTTGCACTTGCTGCATTTCGATGGCGGCAGTTCCCAGCCCCTGTGGGCGGACATCGTCGTCGATGCAAGCCCAGGCGCCAGTTCCGAGCGTTTCAAGACGCGCATGCGCAACGCCCACGGACGCTTGATGCTGGGTCCGCGCCATGCCGTCTTGCGAGCTGGTTTTCCTCCTGGAGATATCCGCCAATCGGGGCGCCCCGTCGAGCAGGTGCTGGTCATGTTCGGGGGAGGGGACGACCGGGGCGCCATTCAGTTCGTGCTTTCCGCACTGCTTCCTGCAACCCATGCGGGGATCAAGTTTCTGGTGATTTCAGGCGCCAGCAATCCGCGCAACGGAGATCTGCAAAAATGGGTAGTCGATCATGGGCAAGGTCGTGTGAAACTGGCGATCGATCCTGATCCGATCGCGCCGCTTTTCACGGAATGCGAGCTTGCCTTGATTGCGGGTGGTACGAGTACCTACGAGGCTGCATGCAGCGGCCTGCCGATGGTCATTGTCACCATCGCGGAAAACCAGATCGACCAGGCGGAGAGTTGGGCCCGGTCGGGAGCTGCGCTCTATGTCGGGCCACTGGATGGCGTGACGGCTGAAGAACTCCAGTCTGAGATCGGGCGACTGATCGCCGATGATGCGCAGCGTGCACGCATGAGTGATATTGGTCGCGACCTTGCGGACGGGCGGGGGGCGGAACGCCTCGCAAGGGCAATGATCGACTATCCGGAGCGGCGAACATGACGGCCTCGCGCCTTTTTGACCTTCTGTGCATCGGCGCCGGACCAGAGCAGTTGCCGGGGATTGAAGTGGCTCTCGGAATGGGTTTCTCGGTACTGGCCCTCGACGGCGATCCTGCCGCCCCCGGTCTCAAGGCGGCTACTCTTGGGATGGCCGTCGATCTGAAGGACACGGAAGCCGTCGTCGCCGTCGCCCGCGAAGCAGGTGTACGCGCTATCGTGCCGGTGCCGTTGGGGTCGATCCTTACCACGACGGGGGTTGTCAACGATGCCCTCGGTCTACGCGGCCTATCGGAAAAAGCAGCGCGTCTTTGCACCGACAAGCTGGCCATGCGCAAAGCCCTTGCCGCTGCCGGGTTGCAACAACCCGCCTGCCGCCTGGCATCAACTGTCCAAGAGGTGAAGGAAGCCGCGGGGCAGATCGGCTTTCCCGTGATCGTGAAACCGCGCTACGGCAGCGGGAGCCGTGGTGTCCGTTTACTGACAGGCGAAGCTGAGCTTGCGGGCGAGATTGCTTCCGACACTGGATGGTTGGCCGCAGACGCGCAGGAACTGCTGGTAGAGGCAGCATTTTCGGGGGTTGAGCATGGGATTGACGGCGCAGTAGCGGGGCGGGAATTCTCGTTGATCTCGCTACGCGCAAAGGACCTTACGCCGCCGCCCCATCGAGTGGCCATTGGTTACACTGGCCCTCTCGAGCTCGCCCTGCCCTTGCAACGTGAGCTTGTTGAAACATTTCAGCGTGCTTGTGAAGCACTCGATATAGGGCATTCCCTGTTGCATGCCGACGTCATGATCGGCGCGGATGGGTCCATCGGCATCATCGAATTGTCCGCACGGCCATCGGGGTACGGTCTATCACAGGTGCTGTTGCCAGCCACCACTGGTATCCAACCGACGGAACAGGCCATTAGAATGCTGACAGGCATGGAATTTAGTTTCCAGCCAACCAGGCACAGGATCGGCATATTGCGTACGCTCCTCGGCTGGACCGCAGACATCTCTCCAGCGGAAATCATCAAAGCTCGGGGTCTGGCGGGAGTTGTGGAACTGTCCGCCCCGTCCTCGCTGCCTCCCAAGGCCATTACCAGCGGATCCGATGCCTATCGCATGGGCCATGCCATCATCGTGGGCGACACACTTGATGATGTAGAGGCAACATGGCAGGAGGTGCAGAACATGCTGGGTCTCACGAAGGGTGACCATGGAAACTAGAGCTTCTTGGGAGCGGGCGCTAAAGGCCAACGTCCTGCGCTATCCAAGCGAAGCAGTCGTGAGATGGCTGGCTGGCGCCAGCCAACGCGTCGCAAAGGGCTGCGACGCACTCGATGTGGGCTTCGGATCAGGTCAGCATCTTCAGCTTTTCATGGATAAGGGCTTCCGCGCCAACGGCACGGAGCTTCTCGACGCCGCTTTGGACATCGGACGGCAGGTTCTCGGGACATCTCCCTTAGCGGGGCGGTTGATCAAGGGTGATCTCGATCATCCCGACCTTAAGGATAGCTCTTTCCATCTTGTGGTAGCCTGGGGGTCTGTCTTCCTCAAGCCGCGTGACGGAATCGAGTGGAATCTTCGTCAGCTCCATCGTCTATGCGCACCGCAAGGTGAAGTGTGCCTGAATTTCCGCTCGCGAGATAACTGGTTTTGTGGTCTCGGCGAGGAAATTGCGCCTGGGTTTTTCCGGCTGGACAAGCGCGCGGCGGACTATTCCAATTACGAATATACATTTGTCGATGCCGATGAGGCCCGAGACCTGTGCCGCAACGCCGGCTTCGAGATTGTGAATATGGAGCGGGTCGAGCTTTGGAAAGACAACATGGAAAAGAGACACTCCTGGTTTGTTGTCTGGCTGCGGAAATAGCGCGGCAGAACGGAACCGTCCTCCTGCCTTGGGAAAAGACATGAACTCCACCATTCATCTGGGAAATGTGCCTGTTGGCGTCGGACACAAGCCCTTCGTCATCGCTGAGATGTCGGGCAACCACAATCAGTCTCTGGATCGTGCGCTGAGTATTGTCGATGCTGCCGCCCAGGCTGGTGCCCATGCCGTCAAGCTGCAGACCTACACAGCCGATACCATGACGCTCGACATAGCTGATGGAGAGTTCTTCATCGACGATCCCAAGTCGCTTTGGGCTGGCCAGGCGATGCACGCACTGTATCAGCAAGCCCATACGCCGTGGGACTGGCATGCCCCGATAATGGAGAGAGCCAGACAGCACGGAATGCTCTGCTTCAGTTCGCCCTTCGACGAGACGGCCGTGGATTTCCTCGAGCAGTTGGATGTCCCATGTTATAAGATCGCATCCTACGAAAACACCGATCTTCCCCTCATCAGGCGTGCTGCCGCCACTGGCAAGCCGTTGATCATATCCACCGGGCTGGCTCACATTTCCGAGGTCGACGAAGCAGTACGGGTCGCTCGCGCAGCTGGGAATGGGGGGGTAATCCTGCTTAAGTGCACGGCGACCTATCCCGCAGACCCTCGGAATTCCCATCTGCGTACCATTCCCGCCATGCGCGACCTTTTTGCTTGTGAGGTGGGACTATCAGACCACACGTTGGGCATTGGTGCAGCCGTCGCGTCCGTGGCCCTGGGAGCAACGGTAATCGAAAAGCACCTGACGCTCTCACGTGCCGAAGGTGGTGTGGATGCCGCTTTTTCATTGGAGCCTGCGGAGTTCACGGCCTTGGTTGTGGAAACGGAACGCGCTTGGCAGGCGCTCGGCAATGTAATGCTTGGCCCCACAGAGGCGGAGGAGCGTGCCCGAACGCGGCGTCGTTCACTTTACATCGCTGAAGACCTGAAGGCCGGCGAAGCACTGACGCCTGCAAGCCTGCGACGCATCCGTCCAGGCCTCGGGTTGCCTTCGCGCTATTTCGATGAACTTTTGGGCAAGAAGGTAAATCGCGACGTCAGCCGAGGCACTCCAATGAGTTGGGACCTCATCGGCTAGGTGCCCATCGTTCCACGCCATTCAGATAGCACGCGTTCCCGATAAGGATATCCTGGTGCGAGATTACTTTGGCAAGACGCGCGTTTTGGTAACCGGTGGAGCGGGTTTTTTGGGCTCGCATCTATGCGAGCGATTGCTGGCCGAGGGCAAGAGCGTGATCTGCCTTGATTCGTTCTTTACAGGCGCACGGCAAAACCTTGCGGCGTTTCAACAGCATCCTGATTTCGAGATCATCCGACACGATGTCACCGAGCCGATCAGGCTTGAGGTTGACCTGATCTACAATCTCGCATGTCCAGCATCGCCGGTTCATTATCAGCATGATCCGATTCACACGACGAAGACGAGCGTGCTGGGTGCATTGAACATGCTGTCGCTCGCTCAAAGCACCGGTGCGCGCATTCTGCAAGCCTCTACAAGCGAGGTTTACGGAGACCCTCAGGTCCATCCGCAACCCGAATCCTATTGGGGCCACGTCAATCCCATCGGCAGCCGCAGTTGCTACGATGAAGGCAAGCGCTGCGCCGAGACCCTGTTCTTCGATTACCATCGCACGCGTGGAGTGGATATTCGGGTGGTCCGCATATTCAATACTTATGGCCCGCGAATGCATCCGAACGACGGACGCGTGGTCAGCAACTTCATCGTCCAGGCGCTGAAGAATGAGGATTTGACCGTGTATGGCGATGGTCAACAGACACGCAGCTTCTGCTATGTCGATGACCTGATCGCCGCCATGACCAAGATCATGGATTGCAGCTTATCATCGCCGGAGCCTATAAATATCGGTAATCCGTCCGAGTTTACGATGATAGAACTTGCCGAGAAGGTTATCGCCCTTACCGGCTCCAGCAGCAGGATAGTCCATCGACCGCTGCCAGCAGATGATCCTGCGCAACGTCGTCCCGATATTTCCCGCGTGACGCAATTGACTGGATGGACCCCGACCGTATCGGTTGACGAAGGGCTTCAACGCACAGCAGCCTACTTCAAAGAAGTAATGGCGTCATCCTGACGGCTGCTTTTTGGCAGCATGGCACAAGTCCGTCAGCGGAAGCGCGCAGCAGACCCACGGGTATGAGCCCATCGTAACGCTGAATTTCCAGCAGCATGAGTAGCTTGGAAGAGATGGTGCCCAGGAGAGGACTCGAACCTCCACGCCTCGCGGCACACGGACCTGAACCGTGCGCGTCTACCAATTCCGCCACCTGGGCAGGTGTGCGCCGCCGATGTAAGCGGGCGGCGGGGCGGTGTCAACGTCAATCTGGGACTTCGTGCTCTTTTGCCGGCACTCATGTCGAAAGAGCGGATCAGCTCTCCAGAACCTCCTTGGAGGCAACCGTCGAATCGGCGTTCAGCCGGTAGACGATCGGCACACCGGTGGCGATCTCGACCTTGAGAATCTCCTCCGGCGACAAGCCGTCCAGCGCCATCACGAGCGCGCGCAGCGAATTGCCGTGGGCGGTGACGAGAACCGTCTCGCCACGCAGAACATGCGGCTGAATGACGTGAAGATAGTAGGGCCAGACGCGCGCGCCTGTGTCCTTCAGGCTTTCCCCGCCAGGCGGCTGGACGTCATAGGAGCGGCGCCACACATGCACTTGCTCCTCGCCCCACTTGGCTCGCGCATCGTCCTTGTTGAGGCCTGAAAGCTCGCCATAGTCACGCTCGTTCAGCGCCTGGTCGCGGATCGTCTCCACGTCTTCCTGGCCAAGGGCGGTCACGATGTGGCCATGGGTGGCATGCGCGCGCGACAGTGCCGAGGTGAACGCGATGTCGAGGTGGAAGCCGCGCGCCTTCAACCTGCGGCCAGCTTCCTTTGCTTCCTCGTGCCCCTTCTCGGTAAGGCCCGGGTCCTTCCAGCCTGTGAAGAGGTTCTTCAGGTTCCATTCGCTCTGTCCATGGCGCACCAGCACCAGCGTTCCGGTCATTGGGCAATCTCCCTAGGTCGTCACAGTTCAGGCGCGCGACAGGCCAAGCACGTCGCGCATGGAATAGAGGCCGGGCTTGCGCCCGCGCGCCCACAAGGTAGCCTTGAGCGCGCCATTGGCGAAGATGGCCCGATCTTCCGCCTTGTGGGTGAGGATCAGCGTCTCCGACGGACCCGACAGATAGACAGAATGCTCGCCCACCACCGAGCCGCCACGCAAGGTGGCAAAGCCGATCGTGCCTTCGCGACGCGGCCCGGTATGGCCGTCGCGCGAGCGCACGGAATTGTCCGCAAGTGCAATGTCGCGACCGGCAGCAGCGGCTTCGCCCAGCAGGAGCGCTGTGCCGGACGGCGCATCGACCTTGTGGCGATGGTGCATTTCCAGCACCTCGATATCAAATTCGGCCGGAAGCGACTTCGCGGCCTGTTCGACGAGCACCGAAAGCAGGTTGACGCCAAGGCTCATATTGCCCGATTTCACGATGGTTGCGTGGCGGGCCGCCGCGGCGATGGCGGCGTCGTCTTCGGGCGAGCAGCCGGTGGTGCCGATCACGTGGGCAATCCGCGCCTGCGCGGCATAGCCGGCATAGGCGACGGTTGCCTGGGGCAGCGAAAAGTCCACGATGCCGTCGGCATCGGCAATCAGGGGCAGGGGATCGGCGCTGATGGCGACGCCGAGCGCCCCGACGCCGGCCAGTTCGCCCGCATCCTTGCCCAGATGCGGAGAGCCCTCATGCTCCAGCGCGCCGGCAAGGACGAGGCCGTCCGTCTCCGACAGGGCGCGTATGACGCTGCGGCCCATGCGTCCGCTGGCACCGGTCACGACGAGTTTCATCGCATTCATGTCGCTGTCGCCTTTCTGGTCGATCCTGGCAGATCTGTGCCGGCCGTCGCCGTTTCGAGATCGTTCTCGAGCGCCAGGCCCGTCGTCTGGCCCATCTTGCTGAAGCGGGCGTAGTGCCCGCCCGCCAGGTCGACCAGCTCGGCGTGAGCGCCTTCTTCCACCACGCGCCCTGATTCCATGACCACGATATGGTCGGCATCGATCACGGTTGAAAGCCGATGTGCCACGACAATGGTGGTGCGCCCCTTCATGATTTGGGACAAGGCTTCCTGGATCTTCTTTTCCGACTCGTTGTCGAGTGCCGAGGTGGCCTCGTCGAGCAGCAGTATCGGCGCATTGCGCACGATGGCGCGCGCGATCGACAGGCGCTGACGCTGTCCGCCCGACAGCGTGACGCCGTTTTCGCCGATCATGGTCTCGAAACCGTCCGACATCCGGTCGATGAAGTCCGTCGCGTAGGCCAGCCTGGCGGCTTCCTCGACCTCCGCGTCGGTGGCCTCCGGCCGGCCATAGCGGATGTTCTCCCGCACATTGCCCTCGAACAGATAAGGGTGCTGGGAAACATAGGCGATGGAGAGTCGCAGCGAGGCCTTGCTCACCGTCGAGATATCCTGCCCGTCGACCAGGATCGCGCCGGAGTCGAGGTCGTAGAAGCGCTGCACCAGCGCGATGATGGTGGATTTTCCCGCGCCCGATTCGCCGACCAGCGCGGTCACCCCGCCAGCCCTGGCGGTGAAGCTCACGTCCTGCAGAACGGGACGGCCGGGCTCGAAGGAGAAGGATACCCGGTCAAGCCGGATCTCGCCGTCGCCGACGACGAGATCAGCCGCATTCGGTAGGTCGCGCTGCCGCGGCTCGATGTCGAGGATCTCATAGATCATGCGTGCATTGACCAGGGCGCGTTCCAGATTGACCTGGACGCGGGCAAGCCGCCTTGCCGGGTCGTAGGCCAAGAGCAGTGCCGTGATGAACGCCATCACCGAACCTGGCGGTTCGCCGGTTCCCGCAGAGCGATAGGCGGCATAGGCAATCACCGCAGCGATGACGAAGCCGGCGAGGATTTCCGCGATCGGGGACACGCGCTCGGACAGGCGGGCAATCCTGTTGGCCCGGCTTTCGGCATCGTCGATCAGCTTGCCCAGCTTGCGGGAAAGCTGCTCTTCCATGGTGAAGGCCTTGACCACCGCCATGCCTTGCACGGCTTCCTGCATGGCGCCGATCAGATGCGAGTTGACCTCCACCGATTCGCGGGTGACCCGCCGCAGCCGGCGCATCAGATAGTTGACGACGATGATGAGTGGCGGGCCGATCAGGAAGGCGATCAGCGAAAGCATGGGGTCCTGCATCACCATCACGACCACAAGCGCCATCAGCATGACGGCGTCTCCAGCGATCGATTTCAAAGTGAGGCTCAGCATGTCGCGCACGCCGAGCACATTCTCGTTGATCCGGGCGGCCAGCCGGCCGGACCGCGTGTCGTTGAAGAAATCGAGACCAAGCTTGAGCAGATGGTCGAACAGCCGCTTCTGGTAGCGCGCCACCAGATTGTTGCCGATCCGGGCCAGGATGACCGCCTGGCCATAATTCGCAAAGCCTCTGACGAAGAAGCACAGGGCCACGAAGCCGGCAATCCAGGGTACGAGGTCGAAGCGGCCGCGATAGAAAATCTCGTCGACCAGCGGTTGCATCAGCCAGGCCAGCGCCGCAGTGGCGGCGCCGGTGCTCAGCAGGAAGACCAGCGCAATCGCATATTGCGGAACATATTCGCGGGCGTTTTCGCCCAGTATCCGTCTGACCACGGCGACAATAGCACCGGAATCCTGCAACGGTGGCGTGTTTGCTCGTGGAGTATCCGGTTGCGTCATTTCAACCCTTTTTCGCCACCGGCCTTGGCTTGCCGTCATGGGTGCCCTGCCTATGCACGCTGGCAAGCTGGCATGCAATCTTCCATGGCCGAAAACTCAACCTCTGCGCCAGTGTCGGCCCGCGGTCGAAACGCCGAAACGGGCCGGTCGGCGCGCATAGGCTGCCAGTCCCGCCAGCGCGGCCAGCGGATGAGTGATCACATAGACCGGGATGGAGCGCATGAGAGCGCTGTGCGGGGCCTTGTCCTCGAAAGCGCTGCGGAACCCGCCTTTCTCGAGCGTCGGCACGATCTTCTGCGCGATGCCGCCGGTCAGATAGACACCACCGCGGCTCATGAAGACGAGGGCGAGGTCGCCGGCCAGTCTTCCAAGGCAGGTTGCAAAAATGTCGAGTGCCTCCTCGGCAAGAGCATCGTTGGCGGCCAGCGCCGCTGCCGAGACTTCGGCGGGTGTCGTGTATCTCGGCTGCACATTGTCGGCTTTCGCTAAGGCGCGGTAAAGATTGACCATGCCCCTTCCGCAAAGGATCTGCTCGCCGGAAATGCGGCCTTCGATGCGTTCGATATGGGGAAAAACCTCGAAATCGCGTGCAGTGCGCGGTCCCATGTCCACATGGCCACCCTCGCCTGGAACCGGAATCCACATGTCGCGCGCATGCACCAGACCGGCGACGCCCAACCCCGTGCCTGGACCCAGAACCACGCGGCTTGCTTCGGGCTCAGCCTGTCCGCCGCCGATTTGGGCAAGATAGCTTGGATCGATGGCGAGTGCGCCAAGCGCTTGAGCCTCGAAATCGTTCAGCACGACGATCTCGTCCAGCCCGAGTTCGGCGAGCATGGCTTTGGGCCGGATGATCCAGGGACAGTTGGTGAGAGGGATGTCGTCGCCATCGACCGGTGCGGCGACCGCCAGCAGGGCTGAACGGGGTCGCAACGCGGACGCCCGGCTCAGAACGGAACCGATGGCTTCCTCGACCGAGGCGAAATCTGCCGTCTGCACGATGGGTAGATCGTGCGGTTCCGATTGTTCATCTGCCAGAATGGCAAAGCGCGCGTTGGTCCCGCCGATATCGCCGATCAGGACCGGGAATCGAAGTGCCGCAGCGTGATCAGTCGGAAATGAAGGGGGTTGGGTGGATTCCATGTCTTGCTGGTCTGCCGGTCAAGCCGGGCGTTGGTGGTGCCGCCTCGCCGGCGCGCGAGGGCCTTTAGCACAGACCCGGCAGCTGTGCACCCATTGCGTCGGACCAATCGGACAAGGGCGCACCTAAGGGCGTGGGGGGCGCGGTTGCGGGACGAACAGTGTCTCCGGCAGCGCTTGGTAGCCGAGCTCTGTCGCTGCCGGCGTTGCCACCGGCCCGGTCAGGGTAACGGCTGCCTCTGAAGCGGGCGAGGGTGCGGCGAGCACGGCCCGACATGCGTTGGGCAGGTTGGCCATCGTCATCACATCGCGGGCGCGTGGTGCTTGCGGGCCTTCTGCCGGACGCCAGGGCTCTTCGGTAAACCACCAGTCCAGCGAGGCATCGCATCCGGTTCCGCGCGGCACCGGGTCCTGCCGCTGGCAGCCAGACGAGCCGGGGGGGCAGGAGATGCGAATGTGGAAATGGTAATGATGCCCCCAGAAAGGCCGGACCTTGCCCAACCAGGATCGATCGCCGGTTGCCGTGTCGCAGAGCTTCTTCTTGATTCCGGGATGCACCAGGATGCGCTCGACCTCGTTGTAACTGGCGGCACGCCTCAGCACGGCTTCGTGGGCAGGCGTCCACAGCCTGTCATCGACATGGAGGGAGTTGTCTGCCAGCAGCGACCGCGCGGGCATGTTCTCGCGTTCCCGGGCGGACAGACGACGGTTTGGCATCGGGGTGAACCAGATGTCGGCATCAAGCCCGATCTGGTGCGAGGCATGGCCCGACAGCATCGGCCCGCCGCGAGGCTGCGAAATATCGCCGACCAGCAGGCCCGGCCACCCGTCCGCCGCGGCCTCGCGCGACAGTCTTTCAATCAACCGAACCATCTCGGGATGGCCCCAACGCCGATTGCGCGACAGGCGCATGGCCTGCCAGTTCGGCCCGTCAACCGCGATCGCGATGCCGCCTTCCAGGCAGCCGCGCGAATAGAAACCATGCGCACGCGGCGGCGTGGCAGCAGGCAGGCGATGTGCGCCGAAAAGATCCTTCGCCAACGGTTCGGAGGCAAGTGCCGGCCCGCCTGGAAGAGGCAAGCATAGCGCCAGCACCAGCAGCACAGCGAGAAATGGCTTGGCAAGCAATCTCATTTTTCAGGTCCTCGGCTGGTTGCACCCAAGACTGGCCGAATGATTTGATCGAATCCTAGCACGATCCGCGCGCATCTTCATCCGGCTGCAAAATGTGCAGGGGCCAACGACCTGGTCAGTTGCAGCTCAGAACTCCCGCAAAAATGGGTCAGGCTATTGCCAGCTGTCTTCCCGCCACATGCGTTCGAGCGCGCTGCGATAATCGGGATAGGCGAAGCTATAGCCGAGTTCCCGGATCCTTGCGTTCGAGACCCGCTTGTTGTCGCCGTAGAAGGAGCGTGCCATCGGCGACATATCGGCCTCGTCGAATGGGATATCCGGCGGCACGTCGACACCCATCAGACCAGCTGCAAAGGCAATGACATCCTGTGGCGGGGCGGGTTCGTTGTCGCAGATATTGAAGACGCCACCGATCCGCCGTTCGGCCAGCAGCATCGTCGTGCCGGCGATGTCGTCGACATGGATGCGGCTGAATACCTGGCCCGGCTTCACGATGCGCTTGGCGGAACCGTCGGCCAGTTTCAGGAAGGCGTTGCGACCGGGACCATAGATGCCTCCAAGCCTCATGATTGCGACCGGTAGATCAAGTTGCTGGCCAAGCGCAATCCAGGCCGCTTCGGCTTCGACCCGCATCAAGGCACGGCGCGAGGCGGGCCGGCATTCGGCGCTCTCGTTGACCCATGCACCGTCAAAATTCCCGTAGACTCCAACCGTGGACCAGTAGCCGATCCATTCCAGCTTCGGTGCGATCGACCGCAGCAATGCCCCAAATGCATCCAGAACAGGGTCGACGCTCGTCGTTGCGGGTTGCTTGTCCTTCATGCCGTGCGCAGGTGCGATCGAAAGGACAAGATGAGTCGCTTCCGCCAGCGCTTCGGTAATTCGTTCGTCTGGTCCGCTTTCAAAGATCAGAGCACTCAGGCCCTTCTCGGAAAGCATGCCCAACTTGGCGGGTGAGCGGGTCGTGCCGGTGACCTGCCAGCCGTTGCCGAGCATTTGCTGCGCCAATGCCTGCCCGGAATAACCTGCCCCGAAGATGAACATGTGTTCGGCCATCAGCCGGTCTCCTGAAGTGCGTGTTGCCATTCGTTACGAACCATCGGCTCGGTTTCGCTCGACAGCGCCTTTGTCGCCAGCTGTTCGAATTCTTGCCTGCCGAGCAGGCGCGACAACGCCCAAGCGGCCGCGCCCCGGACCAGGGGCGAAGTATCCGCCAAGAGGTCACGGCAGCGTTCGACCAAGGCCCGGCTGCCCGAATTGCCCGCCGCGACGAGGACGTTGCGGATAAAGCGGTCGCGGCCGATCCGCTTGACCGGAGAGCCGGAGAAGTGCTCGCGAAAAGCTGCGTCATCGAATGCCAGGAAGCTGGCGATGGTCGGTTCTCGCAAATCCTCCCGAGCCATGAGTTTGGCCTCCCGCGCCTGGCTCGCGAATTTGTTCCATGGACATACCGCAAGGCAATCGTCGCAGCCATAGATGCGGTTTCCCATGGCCTCGCGGAATTCGTGGGGGATCGGCCCCTTGTGCTCGATCGTCAGGTAGGAGATGCACCGGCGCGCATCCAGCTGATAGGGAGCGGGGAAGGCATTCGTCGGGCAGATGTCGAGGCAGGCCCGGCACGAACCGCAATGATCGGTTTCCGGCTGGTCGGGCTCCAGATGCGCGGTGGTGAAGATCGAGCCCAGAAACAACCAGGAACCGAATTCCCGGCTGACCAGGTTGGTGTGCTTGCCTTGCCAGCCCAGGCCCGCAGCCTCGGCCAATGGCTTTTCCATCACCGGGGCGGTATCGACGAAGACCTTCACCTCCTCGCCGGTGCGTGCGGCGAATTTCTGCGCGATCGTCTTGAGCCTGCCCTTGATGACGTCGTGATAGTCGCGGTGGCGGGCATAGACGGAGATGACGGCGCGATCCTTGCGCTCCAACGCTGCCAGCGGGTCGTCCTCCGGACCGTAGTTCATGGCCAGCATGATGACGCTGCGTGCTTCGGGCCAAAGGGCGCGCGGGTCGCTGCGGCGCGTTGCCGTTTGCGCCATCCATTCCATGGTACCGTGCCGACCCAGGCTGACAAAAGTTGCAAGCCGCTCGGAGGTGACGGGCGCCGCCTCGGCGCGGGTGACGGCAATGGCTTCGAAGCCGGCCGCCCGAGCCTCGCGGTCCAGAAAATCCCGAAGCCGTGAGGCCTTGCCGGGATCTTCCAGCCGGGTCATCAGAAATCCAGGTCTGCGTAGTGCGACGCAGGCGGCAAGCCGCGGGCCCTATCGGCCAGTATCGGCCGGAAGGAGGGCCGGGATTTCACCCGCGTATACCAGTCCCGGCAGGCGCCATA
>Ga0213835_101186_pt1 | contig 17519 bp, 15 predicted proteins | sample SWPATP01_FD_160576 | JGI IMG/M metagenome (GOLD analysis project Ga0213835, IMG submission 160576) | Coastal seawater microbial communities from Marineland, Florida, United States - SWPA TP0 #1 | ecosystem: Environmental > Aquatic > Marine > Coastal | place: USA: Florida | collected 2016-08-05 | reverse complement strand
GGTCATAGTGATCCGGTGGTCCCGCGTGGAAGGGCCATCGCTCAACGGATAAAAGGTACGCCGGGGATAACAGGCTGATGACCCCCAAGAGTCCATATCGACGGGGTTGTTTGGCACCTCGATGTCGACTCATCGCATCCTGGGGCTGGAGCAGGTCCCAAGGGTATGGCTGTTCGCCATTTAAAGCGGTACGTGAGTTGGGTTCAGAACGTCGTGAGACAGTTCGGTCCCTATCTGCCGTGGGTGTAGGAATATTGACAGGATCTGTCCCTAGTACGAGAGGACCGGGATGGACGTATCTCTGGTGGACCTGTTGTGGCGCCAGCCGCATAGCAGGGTAGCTATATACGGAATGGATAACCGCTGAAGGCATCTAAGCGGGAAACCGGCCTGAAAACGAGTATTCCCTTGAGAGCCGTGGTAGACGACCACGTTGATAGGCCGGGTGTGGAAGCGCAGCAATGTGTGAAGCTTACCGGTACTAATAGCTCGATCGACTTGATCGTTCCCATTGCCCGTGCCCGCCGATCAGTTCGGCGGGCGGCAAGCCAGCTTCTCGAATGAGCACATGCGTTTTGCCGACCTGGTGGTTATGGCGGGGTGTCTGCACCCGATCCCATTCCGAACTCGGCCGTGAAACGCCCCAGCGCCGATGGTACTTCGTCTTAAGACGCGGGAGAGTAGGTCGCTGCCAGGTCTGCAAAGCGCATGATGCTTCTCATTCTTCTCTTTACATGGCTCCCATGCGGAGCGGACGCGCCAGCCTGCTGGCGCGCTTTCGTTTTCTCCGGTGCCAAAAGCATCCGGTGTTGGCGCGGGGTGGAGCAGCCCGGTAGCTCGTCAGGCTCATAACCTGAAGGTCGCAGGTTCAAATCCTGCCCCCGCAACCAAGAATTCCAAATATATTCCAGCAGCTTAGCTGAAGCCACGTCCTCCGGGAGCGTGGCTTTTTTCGTTTCTGGGATATGCCGGCCGGCTTGCAGTGGGAATTGCCTCTGCAACTCCCATATCCTAAGCGACGCTCAAGACGCCTCTTGCCCAGAGTACGGCTCCGGACACCTATCGTCCCCCTTCGAAATGCCTGACGCTCGACACAATGCAAAGGGCGGCTTGTGCCACGTTTAGCGAGTGGATCTCGACGATCGGGGTGTCTGGCCACAGGTGGGCCGGGTGAACTTGCTATAGCCCGTGTGCTGCAAGGCGCCGGCTATCCACGCTCCGACTGGTCTCTGAAAGGAGACCATGTGCTGGGCTGCAGTGGCGCCGGTCCCATCGGCGCCACCGCGTTGTCCGCAACTGCGCGGAGGTCAGTCAACTCGGCGTCGGTGCCGCATGTCATTCCGCGCGCGTAGCCTAGCCGAAATACCCCTGCAGCGGGCGGACTTCGAGGCTGCCGGCCTTCAGCGCCTTGATGGCTTGCGCCACGGCCTTCATGCCGGCAAGCGTGGTGTAATAGGGCACCTTTTGCATCAGGGCGGCGCGACGGAGCGACTTGGAGTCGGAAACCGCTTTCTGGCCATCGGTGGTGTTGAAGACGAGCTGGACCTGGCGGTTGCGGATCGCGTCCTCGATATGGGGACGGCCTTCCAGCACCTTGTTGACCTTTTCGGCGACAATGCCGTTTTCGGCCAGGAAGCGCTGGGTGCCGCTGGTGGCAACTACGCGGAAGCCGATATCGGCCAGCATCTGGACTGCGGGCAGGACGCCCTTCTTGTCCTCGTCGCGCACCGACACGAAGACGGTGCCCGAACGCGGCAAGTCGACGCCGGCACCCAGCTGCGCCTTGGCGAAGGCGAGCGCGAAATCGCGGTCGAGTCCCATCACCTCGCCGGTCGACTTCATCTCGGGGCCGAGCAGCGTGTCGACGCCGGGGAAGCGTGCGAAGGGGAAGACGGCTTCCTTGACCGCGATGTGGCCGAGATCCTTGACGTCCGGCCGGTCGCCATAATGGCTCCAGGCGGCATCGAGCTTCTCGCCGGCCATGATGCGCGCCGCGATCTTGGCGATCGGCCGGCCGATGGTCTTGGCCACGAAGGGCACGGTGCGGGACGCACGCGGGTTGACCTCCAGCACGTAGACCTCGCCGTTCTTGACGGCGTATTGCACGTTCATCAGTCCGCCGACATGAAGCGCTTTGGCGAGTGCCGCCGTCTGGCGCTCCAGTTCAGCGACGAGATCGGCCGGCAGCGAATGGGCGGGCAGCGAGCAGGCTGAGTCGCCCGAATGGATGCCGGCCTCCTCGATATGCTCCATGATGCCGGAGACGTGAACGTCGGTCCCGTCGCAGAGCGCGTCGACATCGACCTCGGTCGCTTCCGTCAGGTAGGTGTCGAAGAGGAGCGGGTTCTTGGAGAGCAGCGTGTTGATCTGGCCGGTCTTGTCGGCCGGGTATTTCTGGCGGATCTCCTCGGGCACCAGGCCCGGCACCACGTCGAGCAGATAATTCTGCAGCATGGTCTCGTCATGGATGATCTGCATGGCGCGGCCGCCCAGTACATAGGAAGGCCGCACGACCAGCGGGAAGCCGAGCTCGGAAGCGACCACGCGTGCCTGCTCGACGGAATAGGCGATGCCGTTCTTCGGCTGCTTGAGGCCGAGCTTGATCAGCAGCTTCTGGAAGCGGTCGCGGTCCTCGGCCAGATCGATCATGTCGGGCGCGGTGCCCAGAATAGGGATGCCGGCCTTTTCCAGCGCGTCGGCCAGCTTGAGCGGCGTCTGGCCGCCGAATTGCACGATGACGCCGACGAGCTCGCCTTTGGCCTGCTCCGCCCGCAGGATCTCCAGCACGTCCTCGTCGGTGAGCGGCTCGAAATAAAGCCGGTCGGAGGTGTCGTAATCCGTCGAGACGGTCTCGGGATTGCAGTTGATCATGATGGATTCATAGCCGGCATCGGCCAGCGCGAAGCAGGCATGGCAGCAGCAATAATCGAACTCGATGCCCTGGCCGATCCGGTTCGGCCCGCCGCCGAGGATGACGACCTTGCGCCGGTCGGAGACCTGGGCCTCGTCGGCGAGCATGCCGGCGAACGGCGTCTCGTAGGTGGAGTACATATAGGCGGTCGGTGAAGCAAATTCGGCAGCACAGGTGTCGATGCGCTTGTAGACCGGATGGACGTCGAGATCGCGGCGCAGCTTCGCCACCGCCTCGCCCGAGGTGCCCGACAGGGAGCCGAGGCGGGCGTCCGAAAAGCCCATGGTCTTCAGGAGCCGCATGTTCTGTGCGTCGGCGGGCAGGCCGTGGGCGCGCACGCGGGCTTCCATGGCGATGATGGCCTCGATCTGCTCCAGGAACCACGGGTCGATCTTGCACATGGCGTGCACTTCCGACAGCGGCGTGCCCATGCGGATTGCCTGGGCGACCATGCGCAGCCGGTCCGGCGTGGGCGTGCCAAGGGCTGCACGGATGGCGTTCTTGTCGTCGCCGGAACCCAAGCCGGGAATCTCGATCTCGTCGAGGCCGGTGAGACCGGTCTCAAGCCCCCGGAGCGCCTTTTGCAGCGATTCGGCGAAGGTGCGGCCGATGGCCATGACCTCGCCCACCGACTTCATCGCAGTGGTCAGGGTCGGCTCGGCGCCGGGGAATTTTTCGAAGGCGAAGCGCGGGATCTTTGTCACGACATAGTCGATTGACGGCTCGAAAGAAGCGGGCGTCGCGCCGCCGGTGATATCGTTGTCGAGCTCGTCCAGCGTATAGCCGACGGCGAGCCGTGCAGCGACCTTGGCAATCGGGAAGCCGGTCGCCTTGGACGCGAGCGCGGAGGAACGCGACACGCGAGGGTTCATCTCGATGACGACGAGGCGCCCGGTCTCCGGATTGACGGCGAACTGCACGTTGGAGCCGCCGGTCTCCACCCCGATCTCGCGCAAGACCGCGATCGAGGCGTTGCGCATCATCTGGTATTCCTTGTCGGTCAAGGTCAGCGCAGGCGCTACCGTGATGGAATCGCCTGTGTGCACGCCCATCGGGTCGACGTTCTCGATGGAGCACACGATGATGCAGTTGTCTGCCTTGTCGCGAACCACCTCCATCTCGTACTCCTTCCAGCCGAGCACGCTTTCCTCGATCAGGACTTCGGTCGTCGGCGAGGCGTCGAGGCCGGATTGCACGATGTCGAAGAACTCGGCGCGGTTATAGGCGATGCCGCCGCCGGTGCCGCCCATGGTGAAGGAAGGGCGGATGATGGCCGGCAGGCCGATCTCGTCCAGCGCCTGGGCGGCAATGCCCATGGCATGCGCCATGTAGCGCTGCTTGCGGTCGCCTTCGCCGAGGTTCCATTCGGTCTCCAGCGCGTCGAGCGCGGCGTCGAGATCGGCGGGGTTGGAGGCCTTCACTTCGGCGCGGCGCGCCTCATGCATCTTGCGGTCGGCATCCTTGACCTCGGATGCGTTGGCCAGCATGGATTTCGGGGTCTCGAGCCCGATCTTCGCCATCGCCTCGCGGAACAGCGAACGGTCTTCGGCCTTGTCGATGGCCTCGGCATTGGCGCCGATCATCTCGACATTGTAGCGCTCCAGCACGCCCATGCGGCGCAGCGAAAGCGCGGTATTGAGCGCGGTCTGGCCACCCATTGTTGGCAGGAGCGCGTCGGGGCGTTCCTTGGCGATGATCTTGGCCACGACCTCGGGCGTGATCGGCTCGATATAGGTTGCATCCGCCAGTTCCGGGTCGGTCATGATCGTGGCCGGATTCGAATTGACCAGGATGATGCGGTAGCCCTCCGCCTTCAGCGCCTTGCAGGCCTGGGTTCCCGAATAGTCGAATTCGCAGGCCTGGCCGATGACGATGGGGCCAGCCCCGATGATGAGGATCGACTTGATATCGGTGCGCTTGGGCATGAATATCCGCTTTCAGGCTGGCCGATCCCGACCGGGCCGCTATGGGCAGCCAGTCGGGCGCGTGCAGTTCAACGTTGAGGCTAGGCGGGCCTTATATTGTATGGTTTCGGGCGATGGAACCCCGCCCGGCACCACAATCGGGGAATTCCGACATGAAGGCGTCAGGGCGTTCACGAAATGGGCGCGCATGGCTTTTTCCTTGGCTCGGCGCGGCAATTCTTTGGGCCTCTGGGACGCTCAGGATCACCCTGCCAGGTTAATTGCTGACATGGCCACCGTCCCTTTGAAGAGACTGCGGTAACTGTCGTTCTGGCCATATCCTGCCGGAGGAATTCCCCCGGCACGCTGGTCGAGACCGGAACCGCCAATATCCGTTCGCGTTCAGGCGATGATGATGCTCCTGCTTTCCTTGGTCATGCTGTTTGTCTGCATTGTCATGCCGCTGGGCTTTGCCTGGTTGCTGTGGCGGGCGGACAATGCTTCGCTTGCCGGCTGGCTGGTGACCGCGGCCTATGCCTCCACCATCGTCTTCCTGGTCATGACGGTCGGCCGCTGGGACATAGCAGGTGCCTATCTGCGCTGGGCTGTGCTTGCCATTTTTCTGCTGGCCCTGGTTCTATCCTGCCTCCGCCATCGACACCGACCGTTCAGAGCGCCCGACGGGAGGCCCATCTTTCGCAGCCATTGGGCAACAATTCTGCCGTTGGTCGTGTTTTTGGCGGGCGCAATCCATGTCGGGCTCGGGCTGATGGTGCCGACAGTGGCTCGTGAGCTCGCCTTCCCGATCGAGAATGGGCGCTTCATGGTTGTTCATGGCGGCAAATCGGTGCTGATCAATTATCATCAGGCCCATGCGCCGCAGGCCTATGCGGTCGACATGGTCGGGCTCAATGCAGTGGGCTTTCGTGCATTCGGCCTTCACCCGCAAGACCTGGGTTCATACGCGATCTTCGGAGCGCACGTGGTTGCGCCATGTTCTGGCGAGGTGGTGGAAGTGGCCGACGGCCTGCCGGACCTCACCCCGCCGCAGACCGATCCGGAGAACCCGGCCGGCAATCATGTGGTGATCGTCTGCAACGGGCTGCTTGTGCTGCTCGCCCATTTGCGCGTGGGCTCGGTGGCGGTGGAAACAGGCGAGGCGGTGACGGTCGGCCAGGCGGTGGGCGCTGTCGGCAACTCGGGCAATACGACCGAGCCGCATCTGCATATCCACGCCGTGTTGGAAGGAACCGGCAGCGTCCTGACCGGTGAGGCTGTGCCGATCCTGTTTGACGGACGTCATCCGGTGCGCAACGCGGTCTTCGCGCGCTAGATCCTGTCGTCCCTCAGTGCCTCCCCAGAGCATCACGGACGATCTGTTCGCTCGGCAGCGACGTCCCCCGACCGGCCCGCGGCAAGGCATAACCCGTATCCGTCGTGGTGACATCCACTGTGCTGGCAGTGGTGGCCGGGACAGGTTTCGATGCCAGCGACGGCGCCTCGAACTGTTCGCGGAAACGCGGAACCTCCATTACCTCCGGCATGACGTGAACTTTCGCTACTCTGCGCAGAAAAGCCGGCCGCTGTACGATGATGTCTGCCGGCTTGACCGCTGAGGCGCGCGGCAGATGATCTCGGATCAGAGCCGCCATATGGTCATCGCGGCTTGCGCCGGTCTGGCCGCCCATCACCACGGCGACGATGCTGCGGCCATTCAACCGTACCGATGTGACCAGGTTGAAACCCGAGGCGCGGGTGAAGCCAGTCTTGATCCCGTCCACGCCTTCGACGCGGCCGAGCAGACGGTTGTGGTTGCCGATGGTCTGGCCGGCGAAATTGAACTCGCGCGTCTGAAAATAATGATAGCGGTCGGGAAAATGTTCGCGGATGGCGTAACCGAGCACCGCCATGTCGCGCGCCGTGGTAAGCTGGCGCTCATCGGGCAGGCCGTGGGCATTGTGGAAAATGGTCGAGTCCATACCGAGCTGTTTCGCCTTGGCCGTCATCAACCGGGCGAAATTCTCTTCCGTGCCGCCAAGCATCTCGCCAAGCGCTGTGGCCATGTCGTTGGCCGAGCGGGTGACAAGCGAGCGGATCGCGTTCTCGACCGTGATCAGGCTGCCTGCCCTCATGCCGAGCTTGGACGGCACTTCGGCCGCCGCGTTCTCGGACACCGGAACCGGAGATGCGAGACCGATGCGACCTGCCTCCAATGCCTCGAAGACCATGTAAAGCGTCATGATCTTGGTCAGCGAGGCAGGAAAGCGCGGCTCTGCATCGTTGCGCGCAAACAGCACTTCGCCGGTATTCGTGTCCCAGACATAGGCGGCGTATCGCTCGTTGGCAAAGGCCGGGAATGTGGCCAAAGCTGCAACAAGAAACGCCACCGCGGGAACGAGGATATGCAAGGATACGCGCCCCGCCTCGCGACGAGAAAGAAGAGAGTGTAGCAAGGCTTTACCTGTCTTTCGTGAAACCAACGCCTCGGTTCAGCGTCTGCTGTCAATCCGACCGTCTCAGAGGCGTCCCAACAGGTCTTTTGTGGTGATATTTTGATGAGCGGTGCCCAGGGGCCACGTGGCATTGATTGTGGGAGTGTTGAACGGGGAACCCGGACCAGTGTTCTATGTTTAGGGCATGCGCGCCAGTTAGCCGGTGCATCGTCATGAAGTGCCTGCCCGGCCTGTATCGTCCCTTCCATGCCGGGCAGGTTCTTTCGATGTCGTCTTGTCCATGCGACAATGAGGCATGAGCGAGAACAACACGCGGCCCCGCGTTGAAGCGAAGCGCAAGACGCTGCGACCCAAGCTGCACAAGGTCATTCTCGTCAATGACGACTTCACCCCGCGCGAATTCGTCCTGCGGGTTCTGAAGGCTGAGTTTTCGGTTGGCGAGGATATGGCCTACAAGATCATGATCACGGCCCATCGGCGCGGCGCCTGCGTGGTGGCGGTGTTTCCCAAGGATGTGGCCGAGACCAAGGCGATGCGGGCGAGCGATGCCGGTCGCGAGGCTGGCTTTCCGCTGCTCTTCGCCACCGAGCCGGAGGAATAGGCCCGGCAGCCGCTGGCACTATTCCACATCATCGGCGGATTGAGAAAGGCAACACATCGTGGCGAGCCGCCTGAACCTATCGGTTTGGTCGCAGACCTGTTTCGTGCAGCAGGCCTTTGCGGCGTGCATCGAAATAATAGCCACGCTGGTAGAGCCGGATCGCGCGGTCCTGGTCGAAATCGGCGGTGAGATAGGCGCCGCGCAGATAGCGTACCGCATAGTTGAGGTTCGTCTCGGCATCGAGCAGGCCTTCTGCCGGCCCGCGATAGCCCATGCTCTGCGCCGTATCGTGGCGGATCTGCAGCAGACCCCAATAGATGCGGTTGCGTGCCGCCGGGTTGAGCGTGCTTTCCTTGTGCGCCAGTCGGCGAACCATTTCGACCGGCAACTCGTAATGCGCGGCGTATTTGGCGATCAGGGCATCGAGTTCGGGACTGCGCGCGGCAACCTCGCGTGGGGTTATATTCGAGACCGGGTGGATCAGCCTGACCCGCGGCGCCGAGGAGGCTGCCGCACCGGCAGCAGACGCAAGCGCTTGAACACTGCTCGTCGGTGAGGGAGCGGCATACGCGGCTGCAACGAAAGAAGGTCGGATGGCAGTGTTTTCGGCAGGTGCTGGCGCCGCTTCGGTAACCGCCACATCTTCCGCCGGTGCCTTCTCCTCGGCAGCGGCCTCGGCCGTTACCGGCTCGCCGGCAGCGATTACGTCGTCCTCGGATTGCGTTGCTTCGCTGGTGTTTTGAGAGACGGCTTCGAGTTCGGCGGCCATGTTGATGCCGCTCGTTGAGCAGGCCGCTAGGCCCATCGAAAATGCCAGTACAATCGGTCCGGCTAGAATGCGCGTCGTGGACAAGAGTGCCCCCTCGCTCGATTTCGCAATTCCCCGCCCAGATTTCGCTTAGCCGAATAGCCCTCCTGGGGCAACAGACTTTTCCGCCTGGGGATGGCCCCGTTTAGTTCCCTTTGGGGTATGCTGAGCACTTGTGAATGGGGTCAGCGATGCGAATGAGGCACGTTTTTCCCACCCGCCTCGGTATCTTCGCGCTGGTCTGGGGAGAGGCAGGGCTTTCCCGTCTGGTGCTGCCGGAACGGGACGAGGATGCAGCCCGTGCTCGGCTTGGTGGGATCGAGGACGGTTGTCCCCCCGACTGGGTTCAGCAGCTTGTGGCGTCGATCGTCCGCTATGCCGGGGGCGAGCGGGTGGATTTTGCCGACGCGCCGGTCGACTTCGGCCAGGCAAACCAGTTCGATATCGCCATCTGGCGAACGGCCCGAACGCTCGGTCATGGCGAAGTCACCACCTATGGCGGGCTCGCGCTGCTGGCCGGCCATGAAGGCAAGGCGCGTGCCGTTGGTGCCGCGCTCGGGCGCAATCCCGTGCCTCTGGTCGTGCCCTGCCACAGGATACTGGCCGCTGGCGGGCGGCTTGGCGGGTTTTCTGCGCCGGGCGGAAACGTGACCAAGGCGCGGCTTCTCATGCATGAGCGTGCCGACACAGCGCCTGCACTGCCTGGTCAGCAGGCCTTTGTCTTCTAACAATGCGAGGGAGCGCGGATAAGCGCAAATGACAGCCGGGCGGCACGCGGAGCGCCGCCTGTCGGAGCCCCTTATCGAAGCCGAATCAATAGCCCAAGCCGGCGTCGACCAGATTGAGCGGGTGGCGTCGACCGTTGCGATAGGCATCGATCACCCGCTGCTTGACAGCGTGTCGACGCTCCATCTCGCTCGTCTTCAGGCCAAGCTCGGCGCAGACCGCGTCGATTGCCAGTTTCATTTCGGCACGTTCAGTCGCACCGAAATCGTCAGGCAGGCATTTGTCTGGCGTGGCGGCGATCATGATTTCCTCCTTCCATGTCACGGCGGTCTTCCTCGCGAAGAAGTTGTTCCGCAACGTGAACAGGATACGAGGGAATCAGGCAAAAGACGCAATGGCCGCCATCACGATTTGAGTCGTTCGGATACATCTTGGTTGAATCGGTGCTTCTCAACCAAACATGGTTCGTAGTAGTGGACCTGGCGGCAGGGGTGACAGACGCTCTGATACTATCCATTTGGCGCCCGGCGAATGCATCCCCGATTCATCGCAGTGACATGACCTTCGATTGTGAGTTGCTCCAGCAGGCGGGGGGTAGCGAAGCTTGTTCGGAGCCGTACCCATTTACGTACGGTTTGTAGAAGTGATGGCGCGCTGCCGCCGCAGACGGTTTCGTGATCGTCGGCATACATCGCGATGGTCGGATTATGGCGTCGGCAAGGCACGCCCTTGCGTGACAGGCGGTAGGCAGACAAGGGCGGCGGGTCGGGGTTGATATTCGCTTGGCGAGAATTGTGGCGAAACGAAGCCATTGATTTTGTTGAATTAATTTACCATAAGTGATTTGGCTTGGCTGCTTTCGACAGCTACATCGGGGTGGTCTCGCCGCCGATCCGCCATCCCAAACAGCATCGGCTCGGGACGACAACAAGCAAGGGAGCAATCTAAGATGAAGAAGATCCTCGCAACGCTTGCGGCCTCCGTGGCAATGATCGGTTTCGCTTACGCTGGCGAAGTCGAGGGCACCGTGGCTTCGGTCGATCTGGAGACCGGCACCATCATGCTGGAGACCGGAGAGACATTCGTCGCCCAGGAAGGTGTCGACGTCGACGGTCTCATGCCGGGTAGCCAGGTGCGTATCGTCTATGACGACACGACGATGGAAGCTACCGACGTCCAGGCTCTCTGAGGCGTCATCGTTCTCTTTGACGGTCGGTCCCCGAAAGGGGGCCGACCGTTATGGTTTCAGGTCAGGGATTGAGCGGCCGATCAGCCATTTCGAGGTGAAGCTGCGGGCCGGTCCAGGGGTGTGCGTCGCAGACTTCTTCGTCGAGTTCGACCCCGAGCCCGGGTTCGTCGGACAGGATGACATGCCCGTCCTGCCATTCGATCTTCCGCTTCAGAAGCTGTCCGTGAAAGCCGTCCCACTGCTTCAGCGATTCCAGGATCAGGAAGTTCGGCAGCGTTGCCGCCAGCTGGATGTTTGCCGCCCCGACGATCGGCCCGCAATAGCAGTGCGGGGCGATCTGGATATGATGCGCCTCGGCCATGGCCGCGATTTTCTTCGTTTCCAGTATCCCGCCCGAGCGCCCCAGATCTGGCTGCAGGATGGAAGCGGCACGGTTCTCGATGACGCGGGCGAACTCCCATTTGGTCGTCAGCCTTTCGCCGGTGGCGACCGGAATCGACGTGCCGCGCGCGACCAGCGCCATTTCTTCCGGCATGTCTGGTGGAACCGGTTCCTCGAACCATAGCGGGTCGTAGGGTTCGATCGCGCGCGCCATGCGCAGGGCGCCGCCCGGCGTGAACTGGCCATGGGTGCCGAAGAGGATGTCGCAGCGTGTGCCGACCGCCTCGCGGATGGCGGCCACCATGCGCGCCGACAGATCGATGTCGACGAGGCGTGGCTGGTGCCCGTCGAAGGCCGTGTAGGGGCCGGCGGGATCGAGCTTCACCGCATCGAAACCCTGCGCGACATAGTCGAGCGCACACTGGGCGGCGAGTTCGGGATCGTTGTAGACGTTGCGCTCCGGGTCATCGACCTCGTCCACGAAGGCACTGCCTGAAGTCGGGTAAAGATAGGTGTAGGAGCGCAGCGTCTCGTGCACGCGCCCCCCGATCAGCTTGTGAACCGGCTTGCCCGCTTCCTTGCCGATAATGTCCCAGCAGGCGATCTCGAGCGCGGATACGCAGCCCATCATGGTGATGTCGGGGCGCTGCGAGAAGCCCGAAGAATAGGCGCGCCGGAAGAAGCTCTCGATGTCATGCGGGTCTTGGCCGACAAGATAGCGCGCCGCCACGTCCTCGATCATGCGGGCGGTCAGATGCGGATCGAAGGTCGCGCTGTAGGCCTCTCCATAACCGGACACGCCACCATCGGTCGTCAGCCGCACGAAGATGAAGTAGCGCCCGCCGATGCCCGGCGGCGGATTGCCCACGACCCAGGTCTTCACGTCGGTGATCTTCATGCTGCTCTCTCCGGGTGCCGGTTTCAGTCGAAGACGATCACGTTGCGCAGTGCCTTGCCGTGGTTGACCGCCGCGATCGCCTCGTTGATTTCCTCGAGCGGGTAGGTGGCCGTCACCAACTCGTCGAGCAACAGTTCTCCCGATCGGTAAAGCTCGACCAAGGCGGGAATGTCACGGGCGATGGTCGCCTCGCCCATCTTGGAGCCGAGCACACGCTGGTTGAGCCCAGCCAGCGTGCCGGGATCGTACTCGGCCATCACCCCCGAGGGCGGCATGCCGACCACGACCAGTTGGCCTGAGCGGCCTAGCCAGGGGATCGCACCGTTGAAGGCGGCCTTTGCACCGACGGTAACGAAGACATGGTCGATCCCGCGCCCTCCGGTCAATTCGCTGATCGCAGCGGCGGCGTCGGAGGAAGCGGGATTGACGACGTGGGTAGCACCGAAGCGGCGCGTGGCCTCGAGTTTGCCATCGTCGATGTCGAGGGCGATGATCGGCTCCGCCCCTGCGACGCGTGCGCCCTGGATCGAGTTGAGTCCGACACCGCCACAGCCGATCACGGCCACCGATTCACCTGCGCCAACGCGAGCCGTGTTGGAGACGGCGCCGAAACCGGTGATCACGCCGCAGGCGAGCAGCGAGGCCACGGGGAAGGAAATGTCTGCCGGCACCTTTACCGCCTGGCTGCGATGCACGACCGCCTTTTCCGCAAAGGCGCCTGTGCGAAGCGCCTGGAAAACCAGTGATCCTTCGGCATCGGTTATCGGGCCATTTGCGTCGCGCGGGAACACCTCTTCACACGTGATGGCCTGACCTCGGTCGCAGTAGCGGCAATGGCCGCAAAAGCGGATGAGGGTGATGACGACGTGGTCGCCTGGCGCAAGATCGGTAACGCCAGGGCCGACGCCCGAAACGATGCCGGCCGCCTCATGGCCGTATACGGCCGGCAACGCCCCGCCCCAGATGCCCTCGGCATAGGAAATGTCCGAATGGCAGATGGCGCAGGCCTTGATGTCGACCATGATCTCGTCGGCACCTGGCTCATCCAGTTGCAACTGTTCGATGGTCAGCGGTTTGCCGAACTCGCGGCAGACGGCGGCTTTGATTGTGGGCACGGGCGCTCCTGTGTTGACCGTGCGCCACGCTATGTCGTCTGGCTCCCGGCTTGCAAGCCTCTTGCGCATGCGTTGACCGTAGGTCCGTTCATGGGTAGCGATGGGCCGTTTCACGGAGACCGGACATGAACCGAGATAGTGCCCGCCCCGTCGGCGAACTGACCCTCAGGACATTGGCCATGCCTGCCGACGCCAATGCCGCCGGAGATATCTTTGGCGGCTGGGTGATGGCGCAGATGGATCTGGCCTGCGGCATCCGTGCGGCCGAGCGGGCAAAGGGCCGTGTGGTCACGGCAGCCGTCAGGGAAATGTCCTTCGCCAAACCGATGAAGATCGGGGACACACTCTGCATCTATATCGACATCGCCCGGGTCGGCCGGACGTCCATGACGCTCTCGGTCGAGGCATGGGCGCAGCGCTATCTCTCCGACGTGATGGAGCGCGTTACCTATGCGGATTTCGTGATGGTGGCACTGGACGGCGAAGGGAAGCCGACGCCGATTCCCGCCGAAGAAGGCTGAAGGCAAGGCAATGGCGGGCGTGCTGACGCAGCCAGCCTACAGGGAGTTGCTTGCGATCGCGCGCCGGCATGCGCGTCCCGGTATCGAAGCCGACGATCTGCTGCACGACGCGCTCGCGGCGGCTCTGATGGCGGGACGCGACCCCGACTCTCGCAACCGGGCCTGGCTGGCCGGCACGATGCGCAATCTCGCCACCATGGCGGCCCGCACCGCCGCGCGGCGGCGGCGGCGCGAAGAGCACGCGCAAACGGGTCGGCCGGTCGACACTTCGTCGGAAGCGCCCGCCATGCCTGCGCTGGAAGAGCTTGCGCCTGCGCTGCGCATCGTGGCGGCCCTCGTGCTGTCCGGCCACAATCGCGCAGAGATCAGGCATTTGCTGCGCATCTCCGACACCGCGCTGCGCCAGCGGATTTCCGGCATCCGCCGCATCTGGTCGGAGAGGGAGGGAAGCAGCCCCGGCGATTTCGTGGCGCTCGGTGAGAGCCTTGCCTTCGGTTCGATCCGGCGCTCGCTCCTGCCGTTGATGCGGGCTGACTGTGCGCATTTTGCCAGCCACGATCCGGACGGTCATCCGATTGCCTTCGGTTTTTCGACGAGACGACCTCACGAAACCGGGGCGCGCGGCAACTGAGGCACGTGAACAACCACAGGAGCATCACATGCTGTCCAAATCCCGCATCGGGAATATCTGCTACTACGTCACCGACATCGACCGTACCGAGCGTTTCTACAGGGACGTGATCGGGCTCGATGTCCAGCGCATGGACGATGACGGCAGCGGAGGGCCATGGCTGCTGGCGGCCATCGCCAACAATGTCGACCTTATCTTCTTCAAGGCGGAGTGCCGCCCAGGCAATTCGCCAATCATCGTATTCGACCTCGCCGAAGGCGGAATCGACGATGTCGTGGGGGGGCTTGCCGAAAAGGGTGCAACGATCGTGACCCCGGTCAGCCATGCGCCTGGCGGCTGGTCGTCCGAATTCGCCGATCCGGACGGCCATCTCATCTCGATGTACCAGAGCGAAACCGTTCCCCGCAGCAGGTCCTGACAGGTCCAGCCCGCCGTCGATATGTCGGCGGGCGGCTTTGCTATGACGGCAGGCTCAGGAAGCTGGTGGCGATCGAGAAGTAGATCATAACGCCGACGACATCGGCAATCGACGTCACCAGCGGTGCCGAGGCGGTGGCGGGGTCCAGGTTGAACCTTGCCAGCGCGAAGGGCAGCGACATGCCGATCAGGCTGCCCACCACCACGATCAAGACCATCGACAAGGAAACAGTCGCAGCAAGGCTGGCGTCCCCGCGCCAGAAGCCAAGAAAGGAAACGGCGAAAGCCATCGTCAGGCCCAGCGCGAGGGCAACCGCAAGCTCGCGCAGCAGCAGATAGCCCCAGTCGCGGAACTCGACATCGCCGGTGGCGAGCGCGCGCACCATCAGCGTTGCGGCCTGCGATCCGGCGTTGCCGCCCGACGCAATCAGCATCGGCAGGAAGAACATCAGCGCCAGATGGGCGGCGATCGTGTCCTCGAAATAGGCGATGCCGGCACCCGAAAAGATGTTGCCGAAGACAAGCAGCACCAGCCAGACAATGCGCGCCCGATAGAGCATCAGGATCGTGGCTTCACCGACACTGGAAGCAAGGTTGGTAACCGTGCCGACGCGGTGGAAGTCGTCGGTGGTCTCTTCCTCGATGACGTCGAGCGCATCGTCGTGCGTGACGATGCCGACGATGCGGCCATCGGCATCGACGACAGGCAGCGCGAGAATGTCATAGCGTGCGATCTTGCGCGCGACATCCTCCTGGTCATCGCTGACTGCGACGGCAAGCGTGTTGGTTTCCATGATGCCGCCGACCTTGGCGCGGGCCGGCGCGGTGATGAGATCCTGCAGGCGCACCGAGCCGATCAGCTTGCGGTCCTCGTCGACCACATAGGCGCGGTAGATGGTCTCCTTGTCGGGCGCTTCCCGGCGCAGCTTGGTCAGTGCCTGGGTCGCGGTCAAATCGGGCGGGAGGGTCGCGTAGTCCGACGTCATGATGGCGCCGGCGGTGCCTTCCTCATAGGCGGCGAGCCGTCGGATGTCCTCGCGTTCGGCTTGAACCAGGCCCGGCATCAACGCCTCGCGCTGTTCATCGGAAAGCTCGTTATAAAGGTCGGCGCGTTCGTCGGCGTTCATCTCGACGACGATTCGGGCGAGCTTGGCGCGCGGCGCGACGGTGGCGAGTTCCACCTGGAAATCGTGATCGAGATAGCCGAAGACTTCCGCCTGCTCGGCGAGTTCCAGCAGTGCAAGCGCCGTCCAACCCTCGCGTGCTTCGAGCTCGTTGATCATCGCGGCGATGTCGGCCGGATGCAGCTGCTCGAACCTTTCTCGTATCGTATCCAGATGCCCTTCTTGAACGAGGGTTTCGAGATCGAATTCGAGGGTCTCGTTGTCCATCCGGTTCTCCGTCGCGCTTGTCGTCGGCGACGAAACCGCCGGATCAGATCAACCGGACGGGAACGTGCCTGAGGATTGCAATTTGAATGTCTAAAGCGACGACCACGTGAAGTTTGCACGTGGTCGAGCGACTAGGTCCCTCGTCCAAAGCATCCGTCTCCGATTTCAGTCTACTGGTCTTGTCCAAGGCGCCCGCAAGGCTCCGGGATATTCGGACGCAGCGCGTTTCATAAGCCATGAGCAATCGGGCGGCGTCAAGCGCACGTATCGGCTGCGGCGACTCACCGTTTACAGAAATCGACATTGTCCTGGTTGGCTGGTCGCCCGATATGGCTGAGGCATTCAACCGCCTCCCAACGGCCAACCGGGACGAATAAAGGACCGAGAATTATGAGCAAACCGAAGATTGGAATCATCATCGGCTCCACGCGCGAGGGCCGGTTCGCCGACCATCCGGCACAGTGGATCAAGGCGCAGGCCGAGAAGCACGGCGCTTTCGATGTCGAGCTGATCGACCTTCGCGACTATCCCATGCCCTTCTTCGACGAGCCCGCCTCGCCCGCTTGGGTGCCATCCAAGGATGAAACGGCCCAGCGCTGGCAGAAGAAGATCGACAGCCTCGACGGCTTCATCATTCTGGCCGCCGAATACAATCGTGGGCCGACCGCGGTCCTCAAGAATGCGCTCGACTATGCCTACAACGAATGGAACAACAAGCCCGTCGCGTTTGTGGGTTACGGCGGCGCGGGCGGCGCTCGGTCGGTCGAGCAGTTGAGGCTCATCGCCATCGAGCTTCAGATGGCGCCCATCCGGGCCGGCGTCCATATCCAGTGGGCCGTCTATGAGCCCGTCGCCAAGGGCGAAAAGAAGCTTGAGGACTTCGATTTCCTCAACGACACGGCCAAGGGCGTGCTCGACCAGCTCTCATGGTGGGCTAACGCGCTTAAGGCGGCGCGCGCGAAAAGCGCGCAGGAGCGCGCAGCAGCCTAATCCAGCCGTTTCAAATCCGGCAGGCGCGTGGCGAGTATCTTGTCGACGCGCCTGCCGTCCATGTCGACCACCTCGAAACGCCATCCCAAATCGTCGATGCACTCGCCGGTGACGGGCAGGTGGTCGAGGTGCGACAACACGAAACCGGCAACGGTTTCATAGGCCCGCTGTACGGGCAGTTCGAATCCAAGCGTTTCCGCCATCTTGTCTGCCGGCATTGAGCCGGCCAGAAGCCAGGACCCATCATCGCGGCGCACAGCGTGCGGCTCGGCGTGCAGTTCCTCGTAGCGGAAGACGCCGGCGATTGCCTCCAGTATGTCGGTTGGGCTGACCACGCCCTCAAAGCTCCCGTACTCGTCGTGGACGAGCGCCAGCGGCACGTCGGATTCACGCAACGTGGACAGGACTTTCAATGCGTCGGCGTGTTCGTGGATAACCGGGGCTGGTAGCACCATGCCGCGAGCATCCAGCGAGCGGTCGGCAAGTATGGCCGACAGAAGGTCGCGGGTGCGTACGACCCCCACCATGCGTTCGATGCTGCCTTCGCCAGCCGGCAGATGCGAGTGGCGGGTGCGGATCAGCG
>Ga0213835_101184_pt1 | contig 17557 bp, 25 predicted proteins | sample SWPATP01_FD_160576 | JGI IMG/M metagenome (GOLD analysis project Ga0213835, IMG submission 160576) | Coastal seawater microbial communities from Marineland, Florida, United States - SWPA TP0 #1 | ecosystem: Environmental > Aquatic > Marine > Coastal | place: USA: Florida | collected 2016-08-05 | reverse complement strand
TCTTCTACATTCCGAACTATCTCGGCCATGCGGACAACTACATCCCTGCCGATCCGCTGGTGACGCCCGCTCACATCGTGCCGGAGTGGTACTTCCTGCCATTCTACGCGATCCTGCGTGCCATCACCTTCGACATCGGGCCGATCTCGGCAGCGCTGGGCGGCGTGCTCGCCATGTTCGGTGCCATCGCGGTGCTGTTCTTCGTGCCATGGCTCGACACCTCTCGCGTGCGCTCGGCGGTCTACCGTCCGTGGTACAAGCTGTTCTTCTGGCTTTTCGTCATCAACGCGGTGTTCATGGGCTGGCTCGGTTCAAAGCCGGCAGAGGGTATCTACGTCGCACTGGCGCAGGTTGGCACCTTCTACTACTTCGCTTTCTTCCTGATCATCATGCCGATCCTCGGCCTGGTGGAGACGCCGCGGCGCCTGCCCAATTCGATCACCGAGGCGGTGCTCGAGAAGAATGGCGCCAAGGCTGCTCAGCCCGCCACCGAGACCCAAAGCTGAGAGCGCACCGGCAGACAAGGACCGTTAAAATGAAAACTTTCCTCAAGGGGCTGACCGCGCTTGGACTGGGACTGGGGCTGAGCTTTGCAGCGCAGGCTGCCGAATACCCGATCTTCGAGCCGATCGAGCAGAGCTGGTCGTTCGCGGGGCCCTTCGGCACCTATGACAAGGGCCAACTCCAGCGTGGGTTCCAGGTTTATCGTGAAGCCTGCGCAGCTTGCCATGGACTGGACCGGGTGGCTTTCCGCAATCTGGCGGCACTCGGCTACAGCGAGCAGCAGATCATCGCGCTGGCAGCCGAATACGAGGTCGAGGACGGGCCCGATTCCTTCGGTGACATGTTCTTCCGTCCTGCCATTCCCGCGGACCGGTTCCCTTCGCCGTTCCCGAACCCTCAGGCGGCTGCTGCCGCCAATAACGGTGCCGTTCCGCCGGACCTGTCGTTGATGGCAAAGGCACGCGCCGCCGAACGCGGCTTCCCGCGTTTCGTGATCGACATCTTCACGCAGTACGAGGCGCTTGGCGCGGACTACCTCTATTCTTTGCTGCAGGGCTATCAGGATCCACCGGACGGCTACGATCTGCAGCCGGGAACCTACTACAATCCCTATTTCCTCTCCGGCACCTCACTCTCCATGCCGATGCCCTTCCAGGACGGGATGATATCCTACAATGACGGATCGCCGGAGACGGTGTCGCAGTATTCACGCGACGTCGCGGCGTTCCTGATGTGGGCGGCCGAACCGCATCTGGAGACCCGCAAGCGGACCGGCTTCGTGGTCATGATCTTCCTGCTGCTGTTTGGCGGATTGGTCTACATGACCAAGCGCAAGGTGTGGTCGTCGGTCCAGCACTGATCGGGGGCCGCTTCGTCAACCTATCGACAGGGGCGCCCTTGAGGCGCCCTTTTCGCATCTGCAAGTTTGTCTTCGACTTCGCGATTGGCATGTTGCATGAAAGGTGGAACGACTACTCAGGCTCCGGGCGACATGAAACCATCCCTCGAAACGACGCTGCTTTCGGCGATCCGTAACATTCCCGACTATCCCAAGCCGGGCATCATGTTCCGCGACATCACCACACTGCTGGGCGATGCGCGCGCGTTCCGCCGTGCCGTGGACGAACTGGTCCATCCCTATGCCGGAATGAAGGTCGACAAGATTGCCGGCATCGAGGCGCGTGGCTTCATCCTCGGCGGCGCGATCGCGCACCAGCTGTCGGCCGGTTTCATCCCGATCCGTAAGAAGGGCAAGCTGCCGCACGACACCGTGCGGGTCGCCTATAGTCTCGAATACGGCATCGATGAGATGGAGATGCACAAGGATGCGGTGCAGCCGGGGGAGAAGGTGATCCTCGTCGACGATCTGATCGCCACCGGCGGCACGGCTGAAGGCGCGGTCAAGCTTTTGACCCAGATGGGGGCGGAGATCGTGGCGGCCTGCTTCGTCATCGACCTGCCGGAACTGGGAGGACGGGCGAAGCTCGAGGCGCTCGGTGTCGAGGTCAACACGCTGATCGCATTCGAAGGGCACTAGGGCGGCGTCATCGCCGCTCCACATTCGGTCGGCGATCTACAACCGAAACTCGCGCTCTCAGATGGCCATGATCGCGATGCCTTTGGCGCTTTGTCCCATGCGAGCGCAAAGCATGGCGGAGCCGGTTTCCGTCACTGATCCGCCTTGACCAGCACCGCGTTGTCGAACTCCATCACCTTGTCGCCGCTCTGGTTGGTTGCCTCGGCGACGAGGGTCAACATGCGCCAGCCCGGCCTGCTGGCGAGCGGCCGATGGCCGGTCGCGCGGCGATAATATGTGATCGTGTCGCCGGCATAGACCGGCCTCAGCCATTTCAGACCCGATATGCCCGGCGACGGTCCGAATTGCGGAGCGTCGCCCGGGCCGGTCCATGGGCGGGGGTCGAGGTCCTCGCGCCAGGCAAGATTGAGCTTCATCCAGACCGCGCAAGTGTGCCACCCGGATGCGCAGAGACGACCGAAGACGCTTTTTTCGGCCTGAGCCTCGTCGACGTGAAAACGCTGCGGGTCATACTTCGACGCGAATGCCTTGATCTCCTCGGCAGTGAAGGTGTGACTGCCGAGCGTGATCGTCTCGCCGATACGGAAGAAGTGTTCGAGGCTCATGCGGCGGCCTCGCGGGTGAGAAACATGCCGGTGTTCTTCAGCTCGAAAACCATTTCACCGCGCTGATTGACCAGTTCGTGCCGGCAGGTGACGAAACCCAGGCCCGGACGCGATGCAGACAGGCGCAAATCTTCCACGACCGTCTTGCCGGTCAGGGTATCGCCCGCCAGGACAGGCTTCTTCCAGCGGGCATAATCGACGCCCGGCGCGCCCTGCGAGGTCGAGTCCAGCAGGAAACCATCGCACATCATGCGCATGAAGATGCAGCAGGTGTGCCAACCCGAGGCCGCGAGGCCGCCGAGAATGCTGGCTTTTCCGGCTTCCTCGTCGAGATGCATCGGCTGGGCATCGAATTCACTTGCGAACTCGATGATCTCCTCGGCCGAGACCGTCCTGGAGCCAAGTTTCAACTCCTGTCCGACCTCGAAATCCTCGAAGGCCCACTTTGGCATCATGCCCCATCCTCCCGGCACATCACTCGTGTCGCGGCCAGTCCTTGCATCGGAGTGTCCCGGCCGGTCGTCAGACTAGACGTTGAACTTGAACAGCATCACGTCGCCGTCCTGCACGACATATTCCTTGCCCTCGTCACGCGCCCGACCCGCATCGCGCGCCGCGACTTCGCCACCCAGCGAGACGAAGTCGTCGTAGGCTATGGTCTGTGCGCGAATGAAGCCGCGTTCGAAATCCGTATGGATGGCACCTGCGGCCTGCGGTGCCTTCGCGCCTTTCGACACGGTCCAGGCTCGCGTCTCCTTGGGGCCCGATGTGAAGAAGGTGATGAGGTCGAGCAATTCGTAGCCGGCCCGGATAAGCCGGTCGAGACCTGGCTCGCTAAGCCCCAGCGCCTCCATGAACTCCGTTGCTTCTTCGGGCGACAGTTGCGCGATCTCGGCCTCGATGGCCGCGGAAATCACGACCGAGCTTGCCCCTTGTTCGGCTGCCATCCTGGCTACGGCCTCGCTGTGGGCGTTGCCGGTCGCTGCCTCTGCTTCCGATACGTTGCAGACATAGAGCACGGGCTTTGATGTCAGGAGGTTGAGCCCTCTCAGGATCTTAAGGTCTTCTGCAGCCAGGCCCGGCAGGAGGAGACGCACGGGCTTGCCGTCCTGCAGCAATAACAGGGCCTGTTCCATCATTGGCAGGATGGTCAGTGCTTCCTTGTCCTTGCCTGTCGCGCGCTTACGGATCTGGACGATGCGCCGTTCCAGGCTCTCGAGGTCCGAAAGCATCAGTTCGGTCTCGACGGTATCGGCATCGGCTACGGGATCGATGCGCCCTTCGACATGGGTGATGTCGTCGTCCTCGAAGCATCGCAGGACGTGGACGATGGCATCCACCTCGCGGATGTTGGCGAGAAACTGGTTGCCCAGCCCTTCGCCCTTCGAGGCGCCTCGTACCAGCCCGGCAATGTCGACGAAGGAGATGCGGGTGGGGAGGATCTCCTTCGACTTGGAGATGTCGGCGATCTTCCGCAGCCGTTCATCGGGTACCGCCACGTCGCCTGAATTCGGTTCGATCGTGCAGAAGGGATAATTGGCTGCCTGCGCGGCGGCCGTTCTGGTCAGCGCGTTGAAGAGCGTCGATTTGCCGACATTTGGCAGGCCGACGATGCCGCATTTGAAGCCCATGATGTGAAGTGTCCTAATGGAGTGGAGGTCGTGGGGGGCTATGCCGGAATGGATTGACGATCGTCAACCCGCGAACGGCGTGGCCGTCGCGCAGGTCCTCCGAAAGGAACTCGCGGCAACCGAGTTCCATTGCCGAAGCAAGTAGCAGGCAGTCCCACCAAGCGTAGGCGGTTTCGAACCGAATAATGCGAGCGGCAGCGACAGTCTCCCGCGAGATTGGCGAGATTCCCAATGCGGAGAAGCCGTCTACAATCGCAAACACCTGCTCCGGCGGCATCGAAACCCGCTTCAGGAGAACATTGGTAATCTCGTTCATCACCTGAAGGTTCGAGGTGCCCAATCCGGAACGATAGGCGTATCGCAGCCATTCCTCCGCCAATCTCGACTTTGCGGGGTCCTGCTCTTCGACGGCGTAAAGAAAGACGTTACTGTCGATGAAGAGCTTAGCGCTCATTGCGTTCGTCCGAGGTCGGCATTCGGCCCTCTCGCATGATGGACCATTTGGGCCCGCTCAGGATTCGTTCCAGGGCCTCAAGTTGAGCAGCACGGGTTCTGGGGGTTTCTAGCCTCGACCCGCCCGCCGTATCGGCCACCACCAAGTCCGCCATGTATCGGGAGAGGCTTTTGCCGGCATGGGCCGCTTTAATGCGCGCCTCTGCCAAGATGGGTTCCTCCATCGACACGGTCACATTTCTCAGTTTCGCCTTCATCGCATCCTCACGAAAACACGGACTTCGTGTTTTCGTGATTTAGTGTTTTCGTGATGGCGGGTCAAATCACGTCAGCGTCGTGACGATCAACCAACCCGTCAGGACGAAGACCAAAAGCGCGATCAGGGCCATGATTCCGTCGCGTGCGACCATGCCCAGTGCGAAGAGGGCAACTGCGCCGGCGGCGATAGAGACCGAAAAGGGCACCGTCTCGAAGGCAGGCGCCAAGAGCACCATCAAGGCACACAGACTTGCCGGCAGCATGATCCATGGACGCTGGGTGAGGACGGTCAGCCTCTCGCTGCTGATGCGGTCTATCCAGCCTGCGGGCTTGCGCAACCAGGATAGTGCCTTGTCGAGCCGTTGCTTTTTCATTTCGCAACGACGCAGGAAACCTGGCAGCCACAACGTGTCGCGCCCCAGAATGATCTGGATGGCAATCAGGGAGATGATGAGCGAGCCGACAGAGGGCATGCCGGGCACGCCACTCACAGGCGTTACCAGAAACAGCGCCGGCACCAGAAGGAGGGGGCCGAAGGCGTCGCCGCCAATTTCCTTGACAATGTCGCCGACCGACACTGTCTCGCCGTCACCGGCATCCTCGAGTTGATCGAGGACGTCACTGAGATCTCCGGGTTGATCCTGGTTACTCATGAATACCGGACCGGCAGACTGGGGAATATCATCCCCTCCCAACGCGCAAGCAGCGATAGGGTTCGGCTTCAGTCGCGGTTGAGGAGCTTTTTCAGCATGGCGGCCAGTGGTCCGCTCTCCGGCGGCTTCACCGCGGGGGCCTTCGGCCGCGCCTGGCGGATATGGCTCTGGCCCTTCGGTGCGGGGCGTTCCTTCGCCGGTGTGGCGGGCGTCTTGCCCTGGGTGGCGAGTGCCACCTTGCTCATGAAGGCGGCGTCGTCGCCCTGAGCCAGCAGGTCCGCATTGTCGGCGATCGCCTCCAGCAGCGGATCGAGCCATTCGGCGTCGACCTTGGCGAAGTCGCCGAGCACGTGGTTGGTCACAAGGTGTTTTGCGCCAGGATGGCCGATGCCGACGCGAACCCGCCGGTATTCCTTGCCGCAATGGGCATCGATAGACTTGATGCCGTTGTGGCCCCCGGCGCCGCCACCGGTCTTGACGCGGATCTTGCCCGGGGCGAGGTCGAGCTCGTCATAGAGCACAACGAGGTTTTCTGGTCCCAGCTTGTGGAAGCGCATCGCCTCGCCGACGCACTGGCCGGACAGGTTCATGAAAGTCTGCGGCTTGACCAGCAGCACCTTCTTGCCGCCGAGGCGGCCATCGGCGACCAGCGCGGAGAATTTCTTCGACCACGACGAAAAGGAATGGCGGCGGTGTATCTCATCCGCCGCCATGTAGCCGACATTGTGCCGGTTGTTCTGATATTTGGGGCCGGGATTTCCCAGCCCCACGATGATGAGCATCGTCCAGCTCCCGAAGGAATTGGCGGGAGACTACTCCTTGGCCTCTTCGCCGCCCTCTTCGCCCTCGGAGGTCTCGCCTTCGGCTTCCGGAGCGGCTTCCTCGACACCAGCTTCCTCCGCAGCCGTCAGGCCGGCGGGCGCAGCAATGGTGGCAATGGTGAAGTCGCGGTCGGTGATCGTCGGCTTGACGCCTTCCGGCAGGGTGACAGCCGAAATGTGGATGGAGTCGCCGATGGTCAGGCCGGTCAGATCAACCTCGATCGCATCCGGAATGTCGTTTGCCGGGCAGGTGCATTCCACAGTGTGGCGCACGATGTTCAGCACGCCACCACGCTTGATGCCAGGCGACTTTTCCTCGTTGAGGAAGTGGACCGGGATCTCGACGGTGACGACGGTGTTCTTGCCGACGCGGAGGAAATCGACATGCGTGGTGAAATCACGCACCGGGTCCATCTGATAGTCCTTGGGCAGCACGCGGTGCTTCTCGCCGTTGACGTCGATGGTGGCGATCGTCGTCAGGAAGCCGCCGGCATGAATGCGCGTGTGGACTTCCTTGTAGGACAGGGTGATGGCCAGGGGCGGCTTGTTGTCACCGTAAATGACTGCGGGTACCTTGCCGTTGCGGCGGATCTCACGGGCGGCCCCCTTGCCGACCCGATCGCGCGCCTCGGCCTTGAGCTCGTAGCTCTCGTGGCTCATGGCATTTCCTTTCAAGTTTGGGCGGAGCGCTTGCGGGCACGGCCCACAAACGTCGAAAGCGGCCCGCCCGTCTCCGGTTCCGACCAGAACCTTCGAGAGAAGCCACCTCCATCCGCGCTGCCTCCAAGGGTGTCTGCGCGGGTGGCGCTCCTATAGCCGAAGCCCAAAGTTGGTGCAAGCCAGGTTGCTTTGCCTGCATTTGCTGCCTATTTCAGCCGACCAGAAGTGAACAGGCCCGCCGCGGTCGCAACAGAGGAACAGCCGCATGCTGCACGTCGACATCCCCACACTTCCCGAGGTCAAGGCGCTGGTCGCAATGCGGGCCGATGCCTGCGTGTCGATCTATCTCGATACCACGCCGCTGACCCAGGATGCAGGCGCCGCGAGGATCGAGCTGGGCAACCTCGCGCGTTCGGCGCGGGAGCAACTGGAGGCGGCCGGTCTCGACAAAAGGCGTCTTGGCGCCCTGATGGAGCATTTCGACGGGCTGGCCGAGGACGATGAGTTCTGGCGGCTGCAGGCCAACAGCCTGGCGCTCTTCGCCACCCCGGACAAGCTCTCCGTCTTCCGGCTGGCCAACGACCTTCACCCCATGGTCGAGGTGGCGGACCGCTTTCACCTCAAGCCGCTCTTGAGGGCGTTGACCTTCCCGCACTCGGCCTATGTGCTGGCGCTTTCGGAAAACGATGCACGGCTGGTGGAAGTGTTCGCCGACCTGCCGGCGCGCGTGGTCAAGGTCGAAGGCATGCCGAAGGATGCCGCCAGCGCGGTTGGCAAGTCGACGCTCAACGATCGCTCCGCTTCCGGTCGCATTCATGGCACGGAAGGCCAGAATGTCCGGCTGCGCCAGTATGCACGCAAGGTCGACGCGGCACTCCGGCCCGTTCTGGCCGGACGCGAGACGCCGCTGATCCTGGCCGCCACCGGCCGCGTGGAAGCGATCTTCCGCACGGTGTGCAGCTATCCCGGGCTCTTGCCGGAGGCGATCGCCGAAAGCGCGGACCGCGTGACCGAGGGCGACCTGGCCGCCCAGGCAAGGCCGATCCTCGATGCTGCCCATGCGCGAGAGATCGGCGATCTGAAGCAGCTTTTCGAGACACGCGCCGGACAGGGCAGGGCAACCGGTGACATTTCCGATGCGGCCCGCGCCGCCACCTACGGCGCCATCGAGGCATTGCTGGTCGATATCGACACGGTGGTGCATGGCCAGGTCGACGACGAGAGCGGCGCGGTCACCTTCGCCGACAAGGCCGGTGCGGGTAATTACGGTGTCGTCGACGAGATCGCGGGCCGGGCGCTGGCGTCGGGTGCACGTGTGCTTGGCGTTCGCAAGGCGGATATTCCCGGCGGCGGCGAACTGGCTGCGATCCTCCGCTACGCGGTGTAGCGGATGGCGTGGGCGGGCGTTTCCGCCTTCGCCTTGGAATCGCAACAATTTCGTGCCATGTTGAATCAGTTCGGGTTTTTGCAGACGACCCGGAGACTGGAACGTTATTGGACGACCTTTCCCCGACTTCGTGAACTCTCGACGACCGCGACCCCACGCAAACAGCGCGGACGCACACCATCAGAATGGGAAAGGAGCTTCCCCCCAATGAGCAGCCAAACCGGCACCGTAAAGTTCTTCAACGCCACCAAGGGTTTCGGCTTCATCACGCCGGACGGCGGTTCGAAGGACGTTTTCGTCCATATCTCCGCTGTCGAGGCTTCCGGCCTGCGTACCCTCGTCGATGGCCAGAAGGTCACCTTCGACGTTGAGCCGGACCGCATGGGCAAGGGGCCGAAGGCGGTCAATCTCGCCGAGGCATGATTTCGGGGGTGGGAGCCTATCCCGCCACTTGAGATTGAAGGGCGTCCGGCGAAGGCCGGGCGCCCTTTCAATTTGCGGCAATGCGAAATCGCTTGCCCGTTTTCGAGAAATGAAGGAACATCCCTTCCGTTCGGGCATTGCCGGCCCGGAGACTGGAATGGAATGCCCGGTTTGGTCGAAGACACTGAAAATGGCAGCCATGGCGCCGGGTCGCCCGCGGACTGGTGGATTGCGGCGCTATCCCGACGCGCGGAAAGCTGTTTCTTCTCCCCCTGTAAAGCACCGAGACGATAGGGCGAAGGCCTGGGTTTAATGCGGGAGACAAGGAGCTTTCCCCGATGGCACAAAACGGTACCGTGAAGTTCTTCAATCAGGACAAGGGCTATGGCTTCATCACGCCTGATGACGGCCAGCGCGATGTCTTCGTGCATATCTCGGCTGTGCAGGCTTCCGGCTTGCAGGGGCTTGAGGACGGGCAGAAGGTCAGTTTCGACACCGAGCCCGACAATCGCGGCAAGGGACCAAAGGCCGTCAACCTCACCGTGCTCTGAACCTTCAGAGACATCGGTCTTATCGTCTGGCCTCCGCCGGGCGCTGAAGTTGCCGGGTTTCAGCCTTCGGCGGCTTCGTCCATGGCCGCACGCGTCAGCGCCCGTGCCGCCCATTTCAGCACTTCGCCTGCTTCCTCGGGTGCCAACCCGCAAACATCTTCAAGTACGATATGGGCCTCGATCCCGCACAGTATCGACAATGCCGGGACCACGCGCGACTTGACTTCGGCCGGTAGCGCAGCCCGCTCCAAGACATTCGTGATCCAGCCCATGCGCCGGCCACCCCGGCTGCCACCAGCCGGCTCGAGTGAAAGGCGCAGCATCGTGCGGAAGGCGATTTCGTGCCGGATGGTGCCGGCCCGGATCGATCATTCAGGTCAGAAAGGGGTTCGACCGGCGTTCGTTGCCCAGGCGGCCACCGGGGCCGTGGCCGCAGATGAAACCGACTTCGTCGCCGAGAGGCAGGAGCTTTTCCTTGATCGAACTGATCAGCGTGTCGTGGTCTCCACCCGGCAGGTCGGTGCGGCCGATCGATCCGGAAAACAGGACGTCCCCGACATGGGCGAAACCGGCATGGCGATTGAAATAGACGACGTGGCCGGGTGCGTGGCCGGGGCAGTGCAGGACCTCGAATTCGTGGCCCGCGAACGAGACTTTCTCGCCCTCGGCGAGAAATCGGTCGGGCGTGACGTTGCGCACCGCGCCCTGCAGGCCAAACATGGCAGCCTGCGTTTCAAGGTTGAGCAGCATCTCACGGTCACCCTCATGCGGCCCGATTATGTCGATGCCGAGCGCATCCTTGAGGTCCATCGCACCGCCGGCATGGTCGATATGGCCGTGCGTGAGCCAGATGGCGCCGATCTTGAGGCCATTCTCGCGGACAGCACTCAATATGTTGTCGACATCGCCGCCTGGATCGACGACCACGCCCTCCATCGTCTCGTCGTCGAACAGGATTGTGCAGTTCTGCTGGAACGGCGTGACGGGAATGATGCCCGCTTTCAACTGGCCCATCGGGTTCTCCTTGCTGCTCGCGGCCAGACATAGAGGTTCGGCCGTCTATGTGCCACCCTTGGTCCAACCAAGGAGGACGCGATGACCGACAAGGACTACAGGCGCCCGCCCGAGGAAATCGACATGGCGGCGGAGGAATGGGCCATCAGGCGCGACACGAGCATTGGCCTCGTGATGACGGTTGCCGCCTTTTTCGGGGCTTATCGCTGGCTGCCGGCAATCATGGACCTGCCGGTGGACGCTGCCGACAGGCTGGGCTTCGCCGCACTCACTTGGGCGGTGCCGTGCACCGTGCTGCTGGTTGCGATCCTGCTGGTGTCGACCGGCAGGCGCTTCTCGGCAGCCGACATTGGTGGCCAGGCTGCCGGACCACCCAGCGACAGCCTGGCGATCAAGTCCGCATTTCTGCAGAACACGCTTGAGCAGACCGTTCTGGCTGGCGGCTTCTATTTTGCACTGGCAGCCGTTTCCAGTGGTGCCTGGCTGGCATTGCTGCCCGCTTCCGCAACGCTCTTTGTTGCGGGGCGGGTGCTCTTCTATGTCGGCTATGAACGCGGCGCCAAGGGGCGCTCGCTCGGCATGAGCCTCACCATGCTGCCGGCCTTCGTCGGTTATTTGGTGGTGGCCTGGCTGTTTCTGTTCGGCGTCTGAAGCCCTATTCGGCGGCGGCGCGCTTGGGCTGCACCTCGGTCGAATAGTCGTTCATCAGCGTGGTGGTGATCTCGCCGACCTGGAAACGGTAGGGACCGATCTCCGAAACCGGCGTAACCTCGGCAGCCGTCCCGGTCAGGAAACACTGCTCGAAGCCTTCCAGTTCCTCGGGCAGGATAGTGCGCTCGATCACCTCAATGCCGCGGCGCTTGGCAAGGTCGATGGCAGTGCGACGCGTGATACCGTCCAGGAAACAATCGGGCGTGGGCGTGTGCAACTTGCCGTCCTGGACAAAGAAGATGTTGGCGCCAGTTGCCTCGGCGACATGGCCGCGCCAGTCGAACATCAGCGCGTCGGCATAGCCTTTGGCCTCGGCGGCGTGCTTGGACATGGTACAGATCATGTAGAGGCCGGCGGCCTTCGACTTGGATGGCGCAGTGCGCGGGTCAGGCCGGCGCCATTCGGCGATGTCCAGCCGGATACCCTTCAGCCGCTGCGCTGGATCGAAATAGCTCGGCCACTGCCAGATGGCGATGGCAAGATTGATGCGGTTTGCCTGAGCCGAGACACCCATCATCTCGCTGCCGCGCCAGGCGATCGGACGGACATAGGCATCGGTGAAACCTTGCTTGGCCAGAAGCTGGTTGCAGGCATTGTCGATTTCCTCGACCGTCCAGGGTATGGTGAACCCGAGGATCCGTGCGGATTCGTGCAGGCGTTCGGTATGTTCGGTGAGCTTGAATATCTCACCGCCATATGCACGTTCTCCCTCGAACACCGCGCTGGCATAATGAAGCCCATGAGTCAGGACGTGGACCTTGGCCTCCGACCATTTGACGAATTCGCCATTCATCCAGATATGACCGTCGAGCCGGTCGAAGGGGACTGACATGGAAATACCTCCCGAGGGCAAACGCCCCATCAATATCGTTCCGGCGATCTTGCACCGATATGAGGATGCCTTTTCGCGCCCCAAAAGACCGGATGTTCCGCAAATGCGTCCACAACGCGACTTTTCGTTCGCTATCGGCCCCGGAGCTTGTCAAAAATTACCATCGGGACTAATTTATGTCAACAAGGCTGACATAAATTTGCTGGAGTATCGGGCATGACGCTGACCGGAACGGCAGAATCGGCCGTCGAACCTACATCGCTGGGGGAAGATGGGTCGGCAGGTGACATCGATTTCAAGATCATCGAGCTGCTGTTCTTTGCCTACCGGGACTTTACGTCTGACCCTGATCAGATCCTTGCAGATTATGGCTTCGGGCGTGCCCATCATCGCATCCTGCACTTCGTCAACCGGCGCCCCGGAATGACGGTCGCCGAGTTGCTGGAAGTCCTCAAGATCACCAAGCAGAGCCTTGCCCGGGTTCTCAAGCAGTTGATCGACGCCGGACATATCGTGCAGCGGCAAGGCTCACGGGACCGTCGCCAACGCAGGCTCTATCCGACCGAGGACGGACGTGCACTGGCGTTGGCGCTGGCCGCGCCACAGTCCCGCCGCATCGCCCGCGCATTGGAAGACGCCGCGCCCGCCGAACGGGATGCGGTGGAGCGCTTTCTCAAGCAGATGGTCGATCCCGAACTGCGCGAGCAGATTGAACGGGCTTCTGGATCGGGCAATGATGGACGTAAATAACTGGTGCACCGGTTGCCGCGCGTCGGTGCAGCCGGGCGGGAGGGCCAGCAGCGAAGGAATGCAAGATGGCTGAAACGGTAAGGCCGGACGACGACGCACCGCATCTGCTTGTGGTGGATGACGACACCCGCATCAGAAGCCTTCTCAAGCGCTATCTGGCCGAAAACGGCTTCCGTGTTTCGATCGCGGCGAATGCCGCGGAGGCGAGGGCCAAACTGCGGGGGCTGGATTTCGATCTCATCGTCCTCGACATTATGATGCCGGGTGAAACGGGTGTCGAACTCACCCAGTCGCTGCGCCGCGAGCGCGACGTGCCGATCCTGATGCTGACGGCGCTGACTGAAACCGACAACCGCATCGAGGGGCTCGAGGCCGGCGCCGACGATTACCTGCCCAAACCCTTTGACCCGCGCGAGCTGATCCTGCGGATCAACAACATCTTGCGTCGCGGTAATACGCATCAGCAGCCCAAGCTGGAGCAGGTCGTGTTCGGACCCTATTCCTTCCAGATCGCGCGTCGTGAACTGAAAAAGGGTGGCGAGTCGCTCAAGCTCACCGACAGGGAACAGGAAATCCTGTGCATCTTCGCACAGCGTGTCGGCGAAACGATTCCTCGCCACGAACTTGTCGGCGAGGACGCCAACGTGGGCGAACGCACGATAGACGTGCAGATCAACCGGCTCAGGCGCAAGATCGAAAAGGATCCCGCCAATCCGACCTGGCTTCAGACAGTGCGCGGCGTGGGCTACCGTCTAAGCGTGGAGTGATAGCGACCTGGCTGGCGCTGTGAGCGCCCGCCAGGTCTTGTTGTTAGATCAGTATGGACGGATCTGCAGTTCACCGCGCCGCTGACGCCTCGGTTCCGGCTGTGGCTCGACCATTGGCTCGTCAGCGTAGGGACGCAGATCGTCCATCCATGACGGACGTCTGGGATTCCGGCGCTCCCAGCGTTCCCGCTCGCGGTAAAACCGCCTGTCGCGATAGTGGCGATCCCAGTACCTGTCGAAGTGGAACGTGATGATCGGCGGGCGCATCCGATGCATCGCGTCCGAGCCGACATAGCGGCGGCCACGATCGTAGAAGGCCAAATAGTTGGAATTGATCCAGCCTCGCAGGCCGTCATAGTCGACATCGCACCAGGACCTGTAGTCCAGGCAACCGTAGACATAGACGCGGTCTCCAGCGCGGGCCACGTCGACGACCGGGTAGCCGGTGTGCGGGCCAGCGCGCACATTTACGTTGTGAGTGGCGATGGCCATAGAGGCAGCCATTGCGATGCTGGGCAGGGTGAGGGCTCCGAGGAGACCCGCTACGGTGAAGGTGACGACGTTTCTGGTCGACATTGTCGTGCTCTCTTGCTCCTGTCGTCCGCGCAGTGGGACGAATATGCCACTTCTTACGATAATCGCGATGAACCGCCGATGAACCAATGACAGTGGGAACCAGATCGCTTCTAGTGCATTACGGGTTCACAGCAAAAATCGGGTGTGCAACAGTTCTCCACATGGCGACGGGCTTCATCATCCTGAAAAGGTTCGTGATGTTTCTTGCCCTGTGGCTGGTGCTCAGCGGCGGGGCGATCAGCGGTTTGCCGTTTGGGATCGTCACGGCGGCGATCGCCGCCTGGACAAGCCTCAAGCTGCTGCCCGCCGATGGGCGGCGGGTAAGACTTCACTCGGCCGTCTTGATGATGCCTGGTTTTCTGTGGCGGTCGATCCGCGGCGGCATCGATGTCGCCTGGCGGGCCTTTCATCCCAAACTGCCCGTTACGCCGGGCTGGCTGTTGTGGCGCACGCGCCTGCCCGAGGGCGGGCCGCGGGTGACGCTCGGCAGCGAACTCAGCCTCTTGCCCGGCACGCTCGTCGCCGGCAGCCGAGGCGACGTGCTCTATGTCCACTGTCTCGACGCCACCAAGGATGTCGCCGGCGAAATCGCGGCCGAAGAGGCGCGCATCGCCAGCATGATCGAAGGCGAGCCGTCATGACTGCGTTTCTGCTTCTGGCGGCACTGTTCCTGCTGGCAACCATCGCGCTCGGCTTCCTGCGCGTTCATCGCGGCCCCAGCCGCGCCGACCGCATCGCCAGCGCCCAGCTCGTGGGGACCGGCGGCGTGGCGGTCACACTCCTTCTGTCGGCGGCCTCCGGCAACGGCGCGATCATCGATGTCGGGCTGGTGCTTGCCCTGCTGGCCGCCTTTGCCGCCGTTGCCTTCGTGAAATCGACCGCAGCCGATGGCGCCGGCGATCCCGAGGAGGACGAGGGGCCGTGAGCGTCGCCGACATCCTGACTGTGCTTCTTGTCAGCGTGGGTCTCGTATTTTTCCTTGCCGGATCGGTGGGGCTGTTGCGCTTTCCCGATTTTCACAGCCGGCTGCATGCGCTGACCAAGGCCGACAATCTCGGTCTCGGCCTCATCGCGCTCGGCGTCGCCTTCCAGGTCGCCGAGCCATTCGGCATCGTCAAGCTGGTGCTGGTGTGGTTCCTGGCGGTGCTCGCGGCCGCTTCCGTCGCGCAGCTGATCGCGCGCTCGGCGCTCGACCGGCTGCCGGATGGCAAAGAGGCGGACAAACGCGGATGAGCGCTGCTTTCCTTCTCGATGCCGGCCTGTGCCTGTTGATCCTGGCGGCGGCGCTGCTGGCGATGGCCGGCCGCGACCTGTTCGGTGCCATCGCCTTCTTCATCGTCTACGGAATCATGATCGCGTTGGCCTGGGTGCGGCTGGAGGCCGTCGACGTGGCGCTGGCGGAGGCTGCCATCGGCGCCGGCCTGACCGGCGTGCTTCTGATCGGCGCGTGGGCGATGCTCAACCGGCTTGGGGTGCCCGAGGATCACAAGCCCGCGGCGGGCTGGCTGCGGCTGGTGGCTGGGTCGGCATCGGGTGCGATCACCATCATCCTCGTCGCCGCCGTCATGGCATTGCCCGCGGGGCGCGAAGGCCTTGCGCCGATGGTGGCCGAAGAGCTGGCCGATCACGGCGTCTCCAATCCGGTCACCGGTGTGCTTCTCGATTTCCGCGCCTATGACACGTTGATGGAGAGCATCGTCCTCGTCGTTGCCCTCGTCGCGGTCTGGGCATTGACGCCGCCTGCCGTGTGGGGCGGGGTGCCCGGCCTGCGCCAGCATACGCGGCCGGATGGCGTTCTGGCCATGTTCGGACGGCTTCTGCCGCCGATCGGTCTCGTCGTCGGCGTCTATCTGGTCTGGGCCGGCAGTTCGCAGCCCGGCGGTGCCTTCCAGGCCGGCACGGTGCTGGCAGCGGTCTGGCTGCTGGTGGTGATGGCCGGCATCCATGACGAGCCGCCCGTTTCGAGCAGGCTCCTGCGCACGGTGCTGGTGGCAGGTCCGGCGCTGTTCCTGGCCATCGGCATTGCCGGCCTCGGCGTCGGTGCGCTGCTGGCCTATCCGGCCGAATACGCCTACGCGCTGATCCTTCTGATCGAGTTCACCCTGACCTTCTCGATCGCCGCGACGCTGGCATTGCTGGTTGCCGGCCGTGTGAGGCGCGCGCCATGACGGGCATCATCGATTCGGCCACTCTCTTCGCGCTGACCGGCTGCGCGTTGATCGGGCTCGGGCTCTACGGCTTCATCGTGCATGCGCATCTCTTGCGCCGCATCCTCGCCTTCAACGTCATCGGCTCGGGCATCTTCCTGGTGTTCGGGGCGCTTGGCTATCTGGGAACCGGGCAGGGCACCGATCCCGTGCCGCAGGCGCTGATCATCACCGGCATCGTGGTGGCGCTGTCGCTGACGGCATTCGCGATCGCGCTGGCGATCAAGCTTGCCGAGGAAGAAAAGACCGCCTTCCTGGACGATGCCACCCCCACCGAGGAACGGCCAGAATGACAGACACGTTCTGGGCGAGTTTTCCCGCGATCGAACTGTCGATCGCGGTGCCGCTGGTGGCGCTTCTGGTGGCCATCCTGGTCGGCGGGCGCATCGCGCCGCGCATGGTGCTGGCCGTGGCGCCCATCATGCTGGCGCTTGCCGGCATCGTGGTCTGGCAGGTGATGGCCAATGGCCCGATGCGCGTCGCGCTCGGCGGCTGGGAAGCCCCGCTGGGCATCGCCCTCTTTGCCGACGGCCTGTCAGGTTCGTTCCTGATGCTGACCGCCATCGTCATGTCGGCGGTCGGCCTGGTGGCGATACGGGGTTTTGACGCGCAGGATGGCGAAACGACCAGGAGCTACAGTTTCTGGGCGTTGTTCTTCGGGATGTGGGCTGCGCTGAACGGCGTCTTTCTCGGCGCCGACTTCTTCAATCTCTATGTCGCGATCGAGCTTCTGACCATCACGGCAGTGGGTATGGTGGCCTTTGGCGGCACCCGGGCGGCCATCCGCTATCTGCTCTTCGCGCTGGCGGGATCGCTCGCCTACCTCACCGGCGTGGTGCTGCTTTACGCGGAGGCCGGAACGCTCGACATGGCGCTTCTGGCCCAGAACGGCGGCGATGCAACGGTCCGGCTCATCGCCGGTGCGCTGATGACGGCGGGGCTGCTGGCCAAGACCGCCCTGTTCCCGCTGCACGCATGGCTGCCGCCAGCACATGGTGGCGCACCGGCGCCGGCCAGCGCCATCCTGTCGGCTCTCGTGGTCAAGGCCTCCTTCATCATCACCGTGCGGATCTGGTTCGATGTCATGCCGGATGCGGCCGGGCCCGGCTTCGTCTGGCTGATGGGGGTGCTGGGCGGATCGGCCGTGATCTACGGCTCGCTGCTGGCCCTGCGGCAGCCACGGCTCAAGATGATCATCGCCTATTCGACCGTTGCCC
>Ga0213835_101183_pt1 | contig 17560 bp, 11 predicted proteins | sample SWPATP01_FD_160576 | JGI IMG/M metagenome (GOLD analysis project Ga0213835, IMG submission 160576) | Coastal seawater microbial communities from Marineland, Florida, United States - SWPA TP0 #1 | ecosystem: Environmental > Aquatic > Marine > Coastal | place: USA: Florida | collected 2016-08-05 | reverse complement strand
TTCCTTATGGTAATTCAGAATACATGCCTTTTTCCAGACAGTTTTTTGTGGGCGGAAGTAACAGTATCCGAGCTTTCCGAGCAAGAACATTAGGACCTGGAAGTTATGATCCAAGGACTCAGCAGAATGGATTTGTATTTGATCAGGCAGGTGATGTAAAACTTGAACTTAATGCAGAATATCGTGCGAATATCTATAAATTTCTTAATGTTGCAGCATTCGCAGACGCCGGAAATATCTGGTTGATTAATGAAGATCCAGAAAGACAAGGCGCAAAGTTCTCGAAAGATTTCCTGAGTGAAGTGGCTGTCGGAGCTGGAGTAGGACTTAGATTAGATTTCTCAATTTTAGTTTTGAGACTGGATCTTGCAATGCCATTGAGAGTACCTTATTATGAAAAAGGTGATCGTTGGGTTTTGGACAGAGTGAAATTCGGAGACAGCTCCTGGAGAAAAGACAATCTGATTCTGAATATCGCAATCGGTTATCCGTTCTAGTATTCTTAATTTAAATAATTACAAAGGAAGCGTAAACCAAAATGTGCTTCCTTCACCGATTTTGCTGTCAGCTCCAATATTGCCGTTGTGTTTTTTGATGATTTCTGCACAGATGTAAAGTCCCAAACCAAGTCCGGAATAGGATTTTCCTGAATGATCCGCACGGTAATAGCGGTCAAAAAGATTGGGCAGAATCGCAGCATCTATGCCTTCTCCAAAATCCTTGACAGAAACTTTCACTTCATTGTTTACAGTTTCAATATTGATCTGGATTTGATTGGAATTTGAAGCGTATTTTACGGCATTATTCACAAAATTAATGACCACCTGTTCGATCCTGTTTTCATCAGCGACCAAATTTATATTTTTATCTCCCTGAATAACGAGTTCATATTTACCTTCCATCCGGATGTGATTACAGCTGTTGGAAAGCATATCAAAGAGATTGAATTCCGTCTTTTCAAGCTTCAGCTGATCCTCGTTCATTCGCCTCATATTGAGAAGCTCATCAATCAAAGAAACCATCGTATCTACACTTTTCATAGATTGATCCAGTAGTTTGCTATGCGTTTCGGAGAATGGTTTTTCTTTCAACCGATCCAGCAGTTGGATGGAAGCCTTCAGTATGGTCAGTGGCGTTTTCAATTCGTGGCTGGCAATGCTCAGGAAGTCATCTTTGCGTTGCTCAAATAATTTTTTCTCAGTGATGTCCGCAGTCATTCCCACCATACGGTCAGCTTTCCCGTTTTCGTCATATCTCGGCCGTCCATGCGCCTGGATCCAATGGATAGAGCCGTCTCGCCATTTGACGGGATATTCGGTTTTGTAGATTCCGTTGGTCCGGATTGCTTCCTGCACTAGACCCTTGACTCTCTCGCGATGTTCCGGCAGCATCGCTTCAAAAAGATCAGAATATTTAAAGTCTTCTTCCGGCTTAAAACCGAAATTTCGTTTAAACTGATCTGTACTCTGCATAATACCCGTTTCAATATTCACTTCTGTAGAACCCAGACTGCTAGCGTCCAAAGCGATTTGCAGGCGGGTGTTAATCTCATTTACAGTTTCTCGGGAATTGATGAGATCTTTGTTAGCGTTCTCGAGTTTTGAATTGATGGAGAGAAGTTCCTCATTGGTCATTTGATATTCCTCATTCAGTTCTCCAAGATCTTTGGTAAGTCTTTCTTCGGCTTTAGATTTTTCAGTAATTACTTTTCTAGCCGCCATTCTGTCGGAAACTTCAAAAGCCGTGTGAAGAATGTAAGTTGTTTTTCCATTTTCATCAAGAATAGGCTTGTATTCGAAATCAAAATAAAAATGCTGAAGTTCGCCGTTAACTTCCAGAATTGCTGGATAATCTTTCGCAAGATAGATGTTTCCCGAGTGCCAGACGTCTTTCAGAATTTCTAGAAAAGGCTGTCCGGAAAGTTCGGGTAAAGCTTCGGCAAATTTGCGGCCTACCACCTTTCTGTCCTTCCCCCACATCGTCAACATTGCTTCATTTGCACTGATGATTGTAATCTCATCGCCGGAATATACTGCTGTCGCATTGGGCGATTTGAAGAGAATACTGAGAAGCTGCTCTGGCTGAATGTAATCGGGAGAGTTCATAATGACTTTAAAAATTAAACAAATATAATTATTATCTCATAAATGTTTATGATTAAATTTTTGATAAATGGCTCGGGATTTGAAATCAATTCGAAAATTCGATTCTTAGTAATCATCAGCTTATGTCGATTAATTTTCGTTTTTTTGCAAATTCTTAATTAAAACAGAACTATGTCCAAGTTTGATGAGATCAGGCCATTTTATGATAATGAAGTCAATGATGCGTTGCTGAATGTGGCCAGACATCCGATGATGAAAGCCTTAATGAGTTTTACGTTTCCCGATCGTGCCGAGGATTTTTGGATAGATCAGTTTCCTAATGTTCACTCAATCAAAGATTTTCAGAGTCAGTTTATTTCGCAGACTGTTCATCAGATTCTCAAAAGAAGTTCTGAAGGCTTAACCACTTCAGGCTTCGAAAATCTTGATAAAAATACGGCTTATCTTTTCATTTCTAATCACAGAGATATTGTTCTGGATACTTCTTTGCTGAATCTGTCTTTGCTGGAAAACGGTCTCATTATGACATCTTCTGCTATTGGTGATAATCTGGTAAAAAAGCCATTTCTTCACGTTTTAGCAAAACTGAACCGCAACTTTTTGGTTCAAAGAGGTGTTTCCATCCGGGAACAGTTGGGCAGTTCCAAAATGTTGTCAGAATATATTTTGACTTTATTAAAAGAAGAAAACCTCTCGGTCTGGATGGCTCAGCGCGAAGGCAGAACGAAAGACGGAAATGATACCACGCAGCAAGGTGTTTTGAAAATGCTTGCAATGTCTGCCGGAGATCTTCCGCTAAAAGAATTTTTTAAAAGTCTGAAAATAGTTCCGCTTTCGATTTCTTACGAATATGATCCTACAGATGTCCTGAAAATGCCACAGCTGATGGCAAAAGCAAGAAATGAGGTTTATATCAAAGATGAAAAGGAAGATTTCAATACAATGCTGAGTGGCGTTTTGGGGCAAAAAAAGCATATTCATCTTCACGCCGGAAAAGTCCTCGACGTGGAATTGGATAACATCGAAACTGAAAACGATAACAAAAACAAACAGCTGCAGGCTATTGCCGAAATTATTGACAATTCTGTTCTCCAAAATTATAAACTCTGGCCGACTAATTTTATCGCCTACGATCTACTCTATGACACCAGCCGTTACGCAGAAAAGTATACCGAAGCAGAGAAACAACTCTTCGAAAGACGTTTGGAAATGCGCATCGATGTTACAGATAAGGTTTTGAAAGAGAGTTTTTTATCGATGTACGCCAATCCTGTGATCAACAAAATCACGCACCACCAGAAAGTTTCTATTTAAAATTCAGTAAGATTTTTAACTTATTTCGGCAAGTTGAAAATTTATTTATGAACAGGGTAGTTTTTAAGGAATTTTGGCAAAGAAATTGAGTAGTGTTAAGTAATTAATAACTAACAATTTAAAACTAACCATTATGAACATTTCTTACTATGATTTTAAAAATCTACCAAATGAATCCCAGTGTGACATTGTTTTGAATCAAGGTCATTTGATGAACGAAACGATTAAAAACGAATTGAAATTTGTGCTCTACGAGATTTCATCTTTTTCCGTCGAGATCGTATACAACAAAAACAACAATAGAATTGCAGCAATGAATGTCTATCAAAATAAGTCGGCTTACGCTAACTAAAAAACAGAAACACTATCAGATTTTGATAGTGTTTTTTGTTTTAATAAAATAGAAATTACAATCTATTCTGTTCATCCGTCTTGCTACCGGCTTTTGCTTCTTTCACTTTTTGATTTCCAAAATTATATTTCAGATTGATAATGAAATTCTGCGTGTCCCGATAATCCTTGAAATATTGATTCTGGTCGGCATAATTTGTCGAAATCGTATTCTTATTCGTCTTAAAAATATCATTGAAAACCAAGCCGGCTTCCAGTCTTTTGCTAAACATTTTTTTATTGATGATAACGTAAGTTTTCTGCGAAGAACTGATGTCAAAAGAACCTTGAATCGTCTTTGAATTGTAAACATAACCCACATTCAAATCCCAGGTTTTTGCTTTGTCCAAAGTGATTTGCGTTGATAGATTTGCATTGTAGAAGAACACATCATTTTTGTAAAGGACTCGGTCCACACCCATAAAATAATTTTCCTGATATTCTCCCATCGCAAAAACATTCAGCTTCCAATATGGCTTTATCGAGAAGCTTTTCGAGACATTGGCGCCCATATTTTTCCCGTGGTCGATGTTTGTGAAGTTATAGACCGTTTCAAAAGTCTCAGGATTTTGGATTGAAATTTCCATCGACGGGTCTTTGATGTATGAGAAGTACGTTTCGAAGTTCCAGTTTTTCACCGTGTAAGTCAAACTCAGGTTGTGAATAATGGTCGATTTCAAATTTGCGTCTCCTTGAAAATAAGAATACAAATTATAATATGACCTTGATGGATTCAGGAAATCGTAATTCGGTCGGTCGATTCTTTTGCCGTACGAAAATCCCAATTGCTGGTCATCGTTCAAATTGTACATCGCATAAAAAGTGGGGAAAAGTCCAGTTCGCGTTCTGTTGTTTTCAACGGTTGGATTGTCAGATTTTGTTTTGATAGCGGTTGTTTCCGACCTTAATCCAGCTTTCAGTTCCCACTTTTTTAATTTATATTCTGATGAAACGTAAACGGCAAAAATATTCTCTTTATAATCAAACAAATTGCTTTTCAAAGGATTGTAGATGATGGATTCCCGAGTTCCATCAAAAAAATCAAGGTCGTTTTCATTGTGCACAAAACTATATTTCATTCCACTTTCCAAAGTGAATTTTTCCTTTGTCAATCGGTAATCCAACTGCGAAGAGTAAAGCGAAATATTCTGCATATTCTTGCTTCCAAATCGGTTGTAATCTTCCGGCTGGTCCACAAAATTCAGTTGCGTTTCAATGTCCTGATTTTCCTTATATTTTTTCGTGCTGAAATTATTGGTCCAAGTCAAATTCTGGTCACCAAATTTCTTATCAAAAACCAAATAAGAATTAAAACTATTATTAAACTCATTCTTCTGATTCGATGTCAAATAATTGGACTGCAATTGACCGTTTTCCGTACTGTAAATATTCGTCGGAACCTTGTAATGACCATTGTTATTCGGCGCATTATAACCATCAAAACCAAACTGAACGGTTGACAAACTATCCAAACTGTATTGTCCAGCGAAATTGTAAATATGTTGCTCGTGCGCGTGCGTTTTCCGCGTCATATCGCTTTCCCAGCGTGTTTTGTCATTGTTGAAAGTCACAACATCGAAATTTTTCCGAACATAATCGCCGGTCACGAAATCATAGTTTCCACTCAATTGCCATTTTCCAGTGTTGTAAGATTGCGAAGTTCCAATCTTTCCTTTTGCATAAATCGATTGATGATAACGCGTCGAAATCCGTCCTTTGTAACCAGAAAGCACATTTTTTTTCATTTTAATATTAATGATGGCGCTGCCTTCAGCTTCATATTTCGCAGGCGGATTGGTGATGACTTCCACGGACGAAATGTTGTTTCCATCAGTGTTTTCGAGAAGTTGTTTCAATTGTTCCTGTGTCATCAAAGTTTTTTTATCATTAATGGTCACGATGATTTGCGAATTTCCACGAACGCTCAATTCTTCATTTTTCACCAAGACGTTCGGCGTACTTTTCAAAATATCCCAAGCATTAAGATTTTGAAGCGGCGTATTATCGATATTGAATTCCAGTCGGTCGATTTTCCTTTTCAATAAAGGTTTATTTGCTTTAATTGTAACTGCTTCGATGTTGTTTAATGTATCTTTTTTAAGGATAATATTCAATGCCAAATCACTTTCCTCGAGCGTCAATTCATAATCCCGATAACCAGTTTTTTTAATGATTAATGAAATTGGAAACGCCGAGATTCCATCAATCACAAAATTTCCTTGCGCATCAGAATTGTAAATTTTATTTTCATCGATTTGAATAATGCCGTCCGAAATCGGTTCCTGATTTTCATTTTCAAGATGTCCTTTGATGCTTTGACTCCAAATCAGAATCGGGAATATCAGCAAAATTGTGATGTAATATTTCATTTTATTAATTTTCTCCAAAATTGAGACAGTTTGCATCAAAGTTTTGTTAATGAAGGGTTAACGGACGGTTAATGCTATTTTTGAAAGAAATTTGATTGTATTTTTGAAATATGAATCGCAAGAGAAATATCACCGTCATTCTATTCACGTTCAGCCTGATTATTTTGGTTGCGCTACAAGGCTTTTACATCTACAATTCTTACAGATTGGAAGAGAAGGATTTCAACCGTCAAGCAAAGGAAATAGCTAGTAAAGTGATGGACGGAATGGACAAATTCGACACCGATGCCAATGACAATCGACTTGTGGGCGATTTTGAACGATTAAAATTGGGAATTACAATTCAGGGTGAACAAATAAAATTTCCTGATAAAATCTATTCTTCAGAATTCCAATACAGCCAAAAAATGGAATCTCTACTCAAGAAAAATGTTGGAAATTCCGGATTTGAAATGGCGATGAGGAATGAAATCTATTCTGTTTTGGATGAATTGAAGAACGAAGAATTACTTCCAAAAGGCAAATCCATTACACTTTTCCAGACGGTCAACAAAATTGAAAAGCCAATGTCGCTGACGGAGAGTATCTGGTCCAGCCACCAATCAAAAACCAATACTGATTTGAATGTTGATGAGCGTTACAACTATTTGGTGAAGTCAAAAGCGACGTATCAATTGCTGAATATTAAGTATTTGGTGTTGAGGAAAATTGTTCCTTTGGTTATTATCAGTTTATTAATCATAATTCTGATTGTTTATCTTTTTTACAACAGCATCAAAAACCTGAATCGCCAGGAAAAGAAAATCTCGCAGCTTCACACCACCATCGATTCCATCGCGCACGAACTGAACACGCCGATCACAACGTTGAAATTTTCCATCGTCCAAACCTCAGATTCTGAAACCAAAGCTTTGCTGGAACGTCAAATCAAACGTCTGGAAAATATTGTAAAATCCATTCACCATTCGAATTCTGAAGATGTTTTGATGGATAATGTTGAAATGGAAAATTACTTTTCGAACATAAAAAAAACTTACAGAGACATTAACTTTAATATCAATCTGGATTTAATTAGGAATAAAGTTTTTCGTCAAAATGATCTCGTTCAAATGATGGACAATCTTATCGATAATTCTGTAAAATACGGCGCAAAAAATCTTGATATCATCATTAATGACAATATTGAAATCGAAATCTCCGACGACGGTATTGGAATTCCTAAAGACGATTTGAAATTTATTTTTGATAAATATTACCGCGTTTCCAGAAGCGAAAATCTGAACATCAATGGTTTGGGTGTTGGTTTATTCTTAGTGAAATCAATCGTTGATAAATACAAAGGGAAAATCTCTGTAAAGTCGAATCCTAACAAAGGCGTAATGTTTAAAATCCAGATTCCAAATGAAAACTAAAATCCTTTTGGTAGAAGACGATCCCGACCTGGGAATGGTTTTGAAACAATACTTGGAATTCTCGGATTTCGAGGTCAATTGGATTCCGAATCCCGAAATTATCATTAATAATAAACAGATCATCCAGGATTATAAATTAGCGATTTTGGACGTGATGCTTCCTTATATTGACGGTTTCGAACTCTCGAAAGAAATAAGAAAAACCTCTGACATTCCTTTCTTATTTCTAACCGCAAAAGGTCAGAGTATTGATAAAATCTTGGGTTTAAAACTCGGCGCTGACGATTACATTACAAAACCCTGCGAACCGGAAGAGTTGATTTTGCGCATCAAAAACATATTGAAAAGACAGCAGAATCCTCCAACCGAAATCATCAAAATTGGAAGTTATTTATTCATTCCATCGCAGTTTCAGTTGAAATTTGAATTGGAAATAATCCAGCTGACCGAAAAAGAATCTGAACTTTTGCTTCTGCTTTCGAGAAACAATCAGAAGATCATCAACCGAAAAGAAATCCTTGAAAATCTTTGGGGCGAAAATGATTATTTCCTGGGAAGAAGCCTGGATGTTTTTATGACAAGACTGCGGAAATATCTCCAGAAAGACGATAGAGTCAAGTTCGAATCCGTGCGTGGAATCGGTTTCAAAGTTGAGTTTCCTTTGTAAAATTTAAATGAAATTTACTGAAAAAGACCTTTCCAAACTGCCCAGATAATCAGTAGTGGCAAGTTGATAATTCCAAAGATAAAATGCTTGAATGAGAGTTTTAGCCTCCCGATTTTTCCCTTTTCAAAATATACAGATCTGACGTAAAGATCAAAAAAATTCATAACTTTTATTTTTCACAACAGTATCAAAGATAATTCCTAAGGCTAATTCTATTGTTAAGAAATTGTTAACTTTAAGTTGTTTCTCAGATGACATATTTCTTGAGTCCTTCCATAATGCCCTGCCAAAGCATATTGAAGAAACTCTTGTCGGGATCGCGTTTTTTCTCAATCAGCACGTGCGTTGGTTCGCCCTTAGATTCGTTTTTCACAAACCAATTGGCCATCGTCGACAATACTTTTCGTTCTTTTCCTTTTTTGTTGAGGAAATTCACGTACATATCATTGTATTTGAAATAGAATTTCCCGGCAATTCCGGCATTGGTTCCGTAATAATCAAACTTCAGATAATCAATTTTTCCGTCCAGCGTAATATTAAGATATGGTCGTACAAATAAATTGACGTTGTCAGCAGAAAGCTTGAGAATGCTACCTTTGATTGTAAACTTGTCCTGCAAATCCATCACATCAAATTTCCAAACGATGTTGGTTGGCGCAGTTCCATAGAAAGCAAAATTAGCATCAGCCGTTATCACAGTTGGTCTTCCTTTGATTTTCCCGTTGTTGACGTCATTAATTAAAATTCCAAAATTCTCAAATTCTAATTTTCCGGGAATGTTGCTGTTTTCCGCATTTTCTTCATAAACTAAAGCGGAATTTTTGATCACCACAGTTTTTACGAACAAAGGCATTTTTACATTCCTCAATTTTTTACTGAACAGAATTCGTGGATCGTGATCGTCTGCCGGAGCCAAATCGTGGTAAATATTACAGTTCAAACCGTCGATTTCGACTTTGCTAATATCAATCACAGGATTTCTGAATAAATCCGAATTTTTATCCGTGATGCCAATGCTTTTAACCGAAATTGTGTAAAGATCAGTCTCTTTCGCAATTACTTTGCTGAAGCCCGCTCTGGAATACTTTGGCAGATATTTGAAATCTTTAATATCCGTTTTATAGCCTGTATTCTTAAGCTGAGCAATTTTAAGTGTATAATATTTCCCGGCATCAAGGTCAATTTTCTGAGCATTGATCAATCTTTTGCCAATCGTTACAGGTTTGTGATTTTTAAAATCTGCAGTGTTGGAAGACAATTGCTGTAAGTTGATGTCAAATTTGCCAACCGCCAATTTCTGTTTTCCCTGACTGGTTTGAGACATTTTTCCATTCGAAATATTGATGAAACCAAGTTTCGCAGCAAAATCGGGTAGAGTAGAACTGGACTTTTTCTGTTTTGGTTTTTGTTTATGATTTGATGAAATGATTTTGATCTCAGGCGATTTAATTTCGATTCCGTCCATCAGGATATTCAGTTTTTGACCGATGTATTTTGTCTGATTGTTTATGATCTTGATTTCGTCCGTATTGATGTTGAAAAGATCTTTGTTAGCAGATTTTGACAAAGCCGTAACCTGAACTTGTTCGAACAGAATATTAGAATCATGGGAATCGATTTTTTTAATTCTGACAGCCTGAAGTTTGTTGGCTTTAAAATAAATATTATCAGCTTCGATATCGTGATTGGTAAATCTAAAAGGGATTTTTTCCTTCACTGTATTTTTATCAAAAACGATGTTGCTAAGTTTAAAATTAAATTGATCAATTGAAGCTGTTTTGTCTAGATCAGCCTGCAAAACCACAATCTTACCTTTCTCAAAGCTGATATTTTTCAAGCCGATTTTCATATCGATTTCTTTCGGATCTTTCTCCTTTTCAACAATGTTTTTTCCTGTTGAAGTTACTTTAAGATCCGGATGTTTGAAGATAATATCGGAGACAATCAAAGAATCCTCGCTCACATTGAAATCCTTTGCCAATAAGTTTTCAGAATAGAAATCAAAGATATTTTTGGCGTTGTAATTGGCAGCTTTCTGCAATGGTTTGAGATGAAATTTTTTCAGTTCCAGTGTTTTGTTTGCAGCCAGAATTTCATCAGCGTCAACTTCATAAAACTCATTCACGCCAATTTTGACGCTTTTTGCGTCGATTTTAAATTCCTGAAAAGCAATCGGAATCTTCGAATCGTTACCGCTTTGTTTGATATCTTTCAGTTTGATATTAATATTTTCTCCAGCGAAAACCGGTTTTCCATCCGCATTTTTGATGTCTGCAAAAACATTAGTAATCAAAATATTATTGATATGAACATCCGTTGATTTCTTCTGTTTTTTTTCGTCTTTCTTTTTAGGAGCAAGTCTTACATTGATTTTAGAATCAGTCAATAATAATTGATCCGCGTGATAAGATTTGTTGAAAATGGCTTTCCAGATAGAAATGTCGTGAAGCTCAATTTTCTTCACAGTTCCATTAATTTGATTGACGGAAAAGTCCTTCGGGTTTTTAGTTGAAATTTTAAGATCATCTGCTGTAAAATCACCTTTTAAAAGACTTAATGAAAAATCTTTCAACTCAATTTGGTAAGGTGTTTTATCGTTGACCAGATCTGGTAATTTTCTTTGAAGATAGAAATCTAAAGCAAAGGGAAATGCTAAAATCAGAACAAGGAAACCAATTCCTATTCCCAAAAACCATTTTCTACGCATGTATTTTTTCTCCTGTAATTTTTCGTTCATCAACTAGCTTTTTCTAATTTCAAATCTACACAAAAGATGTTCCAATAATTCAATATGTTGTCTTTGTAAATTGATTATTTACTAATAAATCTTGAATTTTATAATTTTAAATCATTATTAATGAAAATAATTCAAAAAAAATGGCCGGAACTTTCCCGACCATTTTTGTTACCGAAGTAACTTTTAACAAAAAATAACTTAAACTTTATTTATTTCCATCCGCCTCCGAGAGCTCTGTAAAGATCAACAATACTGCTTAGTCTTTGTCTCTTGATGGAAGCCAGATTCAATTCTGCCTGAAGCGAGTTGGCCTGAGCGGTGATCACTTCAAGGTAATTTGCCATTCCGCCTTTGTAAAGGAGTTCGGCACTTTTTATTCCGTCTTTCAATGTCGTCACTTGTTCCGAAGCTTTTACTTCCTGAGCTTTTAAACTTTCATTTGAAACCAAAGCATCGGAAACTTCGCCAACAGCATTCAAAACAGATTGTCTAAAAGCCAAAACGTTTTTTTCTCTTTGAATTTTAGCAACAGCCAAATCCGTTTTTAATTGTTTTTTCTGAAAAATAGGCTGTGTGATTCCACCCAAAACAGAACCAAACAATGAAGCCGGAATCTGGAACCAGTTGTCAATTTTAAAAGAGTTCACGCCACCGTTTGCCGTAATCCTCAAAGCAGGATACATACTTGCCTGAGCAATTCCCACAATTGAATTAGATTCCAACAAAACCAATTCCTGCTGGCGGACATCTGGACGACGGCTTACCATCGCAGCCGGAATGCCTGCCGAGATATTTTGTGGTAAAGATGAGTCGGACATTTCAATCGTTCTGCTGATTTTATCCGGATTTTCACCAACCAGAATACTCAATGCATTTTCCTGAATGGCGATATTCTGCTCCAGTTGAGTAATCAAAAGTTCCGTAGATTCTGTTCTGGCTTTCGCCTGCTGAACGCCTAATGAAGTCGTTTCGCCGCCTTTCCAGATTTTCTCAGTCACATCCAAAGTATTTTTGCTGAGTTCCAGATTGGATTTCGCCACATTCATTTGTTTGTCAAGCATTAACAAATTGTAATAACCTTGAGCAATCGCCGCCACAACTTGTGTCTGAATGGCTTTCGAAGCTTCATAAGTCTGCAGATACTGAACTCTCGAAACTTCCTGCTGGTTTTTTATTTTGCCCCAGATGTCCGCTTCCCAGCTTAAATTAAAAGCGGCGTTGTAATCCTCAACGTGACTTTGACCTAAAAATAAGTTTAAGCTTTGCCCATTCATACTGTTTTTGGAAGGTCTGGAAATCTGACCGGAAACGCCGAAACTGATGTCCGGATATTGCAGATATTTTGCCTGATTCAAGCGTTCCTGTGATGAAGCGACTTGTTTCAAAGCGATCTGCAAATCATAGTTATTTTTGATTCCTTTTTCGATCAAATTTTGCAAGATCGGATCTTTGAAGAATTGTCTCCATTCCAAATCGGCGATGCTTGCTGTATCTGCAGTTGCCGTGTATTTGAATGTTTCCGGCAACTCTGGACTGACTTTGTCTAAGGCTAATTTTGGCATACAGGAAACCGCACTCGCTACGACTACTGATGAGACCAAAATCTCTTTTATTTTTGTTATGATGTTCATTGATTTTCTTTTAAATATAATTCAAAGCCGCTTTTTCTTTTTTCATTTTACGTTTCTTTCTGCTAGGCATTTTCTCGTGCAGATATTGGAAGATCACGTACATCACCGGAATAATGAAAATCCCGAAAACAACACCCGTAAACATCCCACCAACTGTACTGATTCCGATCGAATGATTTCCTTTCGCCGCTGCACCTTGCGACCAAACTAAAGGCAACATCCCGATGATAAATGCAAATGATGTCATTAAGATTGGTCTTAATCTTAATCTCGAAGCCTGTAAAGCTGATTCGATTAAAGTCTTTCCAGCTTTTCTTCTTTGAACAGCAAACTCGACAATCAGAATCGCATTTTTCGCAAGCAATCCGACAAGCATAATGAGTCCAACCTGAACATAAATATTATTATCAATTCCAGCCAAACCAGTGAAAGCATAAACTCCGAAAATACCTGTAGGAATCGTTAAAATAATTGCAAATGGCAAGATGTAACTTTCGTATTGCGCGGCTAATAAGAAGTAAACAAACAAAATACTCAACATAAAGATGAAGGCCGTTTGTCCGCCTGTTTGTCTTTCTTCACGCGTGATTCCCGTCCATTCGTAGCCGTAACCTCTTGGTAAAGATTTTTTGGCAGTTTCTTCCACTGCTTTGATTGCGTCTCCGGTACTGTAACCAGGTTTCGGCGTCCCGTTAATTGTAACAGCGTTGAAAAGGTTGTTTCTAGTCACTGTTTCTGGTCCGAAAGATCTTTTCAAAGTCACTAAAGTTTTAACCGGAACCATTTCGCTTTGATTATTTTTCACATAGATGCCCTCAAGTGAATTGGCATCTGTTCTATAAGGAATATCGGCCTGAGCCATTACACGGTAATATTTTCCAAATCTGTTAAAATCTGAGACGAAACTACTTCCATAATAGATCTGCATCGTCTGCATCAAATCGTTGACAGAAACGCCCAACTGATTGGCTTTGTCAGCATCAACCTGAATCGTGTATTGTGGATTTCCTGCCGCATAAGTGGTGAATGCAAAAGCAATTTCCGGACGTTTCATCAATTCGCCGATGAAAGCCTGAGTCGTAGTTCCCAATTGTTCAAAAGAACCATTGGTTTTGTCCTGAAGCATAAATTCGAAACCGGAAACGTTACCAAAACCTTGAACAGTAGGGAAGTTGAAGAAGAACGCACTCGCATCTTTTACCTGCGCTACTTTTCCTGTCAGTCCCGCTGCGATCTGATCCGGATCTTTCACATCTCCACGATCTTCATAATCTTTCAGCTTGATAAAACCGGCAGAGTAGGGCGATGCATTGGCATTACTAATGAAATTCAGACCATCAGAAACCCAAAGATATTTGGATACATTTTCTTTCTCTATGATTTTGTCAATTTGTTTTGTTGCTTTGTTGGTTCTTTCCAATGAGCTTCCCGGAGGCGTATTCACAGCGTATAAAACAAAACCTTGATCTTCTGTCGGAATAAATCCTGAAGGTGCTTTGTTAACCAGAAAAATTGTAACCGCCGTGATTAATACTAGTCCACCAACACTTACCCATTTGTTTTTGATTAAGAATTTAAGACTGTAAATATATTTTTTGGTCAGATTATTAAAACTTGTATTAAAGGCATTGAAAAATCTGGATCCGAAACCTGTTTTTTGATGGTGCTCACCGTGTGCTCCCTGAGGATCATTCAATAAAAGCGCACATAATGCCGGACTTAAAGTCAATGCATTAATGGCTGAAATCAAAATCGCAATCGCTAAAGTGAATGCAAACTGTCTGTAAAAAACACCAGCCGGACCTTGCATAAATCCAACAGGAATAAACACCGCTGACATTACCAAAGTGATGGAAATAATCGCTCCCGATATCTCACTCATCGATTCTCTAGTGGCCTGGTCAACTGGCAAACCTGTGTGTTCTATCTTGGAATGGACAGCCTCCACAACCACAATAGCATCATCGACGACAATTCCAATCGCTAGAACCAAGGCAAATAACGTCAACATATTGATGCTGAATCCAAATAAATTCAGGAAGAAAAATGTCCCAATAATTGCAACCGGAACCGCAATTGCCGGAATCAAAGTCGATCTGAAATCCTGGAGGAAAATATAAACCACAATGAAAACCAAGATAAATGCAATCACCAATGTCTCAACAACCTGATGAATAGACGCATCCAAAAAGTCTTTGGAATTGTACATAATGATTGGTTTCACACCTTTAGGAAGAGTTGTTTTGAATTCCTCAACTTGTCTTTCAACTTCGGTTAGGATTTCGTTGGCGTTAGATCCTGCAGTTTGAAGGATTGCAAAACCAGCTACCGGTTTGCCATCAACTCTGTTTGCTGCAGTATAGCTGTACGATCCGAATTCTACTCTGGCGACATCTTTTAATCTTAGGAAAGAACCGTCGCTATTGGATTTTACAACGATATTTTCGTAGTCTTCGTTCTTGTTTAATTTCCCTTTATACTTTAAAATGTATTCGTAAGTTTCTGTACTTCCTTGTCCGAAACGTCCAGGCGCAGCTTCAAGATTGCTGTTTTTAACCGCTGCCAAAACTTCTTGAGGCGACAGATTGTTGTCAGCCAAACGATCTGGTTTCAGCCAGATTCTCATCGAATAATCCTTAGACCCGAAAACCTGAGCCTGAGCAACGCCGGGAATACGCTGAAGCTGTGGAATAATATTGATTTTCATATAGTTCTGAAGAAAAAGCTCGTCATATTGTTTAGGATCGTCGCTAGTGATTCCCATAAACATAATGAAACTGTTCTGAACTTTCTGAGTCGAAATCCCGGCCTGAACAACTTCTTGCGGAAGCTGACTCATTGCTTTGGAAACTCTGTTCTGAACGTTTACCGCCGCATTATCAGGATCTGAACCCTGTTTGAAAAAGATACTCAAAGTCATCGATCCATCGTTACTGGAATTCGAAGTCATATAAGTCATATTCTCAACACCGTTCACCGCTTCCTCAATTGGATTGGCTACGGAACGGGCAACAACTTCGGCATTTGCACCAGGATAAGAAGCCGTCACCTGAACGCTTGGTGGCGCAATATCGGGGAACAATGTAATCGGCAATTGGAACACCGAAAGCAATCCCAATAATAATAAGATGATCGAAATAACCGTTGAGAGTACCGGTCTTTCTATGAATTTTTTGAACATAAGAAGTATAGTTTTAAGTGGCTTACGGCAAATAGCTTTTGGCAATTAGCTTTAAAACCAATTTTTAAAAATTAGTAATAATTAAATCTTAAGTATTGAATCGATAGCGATTAGCAAGAAGCCAAAAGCTAATAGCAATTTACAAAGGCGTTGCTGTTAATAAGCTGTCAGAAGAGATCATTTTTGGTTTGATTGGCGCGCCATCTTTTAAGCTACCTAAACCTGTATAAACAATCTGATCGCCTTTTTTAAGTCCTTCGGAAATGAAATAATAATTTTCAGTTTTTCCTGAAATAGTAATTGGTTTGCTGGTAACAGTTTTGTCTTTTCCAAGAACGTAAACGTAAGTTTTATCCTGTATTTCGAATGTTGATTCTTGCGGAATGACAACAGCATTTGATAGTAACTGCGGCATTCTTACTTTTCCTGTATTTCCGCTTCTCAAAGTTCCGTTTGGATTTGGGAATGTTGCACGAACCGTGATTGCGCCTGTACTTTTATCGAATTGACCGTCAATCATTTTCATTTTTCCTTTTTCAGAATAAGTCGTGTTATCAGCAATGACTAAATCTACCAAAGGCATATTTCTCATTTTTTCTTCAAGCGTTGCACCAACGTATTTCTTTTGGAAAGCGATGAAATCAATTTCGCTGATGGAGAAATAAGCGTAGATCTCGCTGATGTCTGAAACGAAAGCCAGTGGAGTAGCGTCGGTTCTGGAAATCAAGCTTCCTTTTTTGTAAGGAATTCTTCCAAGGTAACCGCTGACAGGTGCTGTAATTGTTGTGAATCCGTTTGTAATTCTCGAACCGCTCAAAGAGGCTTTGGCCTGTGCTGCGGTTGCAACTGCTACTGCGTAATTTGCTTTTGCGGTTTTCAGCTGAACGTCAGAAACTACTTTTTCAGCAACTAGCGTCGTCAATCTGTCAACTTCAACTTTCATTTTCTGAATGTTGGCGTTTGCGGCTTGTAGATTGGCACTTGCCATATTCACCTGTTCGCCATAAGATCTGGAATCTATTTTGAAAAGAGGCTGTCCCGCTCTTACGAAAGCGCCTTCTTCCACATAGATTTTATCCAGATAACCGTCAACCTGAGATCTGATTTCCACATTATTTCTACCTTCCAATGCGGTTGGGAATTCCTGAAAAGTAGAAGTGTTGGAAGTGATGACAGTATAGACAGGCAATTCCGGAGCTGGCGGCGGTGCGCCTGCGCCTTCTGCTGCTTTTGTACAGTTTTGTAAAAGTATGATACTCGATAGAAGTACGATAAATTTTATTTTAGTAATAGTTTTCATTTTGAAGTTTGAATTTTAGATTAAGTTAGATATGTTCTTAATAGTTTTATAGTTATTTTTCCTAACAGTGTTAATGATTTGTTCAAAAAAATATAACATTTGGCGGTGTTTAGATTTTAGTTTTCATAATAGTTTAATTTTAAAATTGATTCCTGAAGTTGCTTAAAATTGTTAGTATAGCTAACGGTGTTAATATTTTATGGTAAAAATTGACTTCTTAAAAGATTTAAAACTTAAAAAGTCTCAGATTAATTTAATGTTAATTTTCCTAACGGTGTTAATTTGAAAGCCAAAAAAAAATTACAATGATTTTATAAACGCAGATACAGTTTCGTCCAAAGTCGTTTTATTCATAGTTGAAGGAATATCTGCATTTCTCATCATCATAATAGAAATCAAACCGTGAACGGCTGAAAACAAAGCGTGAGAAGAGTGGCAGGCATTATCAGGATTC
>Ga0213835_101182_pt1 | contig 17581 bp, 14 predicted proteins | sample SWPATP01_FD_160576 | JGI IMG/M metagenome (GOLD analysis project Ga0213835, IMG submission 160576) | Coastal seawater microbial communities from Marineland, Florida, United States - SWPA TP0 #1 | ecosystem: Environmental > Aquatic > Marine > Coastal | place: USA: Florida | collected 2016-08-05 | reverse complement strand
CCATCGCGATTTTGTCCGAGGCAGCGGCCAGCAGGCGCAGCGTCATGTAGCCGCCATAGCTCCAGCCGAACACACCGACGCGCTTGGCGTCGACAAAGCTTTGCTGGGCCAGCCAGTCGATGCCGGTGACCTGGTCTTCGACTTCGTTCTTGCCGAGGTTGTTGTAGATGACGTCGGTGAAGGCGCGCTCGCGGCGGCTCGAACCGCGATTGTCCAGGCGGAACACCACGAAGCCTTGCTGGGCCATGTACTGGTCAAAATAATTGCCCCAGGTACGGGTCACGCGCTGCGAGTGGGGGCCGCCGTAGGTGAACAGGAAGACCGGATACTTCTTCGTCGCGTCAAAAGCGGCCGGCTTGATCATCGAGTAGTGCAGGGTCTGGCCGTCCTTGGCCTGGATGGTGCCGAATTCGGTCGGCAGCAGGTCCGGCAGGAATTTCGCGAACGGGTGGTTCGCGTTCAGCTCGTTATGCTCGAGCCATTGCACCATCGCGCCATTGGCACGGCGGATCGACACTTGCGGCGGGGTCGTCGGGCTCGAATAGGTGTCCACGAAAATCTTGCCGTTGTTGGCGAACTTCGCCTCGTGCCAGCCGTCGCCGGCCGTGATGCGCGCCGGTTTGCCGGCAGTGCTGCCGTTCAGGGCCAGCGCATAGGTCTGCTTGTCGATGACAGCATCCTTGTTCGACGACACATAGACCTTGCCGGCCGCTTCGTCGACGGCCAGCACGTTGTCGATGCCCCATTCGCCGCTCGAGATCGGATTGAGCAGCTTGCCGTCCAGGTCGTACAGATACAGGTGGTTGCGGCCCGAACGCTCGGACGCCCAGATGAAGGCCGAACGGTTTTTCAGGAAGTGCAGGTCGTTGTGGATGCTGACCCAGGTCTTCGAGGTTTCGCTCAAGAGGGTGCGCTGGGCCAGGGTGGCGGCGTTGACCGCGATCAGGTCGAGGCGCTTCTGGTCGCGCGTCTGGCGCTGGTAGACCAGAGTCTTGCTGTCCGCGCTCCAGTCGGCGCGCACCAGGTAGATGTCCTTTTCCGCGCCGATGTCGACCTTGCGCGAAACACCGGTTTCCGGCGACACGATGAAGAGGTCCACCAGCACGTTCGGGTCACCGGCGGCGGGGTAGTGCTGGTCGATGACTTCAGTGCGGTCGGCAAAGATCTCGAAGCGGCGCACGACCGGCACCGGGGCGTCGTCGTAGCGCTTGTAGGCAATGCTGGAATCGTCCGGCGCCCAGTAGTAGCCGGTGGTCTGATCCATTTCTTCCTGGGCCACGAATTCCGCTTCGCCGTTGTGCACGGTGCCCTTGCCGTCCTGGGTCAGCTGGCGCTCGGCGCCGGTCTTGAGGTCAATCACGACCAGGTTCTGGTTGCGCACGAAGGAAACGTAGCGGCCCTTCGGCGAAATCTTTGGATCAAGCACATTGCCCGATGCAACCTTGCGCGCGGCTTCCGGCTTGGCGGCGTCGACCAGATACAGGTCGCCGGCGATCGGCACCAGCAGCTGCTTGCCATCGGGCGACCAGCTATAGGTCAGGATGCCCGACAGGCTGGCGGTACGCGCGCGTTCGCGGCGCGCCTTTTCCTCGAGCGACAGTTCCTCGTTGGGAACCAGTTTCTTGGAGTCGACCAGGCGGCGCGTGGTCTTGTCCTTCATGTTGTATTCCCACAGGTCTTGCTGGAACTGGTTGTCCTCGCGGCCACGCAGGAAGGTCACGCGCTCGCCATCGGGCGAGACGCGCAGGTTTTTCACGCCCGGACCGGCAAGCGAGGTTTCGCCGTGGATGCGGTCGAGCGTGAGGCGTTCCGCGGATGCGGGCGCGGCCGCAAGCGCGGCCAGGAGGCAGAGGAGAAGGCGCATTGATTGTCTCGTTGAAAGTTAGCTTTATGCAACGGACGAGACGATACCAGAGTCCACCCCTAAAATCAGTACATACCACACGAATACCACGGTACTACATCACGGCCAGGGCTTTCCGGCGCGATAGCCGCTCCATCGACCAGGTCAGCAGCACCGCGGCAACCGTCAGCCCCAGCACCAGCCCGATCCAGAAGCCCGTCGATTCCATCGGCACTGCCGGCGACCACGGGAACCAGCCCGGCGCGATGCCGAGGATATAGCCCAGCGGCAGGGAGAAGCCCCAGAAGGCGACCAGCTGGATGATCATCGGCGGGCGCGTCACCTGGTAGCCGCGAATCGCCGACGCGGTCGCGACCTGGGTCGCATCCGACAACTGGAACAGCGCCGCGAACAGCAGCAGGTGCACGCAGGCTTCCTGCACCGCCGGGTCGGAGGTATAGGCGCGCGCGATTTCCCAGCGGAAGAGGGCGATGAAGGCCGCCGACAGCACCCCGAAGGCGACCGACATGCCGACGCCGACGCGTGCGACGAACTGCGCACGCAGCGGATTGCCTTCGCCCATCGCCTGGCCGACGCGGGTCAGCAAGCCGATGCCGAAGCTCAAGGGCACCATGAACACGAGCGAGGCGAAGTTCAGCGCGATCTGGTGCGCCGAGACCTGGATCACGCCGAAGCGCGCCACCAGCAGGCTGATCAAACCAAAGGCGCTGACCTCGGCAAAATAGGTGACCCCGATCGGCAGGCCGAGGCGCAGCATGGTGCGGATCTCGGTCCAGTCCGGGCCTTCCCAGCCGGTGAACGGATAAGTCTGGCGATAGACGGGCGACACTTTCACCCAGGCCAGCATGGCGATCAGCATCAGCCACATGCCGGCGGCGGTCGACACCGCGCAGCCGACCGCGCCCAGCCGCGGGAACCCCCCGTTGCCGAACACCAGCAGCCAGTTGCTGGCGATATTGAACAACAAGCCCAGGATCGCGATCACCATGATCGGCTTGGTTTCGTTGATGCTGGTGGTGTAGCCGTACAGCGCGCGGTAGCAGGCGAAGGCCGGCATGCCGATGCTGATCACGTGCAGGAAGAGGGCGGCGCGATCGGCGACGCGCTGGTCCAGGCCGATATGGTCGAACAGCAACGTGCACAGGTTCGTCGCCAGGCAGGCGAGCAGGCCGATGCCGGCGCCTTTCCACAACGCCTGGCGCACCGTGTGCGGGATCTTGTCGTAGCGCCCGCCGCCGATCTCGTGCGCGACGACGGTGTTAATCGCCATCATGATGCCCATCACCGTGACCAGCACGATCGACCAGACCGACGCGCACAGCGAGACGGCGGCCAGTTCCTCGGCGCTCACGTGCCCCGTCATCGCGACGTCGGCCACGCCCATGCCCACGGTCGCCAGCTGGCCCACCAGCATGGGCCAGGACAGCTTCCAGAGCGTGGCGATCTCGAGGCGGACGGGGGAGGGCGGGCGGGGGAGCGTGGTGGTCGGGGTCATGGGCGCAGCGAAGGCGGAAACCCATGATTTTACTGTCTAACGACCCGGCCAGGGATGCGCACTGATCCGTGTACGGCTGTCAACCACAACTGTCCGGGCAACGTTAGGAAGGGGAGCTATCCGGCTCGCCCCTTCAAAACACCTATTCGGAGCTACCCATGAAATCGATGTTCAAGATTGCAGGCGCTACGCTGTTGCTGGTCTCCGGCGCTGCTTTTGCCACCGGCCAGACCGCCCCCGCAACCGCCCCCGCAACGGCCAAGACGACGACGGTGCAGAGCACGACCACGATGCCGGCCGCCACCGCGACCACGACGACGACGACGAAAATGACGCGTGCACAGTACAAGGCCGCGAAAAAACAGATCGAGGCGGACGAGAAAATGGCAAAGGCCGCGTGCAAGAAGCTGAAGGGCGCCGAGGAATCGGCATGCAAGAAAGATGCTGAAGCCAAAGAAGACGCCGCGATGGCCGATCTGAAGGCCCGCAAGTAATCAGGTAGTAGCCATACCGTGCCTGCGCCCCGTGCGCGGGCACTGCCCAGCATTTCAGCTTCCTCCCCCGCCGGTTGCGCCGCCAGCCGCACATCCATTTACCAGCCCCGACCTGAGGCCTTGCCTCGTCAAGATCGCCGCCCGTCCTCGTGTTTTGCAGGATAGCGCTGCGCATGCTTGCGCCCGTCAACGCCGACCGCGCCGATTGTTGTCGAAAAGCCTCAGTCGTGGCCGGCCTACCAACAAAAAACATTTCCCTGCCTTCAATTTACTTGACAAATATTTCAAAGGTGCACGTTTTTACGTTATCAAAAGGCTTTTTTTTGATCGAATCGCGGTTTTCGCATGTACATTTCTGGTTCGTAATCCTTGCCGCTGAGCTCCTGGCCTAACTTGAAGCAGTTGTTGTTCAGTTCCTGCTTCCCTTCTTGTAGACCATCATCACATGACCAAGCACCTTCATTTGTCCCGCGCACTGTCCGTGCGCCTCCCGCTGTGCGCCCTGCTGGCCGCCGCCTTCGCACCTGGCCTGGCGCTTGCCGCGCCGGCTACCCCGGCCGCAGTAGCTGCGCCGGTGGCTGCCGCCGTCGAAGCAAAAGACGGGCTCGGCGCGTATGCCGGCAACCGCCTGCTGGTCGTGCCGTCGGCCGGCCTGTCGCCGTCGAACCTCGCCGCCATCGTCGGTGTGCATGGCGGCCGTGCCCACCGCATCGGCAAGAGCGCCATGAACATCGTCGACCTGCCTGCGGGCGTGTCCGCCAAGGCCGTGCTGGCCCGCCTCGAGAGGCATCCGCAGCTCAAGCGTGTCGAGCTCGACCGTAAAGTGCGCGCCTCGGGCACCGCCAACGATCCGTATTTCGCCAGCGAATACCACCTGACCAAGACCGGGGTCACGACCGCCTGGAACACGACCCAGGGCGCCGGCATCACCATCGCCATCCTCGATTCGGGCGTCGACACCGGCCACCCCGACCTGGCCGCGAACATGCTGGCCGGTTACAACTTCGTCGACAACAACACCAACGTGGCCGACGTCTGCGGGCACGGCACCGCCGTGGCCGGCAGCGCTGCGGCCGTCAGCAACAACAGCCAGGGCGTCGCCGGCGTGGCGGGCCAGGCGAAAATCCTGCCGATCCGGATCGCCTCGGTCGACGGGAGCGGCGGCTGCACGGCCTACGTCAGCACGATCGTCAGCGGCATCACCTATGCCGCCGACCGCGGCGCGCGCATCGTCAACCTGAGCTATGGCCCGCTGGTGAACAGCGCGGCCATCCAGAACGCCGCCTCCTACCTGAAGAGCAAGGGCGGCCTGTTGTTCGTCTCCGCCGGCAACAGCGGCGCCGACCTCGCCACCACCCCGACCTCGACCATGGTGGTCGTGTCGGCCACGGACGCGGGCGACAGCCGCACCAGCTGGTCGAACTACGGTTCGGCCGTAACCCTGGCCGCGCCAGGCGCCGGCATCTGGACCACCTCGCGCGGCGCCAGCTACGGCACCTGGAACGGCACCTCGTTCTCGGCGCCGGTGGCCGCGGGTGTGGGTGCGCTCGTCATGGCGGCCAACCCCGCGCTGACCAGCCAGGCCGTCGAAAACCTGCTGTATTCGACCGCCACCGACCTCGGCGCTGCCGGACGCGATACCAACTTTGGCTACGGCCGAGTGAACGCCGCCGCCGCCGTCGCCGCTGCCGCTCCGAAAGTGGCCGTGACCGATACCACCGCGCCAAGCGCCGCCATCGCCTCGCCCGGCGCCGGCACGACCGTCAGCGGCCTGGTGTCGGTGAACGTCAACGCCGCCGACAATGTCGGCGTCCAGCGCGTCGAGCTGAAGGTCAACGGCACGCTGGTCGCAACGGACACCGGCGCGCCCTACCAGTTCTCGTGGGATTCCGCCGGCGTGGCCAATGGCGTGGCCAACCTGGTGGCGGTCGCGTATGACGCGGCCGGCAATGCCGGGACCAGCGCCACCGTGGGCCTGAGCGTGGCGAACGCGGCGGCCCCGGCCCCGGCGCCGTCCGACTGGACCACCTGCGCCAGCGAAGGCGGCATCTGCAGCTTCACCGGCACCCGCCAGGTACGCTACGGCGCCAACAACAGCTACGCCATCCAGACGGCCACCGGGTCGATTGCCTGCACGAATGCGGTCTTCGGCGATCCGATGCCTGCCACGGCGAAGTCCTGCCAGTATTCCAGCGCCACCGTGACGCCGACCGAAACCTGGACCACCTGCGCCAATGAAGGCGGCACCTGCAGCTTCAGCGGCACGCGCGAAGTGCGTTACGGCGGCAAGGGCGTGTATGCGTCGAAGATCATCGCCGGCAGCACGCCATGCACCAATGCCGTGTTCGGCGATCCGATCAAGGCCACGGCCAAGAGCTGCGCGTATTCGAGCATTACACGCTAAATTCCCTGGCCTATCAAAGCCCCCTGGTGCACCACGCACCCGGGGGCTTTTTTTCATCCCGATTATGCGTTGTAACTGTCGAATATTCTTACACCTTTGACTTTCGGTTTCTTCTGAAAATATCCAACTGCTTGATTGCATACGGATTAAACGCGGTGGCACAGTCCGTGCTCTGTTGTCCCTGCCTTGGCAAGACGCCACGGTATTCGTACCGAATAAACATCGTTCAGTTAATAAAATAACCAAATCTAAAACTAAAGGGATTGTATGAAAACCAAATTATTCGCGAGTCTGGTACTAGGCGTGTCGCTGCTGACCGCAGGCGTGTCGGCACAGGCGACGCCGATCACCTACAACCTCACCGACGTCAGATTCGTCGACGGCACGTTTGCGACCGGGACCATCACCTACGATGCCGACACCCGGAAATCCACGTCCTTCTTCATTTCGACCACGGCAGGTATTCTCAGTGCATTCAACTGGAGCCTGGCGAACAGCGGCTTGTACTACGGCGGTGGCGCAGGTCCGAACAATTTCACGATCATCACCACGGATGGCCGCCGCGTCTTCAATTTCTCGTTCCTGAATCCATTGACAAATGCCGGCGGCGTCAATCTCATTAATATTGCCAGCACCTACGAATGCAACAACTGCGGCACTTTCCGCCGCGTCACCGGGGGCAGCCTGAGCGCCGTACCCGCCCAGGTGCCGGAGCCAGCCACGCTGGCCCTGATGCTGCCGGCATTCGGCGCGCTGGCAATGGCCCGTCGCCGCCGCAAGGCAGTGCAAGCCTGATTCTTGAAACGGCCGCCGGCGCCGCTCCGGCGTTGGCGGCCTTCAGAGAGAACTTTTAATTTCATCGTCGATCCCCATCTGGCAGGGAACACCTGACCAATCCGGGAGCACGCTGTGGAATACAAGGACTATTACCAAACCCTTGGCGTCGACAGGGGCGCGGCTGCGGACGACATCAAGAAGGCGTACCGGAAAATGGTGCGCAAATACCACCCCGATGTCAGCAAACACGAGGACGCGGACGCGAAGACCAAGGAAATCAACGAAGCCTACGAGGTGCTGGGCGACGCCGAGAAACGCGCCGCCTACGACGCGCTCGGGCGCGGCCACCATGCCGGCGAGCAGTTCCGGCCGCCGCCGGACTGGGGCCAGCAATTCGATTTCGGCGGCGCGGGCGCGGACGATTTCTTCGCCGACCTGTTCGCCCAGGCGGGGCGTTCGCGCCGTGGCGGCTTTCACATGCGCGGCGACGACATCCATGCCGCCCTCACGATCTCCCTGGCCGACGCGTACCACGGCGCCACCCGCACCGTGACCCTGCGCGTACCGAAAAGCGCGGGGTCGGGCCGCACCAGCATGCAGGACAAGACGCTCAGCGTGAACATCCCGCGCGGCGTGACGCCGGGCCAGCAATTGCGCCTGGCCGGGCAGGGACACGAAGGCCATGGCGGCGCCGGGCCGGGCGACCTGTACCTGGAGATCGGCTTCGCGCCCGACGCGCGTTACCGCATCGAGGGCGCCGACGTCTACGAGAACGTGCCGGTGACGCCCTGGGAAGCGGCCCTGGGCGGCGAGGTGGCGGTGCCGACGCCCTCCGGCACGGTCGAGGTGACGATCCCGGCCGGCTCGCAAAGCGGACGCAAGCTGCGCCTGAAGGGGAAAGGGATCCCGGCGGCGGCGCCGGGCGACCTGTATTTGATCCTCGACGTCGTGCTGCCGCCGGCCAACAACGACAAGGCGCGCGCGCTGTACCAGGCGATGGCGCGCGACCTGGCTTTTAATCCGCGCGCCGCCTGAGCGCTTCGGGAGGAAACCATGGCAAACCCGATTCTGACTGGGGTGCTGATCGACGAGGCGGCCCTGGAGGTGGACGAGCTGGCGCGGGCCTGCCGGGTCGAGCCGGACTGGGTAGTGCGGCATGTGCAGGCGGGCGTGCTGGGCGAGCCGGCATCGTCCCGGTTTCGCAGCAGCGACCTGGCGCGGGCGCGCCGCCTGCTCGAGCTGGAGCGGCATTTCGATGCGGACGTGGAGCTGGCCGCACTCGTGATCGATCTCGCCGACGAAGTGCGCCGCCTGCGCGCCCGCCTGCGCGCGCTCGGCCTGAAGGACGCCTGAAGCGCGCGCCGTGCACGCTGGCGTGCTCCTAAAATCGGTGATGGATGTTTCACGAACAATCACATCGCGGAGGTCATATGGAACAGGAACAAGGGCAGGGCAACGCCAGGGCGCTGCAGGGCAAGCGCGTGGCGGTGCTGATGACGGACGGCGTCGAGCAGGTCGAGTACACGGGGCCGCGCAGCTTCCTCGAGCAGCAGGGTGCGCAGGTGACCCTGATTTCGCCCAAGGCCGCGGGCGAACAGGTGCAGGGAATGAACCACGATGCGATGGGCGAGCGTTTCCGGGTCGAGATGAACGTCAACGACGCCAGGCCGGCCGACTTCGACGCACTGGTGCTGCCGGGTGGCGAACAGAATCCGCTGGCGCTGCGCAAGAGCCCCGAATCGATCGCCTTCATCCGCGACTTCTACGCCGAAGACAAGCCGATCGCCGCGATCTGCCACGCGCCCTGGGTGCTGATCGACGCCGGCATCGCCGAGTCGAAAAGCCTCACCAGCTGGCCCGGCATCCAGGACGACATGAAGCAGGCCGGCGCCGAGTGGAGCGACCAGGAAGTCGTGATCGACGAAAAACTGATCACCAGCCGCAAGCCGGACGACATCCCGGCATTCAACAATGCCTTGTTGAAGGAGCTGATGATTTCGCCGGAGGTGGCGGACGTCGGGCCGTCCTCGTAATCGCGCCTGTCAGGCTGCCTGGCAGCCTGATGACTCTCCGGCTCAGGTGCCCACTATCTCGCGCTGCAATTTCTTCGTCAGTTTCGCGAACACCAGCTCGTACGACCTGCGCAGCAACTGCGCCGCTTCCTCATCACCGAGCGCCTTCGCATCCTCCACATACACCCACTTCGCCCGCGCCAGGTAGGGCGCCGGAATGATTCCCGGGCGGTCCGTCAGCTCGAGGAAGCGTTCGTCCGCGACCTTGAAGCTCATTCCCCTGGCGTCGCCCAGGCTGGTCACGGCAAACATCCTGGCGCCGACGGAGAAGACGAGGTCGTTGCCCCATTTGGTGTCCTCGGTAACACCGGGGAAGCTGCGGCAGAGGGATTTGGCGGAAGCGAAGTTCATTGTTTAATTGTGTGGCCTGGGCAGTGTCGCGGAAGGTCGATTCTATACCGCGGGCGCGGCATCAGCGAGATCGATGCTGAGTGCGCTAGCCTAATATCGTCGGGTTCTAATTGATCGGTATCAAACAACATCTTCGTCAGTACGCCGATATTGAAAGCTCTGTCGGAGGCTGTGATGATGCATCTCGTACGCCTGCTCGCGCTTTGCCTGGCCCTGGTCGCTTGCTCGAGCGACCAGGCGTATCGCCAGCCGGTGGAACAGCCCCGGCCATTCGTGGCCGGCCAGGCGAACAGCTACAGCCTGGAAGAGCATGCCTACCAGGTAGCGGATGATGCCGGACACTTTTATCTGGGCTATGTCGAGTTCGACGACCAGGGCTGGTATCACGACATCCGGCAGCAGCAGGGGCTGTTGTCGTGGCTGCGGGCGCAACACGCGCGCTCGCCCAGCCGGCAATACCTGCTCGTCACCTACGCCCACGGCTGGAAACACAATGCGCGCGCCTTCGATCCGGACGTCGACAACTTCCGCAAGCTCTTGCAGACCCTGGCCGTCCAGGAACAGGCGGCGCAGCGGCTCGATCCCGCCCACATGGCGCGCACGGTCGTGGGCGTCTACCTGGGGTGGCGGGGCGAGTCGATCAGTGTTCCCCTGTTCAAGGAGCTGACCTTCTGGACCCGCAAGAATGCGGCCGAGCGGGTCGGACACCGCTCGGCGAAGTCGCTGCTGATGCTGCTCAACCAGTTCCGCGCGTTTTCGAATGGCTGGTGTACCTCGAACATCCTCGCCGGTCCGCATGAAACCCAGCTCGTGTTCATTGGTCATAGCTTCGGCGGGCTGCTCATGTACAACGCGCTGCAAACCGAGATTACCGACCGCGCACTGCGCCTGAACCAGGCCGGTGCGTTTCGCACCGCAAAAAGTTTTGGCGACTTCGTCTTGCTCATCAACCCGGCATTCGAAGGCGCTTCCTACGAATCGCTATGGCAGGCCGGCTTGATGCGTACCTATACCAGCAGCCAGCGGCCGATCATGGCGATCGTCACCTCCGCGGCCGACTGGGCGACCCGGGTGGCGTTTCCGGCGGGCCGGCTCTATACCTTCGCCCAGTCCGCGCCCCAGGATGGCGAGCGCGACAGTGTCCTGTATGCGATCGGCCATCTCGAACGCTATCGCACCCATACCCTGGCAGCCACGGCGGCGCCGCCTTCCAAGCCGCAATCGGAGCGCAGCGTCACGGAGGCGGCCGCGACCCTGACGGCCATCCAGTCGCAGAAGTCGGCGCCGACCGCGCCGGGCGAACAACTCGTGTTCGATCACGGGATCCTGACCAGGCAAGACAATCCGCAGGGCATTCCCGACTTCCCCTACCTGTCCATCTATACGGACGCGTCCATGATCAAGGACCACAACGATATCTGGAACGAACAGTTTCGCAAGTTCATGTTCGAGTTCGTGACCAAGCAGGTCATGCAATACCGCGAGCGAAGTGCATCCCCCGCATCATGCGGTCCCGACGATTAAGTTGAAGACATTGCACGAGAGGCCGCCCATGTCCACGCCAACGCTTCCGCAAGACGACGGCCCGCAGATGGATCGGCGGCGCAAGTTCGATCATCTCGGCATCGATTGCAGCCAGGGGCTCGAGAAGGCCGAGCACACCTTCCGCAAACAATACCGCTGCCCGCCCGGCGACCTGTGCAAAAAGCTCAACGACCAGGCCGGCAGCACCTTCAGCGAAGTGTTCCAGTACGAACTCGACGCGCTGACCACAGGCGTGCCGGATGCGCCCGGGGCGGCCGACCTGGCGCAGGTGCTGCGGCGCGCCCACGACACCAAGTTGGCCGGGCTGGCGTTTTCCGGAGGCGGCATCCGCAGCGCGACCTTCAACCTCGGCATCGTCGAGGCGCTGGCGGAAATGAAGCTCCTGCGCGACTTCGATTACCTGTCGACCGTCTCGGGCGGCGGGTATATCGGCGGCTGGTTATCGAAGTGGATCAGCCAGGAGGGGGGCGACGTCACCCGGGTCGAGCAAGCGTTCGCAGCGTCGGCGCCGCACGTGGCGCCGGCTGCGGCGCAGACGCCGGCGCAGCAGCCCCAGGTCGAGCCGCGCGCCGTCCAGTTCCTGCGCCGCTACAGCAATTACCTGACGCCGAAAAAAGGGATGTTCAGTGCCGACACCTGGACGCTGATCTGCACCTATCTGCGCAATACCCTGCTGAACATGACGATCCTGCTGACCTTGCTGGCGGCCTTGTTCCTGCTGCCGCGGCTGGTCGTGCAGGTGCTCTTCGTGCCGGCGCTCGCCGTCGATGCGGCTTGGGTCCCGGTGCTGGCGGTGGCACTGTTCCTGTGGCCGGTGGCGCTGATTGCCTTCAGCATTTCGCGCACCGGTGGCCGCCGCTGGAGCAAGGGCACGGTGCAAACCCAGGGAGCGGTCTTGTGGTTGATCTGCGGTCCGCTGGTGTTGTCGGGCATCGCCGGCAGCATCGCCGTGTGGCAGGCCCGCGTGCCGCTCGCGACATTCTGGAACAACCTGCCGGCCTCGCTCGATCTGAGCTACGGCTGGTTCCTGGCGCCGGGCCTGGCTTATTTTTCGGCCTGGGCCCTCGGTTGGGCGTGCGCCCAGCTCTTCAACCGGCGCGACGCCATCGGGGCCGCTCCCGGCGCCAGGGTGGCGGCACGGAGCCCCTGGTGGTCGCTCGGCTTCGAAGGGCTGGCCCACCTGGTCTGCGCCGCCACCGCGCTGGCCGTCGGCAGCGTGCTCCTGCTGAAGGGCGTTTCGCTGATGGGCCCGGGCACGCCACTCGATGGCACGAATGGCGTCGGCCTCGCCACCTTCGGCATGCCGGCCATGCTGTCCCTGTTCGGCATCACGATTACCTTGATGATCGGCCTGGTGGGGCGGCTCTACCGCGAAGAGAGCCGCGAATGGTGGGCGCGGCAGGGCGCATGGACCTTCATCCTGGCCCTGACCTGGTTCGGCCTGTTCGCCGCCGCCTTCTACCTGCCGCCCGTGCTGGGCTGGGCATGGGCAAAATACGGGACGACGGCGTCGGTGAGCGGCGGCGGCGTCGCGTCGCTCCTGACGCTGCTCGGCCTGAAAGCCGGCAGCGGCAAGGCGACCGGGCCAAAGGTGGCCGATGTGTCCAGGGCCAGGGAACTGGCGGCATTGGTGGCGCCCTATGCGTTCGGCGTGCTGGTGATCGCCTTGCTCACGGCCGCGCTGCAGTGGACTGTGGCGCCGGTCGGCGCGGTGCCCCTGCCAAACCGGTTATGGTCGAACCTGGTAACCTACAGCGACATCAGCGGCAAGGCGGCGGCAGCCGGGGGAGGGGAACTCCTCAAGCTGTTCTTGAGCTGCATCGTGATCGGCATGGTGCTGGCCTGGCGCGTCGACATCAACAAGTTCTCGCTGTACATGATGTACCGTGTACGCCTGGTACGCGCCTATCTGGGCGCCACGACCCCGCACCGCGCGCCGCATCCGTTCACCGGATTCGATCCGGCCGACGATCCGCCGCTGTGTTCCCTGCTGAAGCAGCGCCACCCCGCGGGCGGTACGACCGCGCTGCAGCGGCCCTACCACCTGCTGAACGCGGCGGTGAACCTGGTCGGCGGGAAGGAACTGGCCTGGCAGACACGCAAGGCGGCCAACTTCGTCTTCTCGCCCGGCTTCTGCGGCTTCGAGCTGCCGCGGATGCCGGACGACCGCGCCCGCCGCCAGCTGCGCGGCGCTTTCCGCCCCACCACGCAGTATGCGTCGCACGCGTCGCTACTGCGCGACAACGATGCGGTGGTCAAGCTCGGCACGGCGGTGGCCGTGTCGGGCGCGGCCGCCAGCCCGAACATGGGCTACCACACCTCGGCGCCGCTGTCCTTCCTGATGACCTTCTTCAACCTGCGCCTGGGCCGTTGGTCGCCCAATCCGATGAACGAACACGTGTGGCGCCAGCCGGCGCCGCGCGTCGGGTTGTTCAGTCTGTTCGCCGAATTGCTCGGCCTGACCGACGCCGACGCCAGGTTCCTCTACCTGTCCGATGGCGGCCACTTCGAGAACCTGGGCCTGTACGAACTCGTGCGGCGCCGCTGCCACCTGATCGTGGTGGTGGACTCCAGCGCCGACCGGCCGCAATCGTTCGCCGACCTCGGCAACGCCGTACGCAAGTGCCTGACCGATTTCAATATCCCGATCGAACTCAACGTGCGCCAGATCCGTTCCTTCGGCGCCGACACGCCGGCAGGGATGAGCTTCGTTACCGGACGGGTGCGCTACAGCCAGGCCGACGGCAACGACGCGCACGACAAACCTTACGCGGACGGCATCCTTCTGTATATCAAGCCGACCCTCGTCGGCAGCGAGAATGCAGGGGTGCTGAACTACAGCAGGGTGCATCCGGAATTTCCGCACGAGAGCACGGCGGATCAATGGTTCGACGAGAGTCAGTTCGAGAGCTACCGGATACTGGGCTATGAGGCGGGCAGGGCGGCGCTTGGAGATATTGCCAAACAGTTGCCGGAGAACCTGCCGGTGGGCGACAGGGCGCGCGTCGAGAAGATGTACAAAGCGCTGGAGAGGCCGTCCATCGCTTCTGGTCACGCAGGGCCGAAGAACGGCGCGGGACGCAGGAACGATGCAGCGTCGACCAGGCCGACGCACTACACCGGGGCGGCGGCGAATGCCAGTGCTTGGAGGATCGGGGGCGTTTTTGCCAGGACGCAGCATGCGGTGCGGGCGATGAGGAAGTAGCCTTGGGACTTTAGCGCTGCGCGAAGCTGAGGCCGTGGTCGAGGTAGATATCGACATGGACAAGGAGGTGGCCGCCCACGGGCTGGCCTGCGATCCGGGCGGTCAGCTTGCCGGACTCGCCCAGTTTGAGGTCGACCGTCGTGGCGAAGGAGCCTTCTTTCAGCAAGGGCAGCTTGATGGTGGCGACGCCGTTGGCGAGGGTGGCTTGCATTTCCTGGTTGATGTCGTGGCTGCTGGCGGCCTCGAAGGTGGTGAAGCGGAGCGTTCCGCCTGCGAGCTCGGGGCCGGTGAGGGTGGCTTCTTGCTGGGGGGCGAGCAGGAAGGATTTGGAGGTGGTGAGGGGTTTGCCGGCGATGGTTAGCATGGGGGGCCTCTGACGGTTGGGTTCGTCTGGATGCTAGCATGGCGGTAGTGCGGGATGCTCGACTCGGACTCGATTTCCTCCAGATATTGACGGGACGTCTTTCTCCATAAGACAGCGATCAATCAACAGCGAGAGCTAGCCAATGGGTGATGTCAGTCAGTGAAGTCCTTCCGCTACTTCAGCGCCCAGAACCACACCTCGCGCGATGACCAGTAGCAGCCGGTCGCAGTACCATCGATTTCATTCCCACACCGGAGATACCTGCCCCAGCGATCCTTTGCCACAATCGCAATGTGTCCCTGTGGCAGGGCATCGCCGTAGATGCTAAAAAAGGAGACGATGCCGCGGCGGTCGCCGATTGCGCGTTCCGCCTCCTGGCCGCCATTGAATTTCTCGGGCTGGGCAATGTGGCGTGTCAACCAGGCGCTGAGCCGGCGCTGTTGCGTTTCGATGGCGCGCCCCTTGTACTTGCCGGCTTTGATCGGCCACTCGCCCGGATTCGCATAGCCGGCGCCAAGCAGGGCCAGGCTCATGCGGATCGCGCAGGTGTTGTAGAAGTTCGGGTCGTTGATGTTCTCCGAATACCCGATCCAGTGGTAGAGCTCGTCGCGTCCGACGCTGTCCGTGTCCGGAAAGTGCATCCTCAGGTTGGCGTACGGGACTTTCATGGCTCCCTCCGCTGGCCGGGACAGGGCCAGGCCTTGCGCCAGACTTCCGCGATGAGGTTCGCCGCTGCGCGCTTGAGCTGGGCGCCCGGCAGGCCCTGGAGCGCGCGCCGCGCGTCCGCATCCATCTCGTGCGGCAGCGGCCTGACTTGCGCGCCCGGGCACCACTCTCTACCCTGGGTCGCATCCCGCACGCCCTGGATAAAGCCGCGTACGAATTCGCCGTTCGCCATGTCGATGTATTCGGCGGCGATTGCGCGGCTGCGGAATGGGCTGGCAGGGGACCATGACACTCGAGCCGGATCGACATTGCCCATCAGCTTGACCAAGGCCTCGCCGGTCATTTCGGGCGAAGGCGCTGCCGGTTGGGCGAGGCAGGGGGCGACGAGCATGAGTCCGAGCAGCGTCAGCGCGCGCATCACGCGATCCTGTTCGTTGACAAATCCCAGCCGCCGGCCGTATTGCCGCTAGCGCCGCCGCCGATCTTTTGCTGTGTGTATTTCCAGCGAACCTTCGAGAATTTCAGGCCGAGGCTTTCGCCGGGGAAGCCGCCGCCCCCGAAGGCGGGCGCGATGTGCGCGATCAGGACGTTTTCGAGTTCGACCTCGAAATACTTGATCGGCTCGCCGGCGCCGTCGGCGCGCAGCATTTCCAGCTTGGCTTTTGGGATCGTCTTTCCACAGGCGCAAATCTGCGCGAGGATGGGCGAGGCCAGGTCGACCAGTTTACTGATGCTGATCTCGCTGAGTTCGGCGCGTTCGGCCGTGTGGCCGCCGCCGGTTGATGCTGTTGCGCTCCTGGGCTGGGTGATGGACCAATTGATTGAGGTGCATTCGATCCAGGCGCCATGCTTTGAGTCTGTTGATTCGCCCTTGATGCCGTCTAGTTGCAGGTAGTAATCGGTTGCCATGATGCCTCCGGGGTGGGGATGGGGCATTGTGGCGTTGTTGTGTTTATTGCAAATTAGTGGGGGTCAAGGGGAGGCCGGGCGCGGATCAACGTGTCGACGCCTGATTCACCACGGCAAAAAATCGCTGCGCGATTTGCTTCAGTCAGGCGAATCGAAGAGCCGTTGCGCCCGGAGGCGCAACGTCGCTCGCAGGCTCGCCGCTGCGCGGCTCGCAACCCCTGCTCGCCCCTCGTGCGTGCCGTCCGAGCGTCCGATTCCCTCCGCCGGAACTCACCGCACAAAAGAGAAGGCCCCCCGGCTTTCGCCGGGGGGCCTTCTCTTTTGTGCGGTGGTGGAGGCGGAGGGAATCGAACCCTCGACTTCTGAGCATCCATGCGGGTTTCAAGAGGTAGGTTGTCCGCAGGTTGTCATTGTCGAGAAATCTCAACGGCGTCCGCGCGTGGGCCGGCCGTCCCGAAAACGCTCTCAGCCCGCGATCCCGCGGTGACATCCGCGTCCGGCATCCACTTCCCGTACGTGCGCGCGATCATCGTCCAGTCCGCGTGTCCCATCTGTTTCGCTACCCACATCGGATGCTCGCCTGCAGACAGCATCATACTGGCGTAGGTGTGCCTGGTCTGGTATGGGTAACGGTAGCGCACGCCGCCACGCTTCAATGCCCATGTCCAAAGCGTCTTGCGAATTGGCTGGTCGCCGGCCCATCGCTTCCCGGTTTGCGGGTTCTGGAAGATCTCGGCGCCGGCGAGCCAGGTGTACTGCTTCTGCGCCTGCAGGGCCGCGAGCGCGCTGGCCAGCAGCTTGACCTCACGTCGACCAGCCTCGGTCTTCGGAACCTCCGCCGTCTTCGCCGTCTGCGTCATCGCGCGCGACACGACTGCGACACCGCGGATAAAGTCGATGTCGCCCCAGTCAAGCGCGACCAGCTCCGACGTGCGCATGCCCGTCCAGAATGCGAACTGGATCAGGTTGCGGCCCTGGCCCTCCAGGCTTTGCAAGATGACCGCCTGCTCGTCCTTGGTGAACGGGTCGATCTCGTCGCGCTCCCTGACTTCTTCCTTCTTCGAATAGCACCATCCGTGAAAGGGGTTGGTCTCGATGATTTCATCGTCGACGGCGTCCTGCATCGCTTTCCTCAGCACGCTCTGAATGTTCGCGAGCGTCTTGTTTGTCGCGTCGACGTCGGCCAGCCGCAGCTTCACGTCCTTCTTGCCGATCGCTGAGACATGCAGGTGCCCGAACCAGGGGATCAGTTTCCCCATGGTGATCTTCCGATAGGTGTCGTAGGTGCTGGTCTTGAGGTGCTGCTTCTGGACGTCCAGCCACTTGTCCAGGTAGTGCTCGAGGAGCTCGACGTCGCCCTTTTGTACAGCGAATTTTGCGGCGTTTGTCGAATTGGGGAAGGTTGCCGCGTAGTCGAAGCTGTCAGTGGCGATCG